>Ga0123356_10005864_pt1 | contig 12470 bp, 12 predicted proteins | sample TergutEmb28metaG_2_FD_92546 | JGI IMG/M metagenome (GOLD analysis project Ga0123356, IMG submission 92546) | Embiratermes neotenicus P3 segment gut microbial communities from Petit-Saut dam, French Guiana - Emb289 P3 | ecosystem: Host-associated > Arthropoda: Insects > Digestive system > Gut ... | reverse complement strand
TGTGCGCGGCCGCGGTCGTCACGGTCGCGGCATTCTCCGGCGCATACGCCCGCAACAGGGCGCCCGAAATTGAATATAATGTGCACGAAGTTGCCGAGTCGGAACAGAACGCGCACAAAGGCGGCGGCGGCGACCGCCCGCAGATGCTCGTCGTGTTGAAGGACGGCGGGGAATCCAAGGCCCGGGTCCTGAAAAACCCGGAAGACCAGCAAGCGTTAATACGGCAACTCAAACCGGAGGAAAGCGACAGTAAGATATCCCTGATAGAAGGGGACTCCGAGGCGAAGACCATTTACTCCGCGCAGGAGCTTTCGGACTACCTGGCGCAGCTGCGCGCCGACTCATTGCCGGAAATGGAGGATTACGACGAGGCGTTCTTCGCCGAAAACAACCTTTGCGTCATGCCAATGGATCTGAACACGGACGCCCTGCATGCGGAGGAAACCACCGGGGAAGACGCAACGCGGGAAGAACCGGCGGCGGAAGAGATTCTTCCCACCATTCCGGACGATACGCCGCTTGGCGGCGCGGAAGAAGACGCGGGGCCGGAACCGGAAACTAGGGAAGGCGACCCCGAACCCACGACAGCCCAACCGCCGTTCCCCTCCACCGAAGCGGGCGGCGCCGGCAGCATACTGCAGCGCTTTGTGCGGGTGTTCATTCTGCTCCCGGTGAGCAAAGCAAACTAGATATTAGACATTAAAACATTAGACTTTAGATATTGTTTATTTCAACGCCATCTAAAGTCTAATTCTTATGTCTAGTGCCTAAAAAATCAGCCGCACCGTTGCTTTCAGCAACTCCCATAGGGACATTTGGGTCAGCCAGTAACGCAGATAATTCACAAGGGCGCGGAAAAAAATGACGATCTTGCGGAAAAAATTCGGCCGGACGGGCTGGGCACGCTCCAGGTCGGGCGGGCGTCCCTCCATGGCGACCGTCAGCACACGGGCGATCATCGCGTGGCCGTCGTCGGACGGATGCAGCCGATCGGGGTGTATCAGGCCCACCCGCCCCTTGAACGCGCCGTATACGTCCGCGATAACATAAGCGCCCGGGTTTTCCGCGAGATAATCGTAATACACCTGGTTGAGCTTGGCCACGGCGACATTGTAGGCGCTCCCCACAAGCGGGACATCCTCCATGGAATTGTATAACGTTTGGACGATTAGCACGGCGCTTGCGTTAAGGTCCCGGAGTTCCGAAACAATCCGCGCGAATTTTTCGCGGAAGGCCTCAACATATTTGTCCAGAGTGCGCGTGTCCTTCCGGATCAGCAAACGCAGCACAAGCGTGATCACATTGGAGGCGAGTAAGTCGTTGCCGCCGATGGAAACGCCGATGAAGTCAGCCTGGTTAATGGCGGTACGCACGTCCTCGTTTTCCGCAAGGATCGCAAGTAGATCGTCGGCTTTGTGCCCGCCCACGGCAAAATTGGCGACGTCGTAGCCCTGCGCTGCAATCAGCCGGGCGTAGGACTTCGACGCGTCGCTCGCACCCTCGCCCGCCGGGATGGAATCGCCCAGGAGCACTAATTTAGTTGTCCCTGTTTCAACTTCAGCGCCCGCTGCCGCAGCCAGCCCGCACAGCAGCGCCAGCGCCAGCAGTACCGACAGCATTTTCTTCGCGATGCTTTTCATGGAAATGCCCTCCTGAATATTCAGATGTTTAGATGCTAGATAATAGACATTTGGATGATGTAAGAATGAACATCGTCTAATGTCTAGCAAGCACTTCGTGCCGTTTGGGGCCGTTGGATACCAGCCGGATGGGAATCTCAATTTCTTGTTCAATGAAGGCGACGTAGTCCTTCGCGGCCTGGGGCAGGTCGGCAAACTTCCGGATGCCGCGCACGTCCCGCCCGAACCCCGGGAAGGTCTTTAATATTGGCTTTGCGCGTACGAGTTTTGGCGTTACGGGAAATTCCCGCGTGATTTCGCCGTCGATGTCATAGGCCACGCAGGCTTTGATTTCGTCCAGATAGCTCAGGCAGTCGATGGCCGTGAGCGCCGCTGAAGTCGCCCCCTGCACCGCGCAGCCGTAACGCGTCGCCACGCAGTCGAACCAGCCTACGCGGCGGGGGCGCCCCGTGGTCGCGCCGTATTCCCCCGCATCGCCGCCGTGGGCGCGCAAAAGCCTGGCCTCCTCGCCAAAGAGTTCGCTGACGAATTCGCCGGCGCCCACCGCGCTGGAATACGCCTTTGTCACGGCGACGATTTCCGTAATCGCATGGGGCGGCACGCCCGCGCCGATGGCTCCGTAGCCCGCCAGGGTAGAGGAAGACGTAACCATGGGATAAATCCCGTGGTTGGGGTCTTTTAATGATCCCAATTGGCCTTCCAAAAGAATATATTTGCCTTGCTTAACCGCCTCGCGCAGATAACCCGCGGTGTCCGCCACCATGGGGGCGATCCAGCCGCGGTAGGACAGCAGCTCATCGCAGAGCGCTCCGGCGTCGATTGGCGGCTGATTGTATACGCATTTCAACAGAAGATTTTTATACTCGCACACAGCTTCCACGCGCGCCCGCAGGCGGCGCTCGTCGAAGAGCTCGCACACCTGGACGCCGATTTTGGCATATTTGTCGGAATAGAAGGGCGCGATGCCGCTTTGCGTGGATCCATAGGCGTTTTCGCCCAGCCGTGCTTCCTCGTGGGTATCCAGCAGCACGTGGTAAGGCATAAGGATCTGCGCCCGTTCGGAAATCAGCAGCTTTGGCGCGGGAACGCCGCGTTCGGTCAATTCAGTATATTCTCTTTTTAATTTCAAGATATCCAGGGCCACGCCCGTGCCGATGATATTCGTGACATTCCGGTGGAACACGCCGGAGGGCAGCAGGTGCAGCGCGAACTTTCCGTATTCGTTGATGATTGTGTGCCCGGCGTTGGCGCCGCCCTGGAACCGCACCACGACATCCGCCTGTTCGGCCAGCATGTCGGTGATTTTCCCCTTGCCCTCGTCGCCCCAATTGGCGCCCACAATCGCTTTCACCATGGTCAGTACCTCAAATTTCAACCCGGGCGGCCCAAAGGCCGCTCTATTAGGTTCTACGTATTGTTTTCCGTTTCCGCCTTCCTGCTTCTTTGGATAAACTGGCGGATGGTGTCCGGGAAGTACGAGAAGAACGCCACAAAGGTGAGCACCAGGGCCAGCACGATCAAAATTTGCATAACGAGCGTTGGCAGCGCCCAGCCAAGGTAGTGCGCCAGCACGCCAACGTCCGGGCCGGCCAGGAACAGAATCGTCATCACCAGATAAAATACGACGGTGGCGAATTTGCCCCAGAACGACGGTGGCACCGGCCGCAGCTTGATGGTCAGCAGCACGAGGGATACCAGCAGCATCAGCACTTCCTTCAAGACGAACAGCAAAAACACCCAGGCGAAGCGCTGCATCCAGATATCCGCGCTGCCCGAAAACTTAACGAACAACAAAACGGCCAGAGCCACCTGCGAAAGCTTATCCGCCAGGGGGTCCAGGATTTTGCCCAGGGAGCTGATCTGGTTCGTCGCCCGGGCGATGGTGCCGTCCAGAGTGTCGCTCAGGCCCGAGAGCGCCACAATAACCAGCGCCAGAATCAAGCGGTCGGTCATGTATGCCCACGCGAACACGGGGATCACCAGGATGCGCAGGAACGAGAGAATATTCGGGATGGTAACTATTTTATTCGATACGATTTGCTCGGCCATAAAAAACAGCCCCTTTCAGGATTCAGGATTGAGGATGCAGGAATCAGGAGCTAACCTCTAACTCCTATGAAGGACATTGCCGCGCGGATGAGCAAAGATTGCTCCGTGGCTTCGGCGAAGGCTTCGCCGCCAATGCCCAGGGCCGCGGCGGCTTTTAGGCCCAGCGCTGTGACAAACACCAGCAACGCGCCCTTGACAAGCCCCAGCGCGGCACCCAGCAGCTTATCCGCCTGCTTGAGCACGGGGAGGCGGCGCAACTTGGCGATTTGCCTTGTAATCAGCTTTGCGGCAAAGAATAGCACGACGAACAGGACAATGCTCAGGATCAGGCGGAACGCGGCGGTCACGATGGGCGCGACGACGGCCTGCTCCAAAAGCTCCGCGGCGGAAGCGCTATTAAACGCCTGGTTTTGCAGGCTTTCGATGAGGCCCTGCGTGGAAATCCCGGTCATCCGCGCAAGATGCTGCAAAGCCTCGGGAAGGTCGGCGATCACCTGCTGGGCTGCCTGCGCGGCCTGGCTGCCCTGTACCGCGGAGTCGATGTTGCTTTCGATCAAAGCACGCGCGGCATTCGCGAAAAGGGCTTCGTAGAGCGGCTGCGCCAGAGCGGCGCTCAGCACGCCCGCCAAAGCAAGGCTGACGATCCAGGCGCCAAGGGTCAGCGCCGCGGCGAAAAACCCGCGCACCATGGCCCAAAGCGCCATGGCGCCCCATAGCCCGACCAGGACAAGGTCAATGAAGAAGGCCGAAGCAACCACCCCTTTTTCCCTTGGATGCTTCATTATAGCACACGCGCTGAAAGAAAGCAAGGGTTTAGGCATGTGTGGCGCAATAATTTTTGCAGGAAAAAATATTGCGGCACAGCCGGCAAAACACTTGACAAGCACCCACGCATGTGATATAATAACCTTCAATCCGCTTCGGGAGGAACCTATGACGCATACGCACAACGCCATCATTATTATCATTGACATCGCCATTATCGGCGGTGCTGATGGGCGTTGCGCTGAATGTCGAAGCTAAAAGCGACCGGGCTTGCACGCGCTCCATCAGCAAACGCTGATGGAGCGTTTTTAATATAACAAAAACAACAACCGGAGGATTCACGCAATGGAACATACGCAAGAGGTAAAAATACAAACGAAAGAATGGTCCAACCCAACCCCGGCGGGGCTCGTGGCGCTGGCTGTGGCGTGCTTCGCTTTTTTCGCGCTGCTAAACGGCTTTGTCGAACCGTCCGCGATGCCCCTGGTGGGGTGCTGGCTGCTGGGCGGCTTCGTAGTCCAGCTGGTCGTCGCCCTGCTAGACCTGAAAAGCGGCAATCTACCCGGCGGCAATACCTTCCTGTTCTTCAGCGCCTTCTTCATGCTGGTGGGGGGCCTTGAAATGTTCGTCAAGCACGGCGGCGCGCCGCTGGACGCCCGCATTGACGGCTGGGCCTGGATGGCGCTGACCATCGCCGTTTATCTGTGGACGCCGGCGTTCCTGAAAAACTTCAGCCTGCTTTCGGTGATCGTGCTGGCCCTGGACGTCGCGCTGCCCTTCATCACGCTGATCGACCTCAGGGTGCTGTCCGGGCGTTTCGCCGTCATCCCCGCGTACGCGCTGCTGGCGGCCGGGGCGGTGGCCCTTTATCTGGCCGCTTCCATCGTGGTAAACACAACCTTTGACAAAACAATATACCCGGTCATCGGCAACAAAAAGAAATAAAGGAGAATTTGTTATGACAGAGCAACTCATCGAAATCGGCGGCAGGCTCAAGGCCCTGCGGGACATCATGGACATCCCGGCGGAGCAGATGGCGCAGGACCTGCGCATCAGCGTGGCGGAATACCTGGCTTATGAACGCGGGGAGCTGGACTTCAGCTTCAGCGTGCTGTACAACGCCGCGAACATCCTGGGCGTGGACCACGTGAGCATCATTCGGGGGGAATCCCCGAAGCTCAGCACATGCGCGCTGATCAAAAACGGCAAGGGCTTCACGGTGGACCGCGAAAACGACGACGAGTACAAGCACCTGGCCTACACCTTCAAAAACCGCAGCGCGAACCCCTATCTGGTGAATGTGACACCAAAAGATGACGCGGCGCTGGCATGGCACGCCCACGCGGGGCAGGAATTCAATTATGTGCTGTCCGGTAAGCTGGAATTCCGCCAGGGCGAAGCCGTCTACGCGCTGGGCGAGGGCGACAGCCTTTATTTTGATTCCAGCGTGCCGCACACAATGAAGGCCCTGGGCGAAGCGCCCGCGCAGTTCATCGCCATAGTCATGAAGTAAAGGAGAAACAGCTATGCCATTATACGAAAAATTCACAGTCATGAAGTAAAGGAGAAACAGCTATGCCATTATACGAAAAATTCACAGGCCGCCACCGGGACGATTTCGCCACGCTGGAGGACCTGCAAAAAAATTACAAGCTGACCGTTCCCGAGAATTTTAACTTTGCCTTCGACTGTCTGGACGTGATGGCGGAGCAGACGCCGGATGCCTTGGCGCTGCTTTGGATCTCCAACGAGGGCGAAGAAAAGCGCTTTACTTATGAAGATATCCGAAGATTGTCTGTGAAGGCCGCGAACTTTTTCATCGCCCAGGGCATGGAAAAAGGCGACATGGTCATGCTGACGATGTCCCGGGATTGGCGCTACTGGCCGGTCTTGATGGGGCTTCATCGCATGGGGGCCGTGGCTGTTCCGGCGACATACCTGCTCACCAAAAAAGACATCGAATACCGCATGAACGCGGCGTCAATCAAAATGCTGCTGACAACCCCGCGCTTCGGCATGCCCCAAGCCATGGAAGAGGCCCTGCCCGAATGCCCCACAGTCCAAAAACTTGCAGTTTTTGGAGGAATTAGGAATCAGGAATCAGGAGTCAGGGAATTGCATGAGCGATGGATTGACTTCGACGCCGAGCTGGAAGCGGCGCCCGAAACGCCCGTTGCCCGCAACAATGTAAAAGACGAAATGATGCTCATGGCGTTTTCGTCCGGCACCACGGGCTACCCCAAAATGGTGTGGCACGATTACACGTATCCCCTGGGGCACATCATGACCGGCTGCTTCTGGCACAGGTGCGAGGAGGGCGGGCTGCACTTCACCATCTCGGACACCGGCTGGCTCAAGAGCCTTTGGGGCAAAATGTACAGCCAGTGGCTGGCGGGCAGCGCCGTATTCACCTACGACTTTGACAAGTTCTCCGCGCCGGATATCCTCAGCAAAATGGAGCAGTACAACATCACGACCTTCTGCGCGCCGCCAACGATGTACCGGTTTTTAATCAAAGAAGACTTGAAAAAGTATAATTTTTCATCTCTGCGACATTGTGCTACAGCTGGTGAAGCGTTAAATCCCGAGGTATATAGGGCCTGGCAGGCGGGCACGGGGCATAAAATCTTTGAGGGCTTCGGCCAGACGGAGACCACCCTGAGCTGCTGGACGGGCTACCCCTGGATGCAGCCGCGCCTGGGCTCCATGGGCCTGCCAGCGCCCGGTTACCGCATGGTGGTTTGCGACGAAAACGGCGACGAGGTGGCCCCCGGCGTCACGGGGGAAATCTGCACCCGCACGGACGAAGCGGGGGGCGGCAAGCCCTTCGGCATGTTCTCCGGCTATTACCGCGACGAGGAAATGACCAGAAAAGTCTGGCACGACGGCCTTTACCATACCGGCGACACGGCCTACAAAGACGAAATGGGCTTCCTGTGGTATGTGGGTCGCACCGACGACGTAATCAAATCTTCTGGCTATCGAATTGGCCCATTCGAGGTGGAAAGCGTGCTGATGGAGCATCCCGCCGTAACGGAATGCGCCGTCACCGGTGTGCCGGACCCGGAGCGTGGCTTTGCCGTGAAGGCGACGATTGTACTTTCCCAAGGCTTCGAAGGCACGCCGGAGCTGACCCGCGAATTGCAGAACCATGTAAAAAAAATCACAGCACCTTATAAATATCCCCGCATCGTGGAGTATGTGGATGCCCTGCCGAAGACCATTTCCGGGAAAATCCGCCGGGTGGAAATCAGGGAGAAGGATGGGGTGAAGTAGCAAGGAAAAGAACAAAAAAGCCTTGATCCAAGCATGGACCAAGGCTTTTTCTGCGCTGTTTGGCGGTGACTAATCAATGAGCGCCGTGGCAGGCGCAGCCTTCGGTGCCGCATTGGCCATGGCAATGGCAGTTCGCGGGATCCCCGTCGCACACGGCGCAGCCGGTTTCGCAGGGATTTGCGTTCGGGTCAGCCTGTTCGTTGGCAGTGCCGCCGCAGCCGGTCAGCAGCACCAGGGCGAAAATAAATGACAAGGTGATTGCTATTATACGCATATATTTCATCATATTCTCCTTAAAAATATTTTAAAATCGGCCGATGGCCGTGCCAAACCGTTTAGGCGCACCGATCAATTGTTCATTCGGATTTTCAGTTTGATTGGCGTTTGATACTCGAAGAACGGAAAAAACAGAATGCCGGCAGGCAGGCAGGCGAGCGCCACCAAAAAACCGCCGGGCTCCATTCTCAGCTCAAGCAGATATTTTATGCCGCGGACATGGGCACAAATGACGCATTCGTTGCAAAACACACTGTGGACGTGCGTATGATGCGCGGCCATGAAAACGATGGAAAACAAGACGGCAAGGCATAGCAAAAACACAAGCGCGGCGGCGCGTTTTGCCGCCTGCCTGTTTTGCCCGCGCATGGCCAGTCCCCCTTCCGGCAAAATAAAAGCCCTTGTCCAATCCTTTTCCAGCTACATCATACACCATTCGAGCTGAAAAGTCAACGCATAATATTTCGCGGGATGCCCTGCCGAAGACCATTTCCGGGAAGATCCGCCGGGTGGAGATTCGGGAAAGGGATGGCGTGAAGTAAAAACCAAAGCAAAAGCCTCTTTTTTTATTGACATTCCGAGCATAGGATGCTATAATCTTGTCGTTGAAATACTTGATGAGAGAGGTTCCAAAATGAAAAAATGCATAAAAAAAACATTGCTTTTTGCCCTGGCCGGCATATTACTGGCTGGCCTGCTGACGGCAGGCGCCATGGCAAACCAAGAGAACATGGGCGCGGAGCTGGGTTATATCCATGTGCTCAATACAGGCTGGGAAGATACCATCATCCTTGAAAGTGACGGGCGCTTCGCTGTGGTTGACGCGGGCATGCCCGGGCGCGGCCCGTATATTATGGATTATCTGCAACGCCGGGCGGGCGCCGAGGATGTGCATCTGGATTTTATCATCGCCACGCACTCGCACATTGACCACATGGGCGGCTTTGTTGACCAAACCCACGACGACACCTTCCGCGAGGGCTTCATTAGCCTGCCGAACGTGACCATCGGCAAAGCGTACGCGAAGCGCGAAAACAACCAAAACGCGGACGGGACAATCGGCGGCCGCCTTTACCGCGCGTTTCTCGCGGGCTGCGCGGAAAAAGGAATCGAAGTGGTCCAGGATGGTCTTGACAATCTGGAGCTTTTGCTGGGCAACATGAAAGTCACGCTCGTCAACGGCGCGCCGTTCGTGGGCGGCACCACCAATCCGGAATCCATGTGCCAGCTGGTGGAGGCAGGCGACTACAAAGCGCTGCTCGCCGCCGACATGGTCAGCAACAAAAAAGAGCTGGGCGTATACAAACAAATTGGCGGCACCGTTGATTTCCTGAAAATCGGACACCATGGCATGGGCGATTCCACAGGCGTGCGCTTTGCGCGCAATTTGCGCCCCAAGGTGGCGGTCTATACCAACGGCAACAGCTGGAACGTCGGCTCGCAGGACGCTACATTGAGCACGGCAAAAAATATTTCCGGCTATAACAACCTGAGAAGAGTCGGCGCCGCGCAGTATGTGACGACGGACATAGGCGGTCTGATGGCCGTGTTTGGCGAGAATGGAATGGACTACCGCGCGATCAAGGAGTTTACGATACATGGCGACTACGAATACCGCGAGGACATCATCCTTCGCAGGATTGCGCCACCGGCGTTGGGCTTTTTCCAGGGAATTGCCGTTTTCTTTGAAGATATCTGGTATCGGATTTTGAACCTGTTTGGCCGTTAGTCTATTTTAGAAAAATCGCCCTGGCTGGTTGGCCGGAGCGTTGTGCACTTTGACTAATTTTTTATGTAATGCTTGTTCATTCTTAGCATATTGACAAGGCGCTGCAAATGTGGCAATATGTACAACAAGATATCGCTGGCTTGATCTGCAAATACTACTATGATGTTACTGGTAACTTAAGTTGATAATCCCGGCCCTCTTGTCTATTATAAGCAAGGGGCCGGCTGTATTATCAAAAATCATTAGTTGGAGAAAGCTCGTATGAAAAAGACACTCAGCATACTGATAACAATGTTCCTGTTCCTTGGAACATTTGCGCTTGGCGCCAGAGCCAATGCTGCTAAAGCTACCCCGACAACAGATGAAACTCGTTCAGGTATCTCTTGTGGTGAAAGAGGAAATTGTCATTAAGTATGGTGAAATGATTTATATCGGCGATTTGTTGCTGGAAGGCACCACATGGGATGTGCGCGAGTTGACCGCGAATGGGGACGGAAAAATAATGAGGTTTTATGATGATGAAAATCAAACGATTCGAGGATATGAGCGCGGCAAAGGATACATTGACATTAATGCGCCGAATGGTAGCGCCCGGGTGAACGTAACGGTAAAGTTTTCAGCTTGGCATTGGTTCAAATATATATTCTTGAATGGTTGGTTTTTTGATGTTGTTATGCACGATAATGGATGGCTCGCAGGCATCATGACCATATTTATGTTGCCTTTTATGCTGCCTTATTTTTTTATCCTGCGGTTGCAGTCTCTGCTGTTTTCTTGAGCAAGCAACCCAAAGCCCCCGCCCCACCAGGCGAGGGCGTTTGTTTGCGCTAAATTTCCCGCGCAATCCCCGTCCTCAAATCAATCACCGCGTTACTGTCAATTTTGACTTCCTTCCCGATGAGGGAGGCCGCCAACGCCGGGATGTCCCGGAAAAGCTCGCTTTTGGCGGAAAGCTTTTTTTCCGCGATGCGCACGAGGAGGCGCAGACGCCGCAGCAGCTTCATCACATAGGCATATTCAACTGTTCCGTGAATATAGGGCTGGTCGCCGTAAAAAATATTGCGCACCAGCTCTATCGCGACATCCAGCAACTTTTTTTGCCTCAGCGAGGCGTCCGCGCGGAATAACAATAGCCTTGAAACCATGCCTAATGTGATATTCCGGGCGAGCTTCGCGACTAGCTTGCGCTTCTTCAGCATGGAAAAAATCTCGTCGGCAATTTTGCGCTCAAAGCGCCAGACGAAGTATTCCTGCGCCGTCATACCGTTTTTGTTCCAATCGAATTGCGTAACTGTGGACGTCTTGATTGTCATGCGCCAATTTTCATCAATCGAAATCTTGCGGATGGCGCACGGCCCGCCCACCAAGGAGCCCGTGCAAATGTCATAGATGAAATTGCCGCCGGGCGTCGTGAGCTTGTTGACCGACTGCATGTGCATGTGGCCGGTGAAGATCAGCGGCAGGCCGGCGCCGGCAAGCCTGGCGGCGATGTCTTCCCAGCCCGCGATTTTGGCGTCCCCCACCAAAGATAGCATCGGCGAGCCCGGCAGCAGCGGCACATGCATCATGCCGAAGATGAGGTCGCCGCTTGCTTTGGCCTCTTCAATTTGCCCGATGATCCAGTCCATGTAAGTCTCGACGCCGCTATTTTTGGGGCCCAAATCGTAGTTGATCCCCAGCAGACGCACGCCGGGGCCCAGCCGCGCCACATAGCAGATGCCATCGCCATAGACCGCTATGGCGTGCTTGGTCATGTATTCATGATAAATCGTTTGCAGATCCTCCCGCCGGGTTTCCTCCACGGGAATGCGCTCCGCCCCGGAAAAGGCATAGGCCTCGTGATTGCCGTCATGGTTGCCGGTGATCATGTATATGGTTTTGCCTGCTTCCCGGAGCGCATCCAGCTTTTGCTTCATCGCTTTGTGGCTTTCCGCCTCGCCGTTGAAGGTCATGTCCCCCGCGATCAGGATGATATCCGGCTCGGTATCCGCGGCGATTAGCGCAAAGGCGCTGTCGATAATCGCGCCCGTTTCGGCAATGCATTTCTGATCGGTAAGGCTGCGGGCCTCGTAAGCCTCGCCTTCGGCGCCGAGGGAGTTTTCAAAATAATGCAGGTCGGTAATCAAGGTAAACGCCAGTTTTTGCATCATTGATCCACACCTTTCCCTTTCTTGTTTCTTAACATTATAGCAGCAACGCAGTAAAAAAGCAAGAGAAAAACCCGGCGTAATTGGCGGGGATTTTTTTGTATCCGCTTACAGCAATCATAAATAAATGACCCGTAGCGCGCACCTCCGCCAGGGAAATCATTGACTTTACCAAAAAGTTGTGCTAAAATTTTAAAGGACCATCAATTCTATTAAGTGCGAAAGGACAAGCCTATGCCAATCACCGAATTTTTGTCGCGCAACGCGGCGCATTACAGGGGCGAGGTCGCGCTCGTGGAGGTCAACCCAGAAATCCGCGAACTGGAAGCCCGCAAGACCGACTGGAAGGAAATGTCGCTGGTGGAGCGCAACCTGCATTCGGGCTACCGCAAAACGCTCACGTGGCATGCCTTCGACGAGCAGGCCAACCGGTTCGCGAATTATTTGCTGGGGCAGGGCCTGCAAAGGAACCAAAAGGTCGCGATCCTGATGATGAACTGCATCGAATGGCTGCCCATTTATTTTGGCGTATTGAAAACGGGGGCCGTGGTGGTGCCCATGAACTTCCGCTATTCCGCGGATGAAATC
>Ga0123356_10005863_pt1 | contig 12472 bp, 10 predicted proteins | sample TergutEmb28metaG_2_FD_92546 | JGI IMG/M metagenome (GOLD analysis project Ga0123356, IMG submission 92546) | Embiratermes neotenicus P3 segment gut microbial communities from Petit-Saut dam, French Guiana - Emb289 P3 | ecosystem: Host-associated > Arthropoda: Insects > Digestive system > Gut ... | reverse complement strand
TATCGCCATGGCGCTTCTGGTGCTGGCCGTGGCGCAAATTGGTGTCCACCTCATCTTCTTCCTGCATATCACGACGGCACCCGATGATGACAACAACATGCTGCCCCTTGCTTCCGGTGTCCTCATCGTCTGCCTGATCGTGTTTGGCTCGCTAAAGGTCATGCTCCACTTGAACCGCAACCTGATGCCGAAGCACACACTCATGCAGATGCAGCGCTGAGTCGTCGCACGTCTCGGGTCCAACTACCATCCGTTGGCGCCTAGTCCCGTCCAGATGACGCACCGCCTGCTCCCGGCCGCCGAGGACACCAGTCGTGGGACCCGGCGCTCGGAGCTGGAACCGAGTGCCGATCCGATAGCGAATGGCGGCTCTGTCTAGCTTGTGCTTCCACGGCCTTGCTTCTCAGAGTACATTGGGATCACCTTGCGAGTTCCGTGCTGGCGCAACCCCGGCAGGCAACAGCCTGAACTATCGCCGGCGCTCGCGGTTTCTGAGCGGACCGAGGTGTGCTCGTCCTGGGTTGCGCACGCGCTCCACGTCCTCGCAGTCGGCCGGGGCACGATTTCCTTAACCCTCATGGTGAAGTTACGGCCGCTCGAGGGCTTCGGGCCTGCACGACGCTCGCTGATCGGCTAGCGCGGAATCACCCTCCGGGGCAAGGAAGATGAGCTGTTAGAATGCCCATGTCCTGGGAGCGGTTTTCTGGTCCGGTTGCGGTCGATGGGCGCCGTCAAGAAGTTCCTGTGTCACGCTTTGCCAAGTGTATCCGTGCTGGCCCTCTGTGCCTCGGTTGGCCTGGGTGCACCGGCCCCGGAGTCTCCCAGCGCTGAGCGCTGGACGGCGCTTGCGGAGAGGGTATTTCACCACGTGGCTCGCGAGCGCGAGCTGCCAAATCTGGCGATCCCGCAAACTCTGACGCAAGATGCGGAAGGTTTCACCTGGGTCGGAACGCAAGACGGCCTTGCACGCTGGGACGGATACCATTTCCGGGTCTACAAGTCCGACCCGGCATCCGAGGAAGCGCTGCCGGACAACTACATCGACAAGCTCTATACCGACAGCAGGGGCAGGCTCTGGATTGGTACGCTCGGCGGCGGCCTCGCGCGGTATGACAAGGACCACGATCGATTTGTGAGGTACGCGGTCGGGCCGAGTGGGCTCAGCGGTGTGACTGTCTGGGATATCGCAGATGATGGTGCTGGCGGTGTCTGGCTGGCGACCGACGGCGGTTTGGACCACCTTCCCGCTGAGGCGGGCAGAGTCAGCCACCTGCGGCTCAACGAGCGCGAGCCGGGCAGCGTGTCCAATCGCAATGTTTTCGCCGTGCAGCGCACCCCTGACGGCACCTTGTGGGTGGGCAGCGCCGCTGGCCTGGTCCGCCGCGGGCGCGGTGACCGTGCTTTCGTCCCTGTCGTGCTAGTGACGCCGGACGGGAAGGCGGCGTTGGTCAAGACGCTCTTCGAAGACACGTCGCAGCGGCTCTGGATCGGTACGCAAGATCGCGGTGCATACGTCCTTGATCCGAAGGACATGCGCGCACGGCAAGTCCTGGAGAGCAATTCTCAACAGAGCACGCTGGCGACGGAAACCATCTTCGCCTTTGTCGAGGCTCGTCCCGGAGAGGTCTGGATCGGAACCCATCATGGGATTTTTGCCGTGGGTTCCCCCGATTTGCGCGTACGCCGCATTCAGCACGATCCGCTGGTGCAGTACAGCCTTGCAGATGATTCGGTAGCCGCGCTGTACAAGGATCGCTCTGGACTGGTGTGGATCTGTACCCAGCAAGCAATCAGCCTTTACGACCCCAGCCAGGACGCTATCTACGCCATAGCCGGCGCATCCGGCCACCCCGGCGGCCTGTCGGATCATGACGTCTTGGCGGTGCTACCAATGCCTGATGGCAGCATCTGGCTGGGGAACCGGTGGAACGGCATCGACATCGTGGACCCCGGAGGCGTTCGCACTGCCGCTGGATTGCGCCCCAATCCAGCCCGGCCGCAGACCGCTTTGCCTCGAAGCGGAATCCGCGCGTTCGCGCGGGCCGAATCGCAGGATGTCTACGTCGGCACTGGGCAAGGCCTGTATCGCGTGGATGCTCTGGCGCGCAGCGCCACTCGCGTGACGCTGACAGGGCGTGATCCGGGTGCTGTCGTGAGAGCGCTGCTGTTGCGCAACGGGGTGTTGTGGGTAGGCGGATATGACGGGCTGTGGGAGCTCGACACAGCCTCGAGCAAGGGAACAGCGCATACGCCCCTGCCTGCGAGCAGGGTGGAGGGATTGAGCGATCCGCGGGTGAGCGTCATCCAGCAAGGTCCGGAAGGTGCCCTCTGGATTGGCACGTATCACGGCCTCAACCGCCTCGATCCGGCCTCGGGAGCCCTCGAGCGCATTCTCCCGGATGCTCGTGATCCCGGTGCGCTCGCGAGCGGCTATGTGCAAACGCTCCTGACTGATCAGCGCGGGCGGCTCTGGGTCGGCACCGGCCGGGGTATCGATGTTCTGGAGGGACGAGCTCACGACGGTCGCCCACGGTTTCACCACCTGGGTGTCGCTCAGGGCCTCGCCAACGAAGACATCGCCATGCTGCTGCCAGACTTGCACGGTGAGATCTGGGCGAGCACCGATGACGGGGTGGCGCTCATCGATCCAGCCTCCTTCAAGATCCGCACCTTGCGCCGCGCGGAGGGTGTGGCGTTCCCAGGCAATTGGCTCGGGGCAGGCGCCGTCACCGGAGCTGGCGAGCTGGTGTTCAGCGGACAGGGAGGTCTGACGGTCGTCCGACCGGACCGCTTGAAACACTGGGGCTACCAGCCGCCCGTGGTCGTGACGGATGTGCGCATAGGAGGCAAGTGGGTGCCGTCCAGCTATCTCAATCTCGGCGGCCGCGGACATGAACCGCTGACGATCGCGCCTGAGGCCAACAGCATGGCCGTCGAATTCGCGGCTCTTGACTACTCAGCGCCCGAGCTCAATCGCTACGCCTACAAGCTAGAGGGTTTCGATAAAGATTGGACGGAGACGAACTCGGACCTCCGGCTGGCCGCGTACACCAATCTTCCGCCTGGAGACTATCTCCTGCGCCTGCGCGGCTCGAACCGAGATGGTGTCTGGAGCGATGCGCTGACAGTGCCGGTCCGCGTTCTGCCGGCCTGGTTTCAGACGCTCACGTTCAGGGTCCTGGTCAGTTTCGTGGTGCTCGGTCTGCTCGCATTCGTATACCGGCTGCGTATCCGATACATCGCGGAAAGACTGAAGGAGCGGCATCGAGCCCGGCTCGCTGAACGCGATCGCATTGCCCGCGAGCTTCACGACACGCTGCTGCAGAGCACGGAAGGCTTGATCCTGAAGGTGCACAGTGCCGTCAGTCAGCTCTCTCCCGAGGAGCCACAGCGCGCGCTGCTTGGCGCCGCCCTCGACCGAGCTTCCGAGCTTGCGTACGAGGGACGGGAGCGCATCCAGGGCCTGCGCGAGGATGCCCGGCCGCGTGCGGAAATAGGCCAGGTGCTGGAGAAAACCGCGCGTGAGATGGTTCGGGGAAGCGCGCTGCGTTTCGAGCTCAAGCTCGAAGGGCGCGTGCGGGAACTGCGGCCGTACATCTGGGAAGAACTCTATCGGGTTGCTTACGAGGCCCTATGGAATGCCTATCGTCATGCGCGTGCCAGCCTGATCACAGTGTCCGTCAACTACGGCGATCGCGAGCTGCACATCATGATCGGCGACGACGGATGCGGGATCGCACCGGGGATATTGCAGTCCGCCCTGGCCGGCGGGCACTTCGGGCTGGCGGGCATGCAAGAACGCGCACGTGGCATGGCTGCGAGGCTGCACATCGAGTCCAGTGAAGGTTACGGGACTCGGGTCGAGATCCGGATCAGCTGCCGGCGAGCCTATGCCGCCTGAGGTTACCCAGCCGACCGTGGATTCAACGGTCATGGGCGTGACCCTGCCACACGGACGCTGCAGCGGACCCGGGGGTGGGCGTCTCGATTAAGCGCTCTGTCCAGGAATGCGGTCCCGCCGCTCCAGGTCATTCTTGCGTCACCGAGCCATGACTTGCGTGCGGCAAGGTCGATCGCAGCTGGACCCCGTCGTGATCAGCGACCAGCGCTGCGAGCCAGTCAACGAGCACGCGCACTTTGCGCGAGAGATGACGGCTTTGCGGATACACGACGTGCAGCGGTGAGGGCTCGGGGAACCAGTCCCCGAGCACCAGGTCGAGCGTGCCGCGCTCCATCGCCTCCTTCACCACGAATGCCGGGATCTGCGCGATCCCGAGCCCAGCCTCGGCGGCGCTCACGTAGCTGTTCTCGTCCTCGAGCGCGAGGTTCCCCGGAAACACGGCCTGCACGCGTTCACTTCCCTTGCTGAAGACCCACTCGATCGTCTCGCCGGTACGCGGGGAGAAGCGGTTGATGCATCGATGGTCCGCGAGCTCGCGCGGATGCGAGGGCAGACCATGTGCGGCGATGTAGGCAGGTGAGGCACAGGTGGCGAAGTAGAGGAACCCCACTCGCCGTGCGACCAGGCTGGCATCGCCAACCTCCCCGATCCACAGGGTGCAGTCGATCCCGGCTTCCAGCAGGTCAAAGTGACGCTCGTTGCAGGCGAGCGCCAGCTCGATCTGCGGGTACTCGGCCAAGAACTGCGGCAGCGCCGGCATGATGACCGAGCGCGCGATGAGAGTCGGCGCATCGAGGCGCACTCGGCCGCGCGGCGTGGATGAGCGCTGTGCCAGTGCCTCCTCGGCTTCCCCCACCTCGGCAAGGATGGCGGCGACACGCTCGTAGTAGGCAGCACCGTCGGGTGTGACGGCCAGACGGCGGGTCGTGCGGTTGAGCAACCTCACGCCCAGCTGGGCCTCGAGCTTCTGGATCAGCGTGGTGGCCGTAGCCCTGGGAATACCCAGCGACTCGGCGGCACGTGCGATCCCCCCTGTGTCCACGATCCGTACGAACAGGGTCATGGCCTGGAGCTTGTCCATGGCTATTATTCCGTGATCGGAATGATGATTTCACAGCAGACACTTTAATCCGCTGCTGCTGAATAATACATTGACCTCCATCCAGTACGGAGGACCCTGAATGAGCGAATTGATCAAGACCGTCACGGACCAGAGCTTTGAGGCCGAGGTGCTTCAGTCGCCAAGACCGGTGCTGGTGGACTACTGGGCCGAGTGGTGCGGACCCTGCAGGATGATCGCGCCTCTCATCGAGGAATCCGCGGTGCAGTACGCCGACCAGCTCGTCATCGCCAAGCTGAACGTGGACGACAACCCCGCCACTCCGACCCGCTACAGCGTGCGGAGCATTCCCACCCTGATGCTGTTCAAGGATGGGCAGCCGGCCGCCATGCACATCGGCAGCCTCAGCAAGAGCCAGCTGCACGCGTTTATCGACACGCACGTCGGTTCGGAGAGCTCGCGCGGGGTTGCGGAGCGGGCGCCGGCCGAAGCCTCACCGGCGTGAGCGCACGTTCGAGTTTTTGACTGGCCCTTGAAGCTCAAGAGCGTCGGTGGTGCTCGAGTTCGCGTCGCGCCCAGGCGCGACGCGACCTGAATGAAGGGGGGCAGCCGTCGGGTCAGAAGCGGGTGACCGATGACTTTCCGCTCCAACGCCGGTTCTACACATGAAGGCACGAAGGCCTGTGTGGTCAACCGGAACAAGGAGCACTCACATGTCGGTGTGGACTGGCAAGAAGATCGTCGTGATCGGCGGGAGCCGTGGCGTTGGACGTCAGATTGTGGAATCGGCGGCTGCTGAGGGCGCGCGCGTACTCGCGGTGGCGCGCGATGTGGGGCGGTTGCAGCAGCTGACCCGGGAGGTCGCTGGTGTGCAGGTGCTGGCGCTCGATGCAAGCGCTGAGGACGCACCTGCGCGGGTATTTGCGGTGCTGGAGCCCGATGTCCTGGTTCTGTGCGCGGGCGTGTTCCCCACCGTCGGGCCGCTGCACCAGCTGACCTGGCAGGAGTTTGCGGTGAACTGGGAGGCTGACGTGAAGATGGCCTTTCACTTCAGCAAGGCAGCGCTGTCGCGGCCCCTACCCCAGGGCGCCTCGGTGGTCATGATTGCCAGCGGTGCCGCTCTGGCAGGCTCGCCGGTCTCGGGAGGTTATGCCGGCGCCAAGCGCACGCAGATATTCATCGCGAACTACGCGCAGAAGGAATCTGACCGGCTGCGGCTCGGTCTGCGATTCACCGCGCTGGCGCCGCGCATGATGCCCGATACCGAGCTCGGCAAGCATGCGGTCGCTGCCTATGCCCAGTATCTGGGCATCCCGGAGGCGGCATTCATCCAGAGCCTGGACACACCGCCCGTGGCGGCCGACGTCGCCACCGCCGTCATCCAGGTGGTCACGAAGCCGGATCAGCACCAGGGCAAGGTGTTCATCGTCTCCGGCAGAGGGCTCGAGGCGGTGTCGTGATGGCTGCAAGCTTGAGGCGCTTGAAGACGGCTTCCGGAGGTATAACATCCCGCCTCATGCCGGCGGAATCACAACCGGAGCAGGACCGCGGAGCGCAAGCCTTCGAGCGTCTCGCCGGGCCTTTGCGCCGTGAGATCAAGGTGCACTGTTACCGCATGATGGGGTCGCTGCACGAGGCCGATGACCTTGTGCAGGAGACGTATCTGCGCGCCTGGCGCAGCTTCGAGCGCTTTGACGGCAGCGGATCGTTTCGTGCCTGGCTCTACCGTATTGCCACCAATGCCTGCCTGAATGCGCTGGCGAGCCGCAAGAGCGTGCAGCGTCTGTTGCCGGATCAGCTGGGGCCTGCCGCCGCGCAGATTGCCCTGGGAGCCCCGGCCACGGAGGTGGCGTGGCTCGAGCCCTACCCGGAATCCGATCTGATCGGCGTGGCTGACGAAGCCCCCGAGCCGGAAGCGCGCTATGCCTCCGGCGAGGCGGTGCAGCTAGCCTTTGTCGCCGTCATCCAGCAGCTACCGCCGCGCCAGCGGGCTGCGCTCCTGCTATGCGATGTGCTCGGCTGGGCTGCGGCGGAGGCTGCAGCCCTGCTGGGCGGGTCGACGGCCTCTATCAACAGTGCGCTGCAGCGGGCACGCGAAACCCTCGGCAAGCACTATCCCGAGGGCCGGGCTCCGGTGCCGCCCCAGCCGGACCCGGCGCAGCGGGAGCTTCTCGGCCGATATCTGAAGGCATGGGAAGGCCATGATCTCGATGCCTTCGTGGCCCTCCTCAAGGAGGATGCGACGGTCAGCATGCCGCCATGGATGCAGTGGTTCGTCGGGCGCGAGGCGGTCCGAGCCTTGTTTGCCATGCTATGGAAGGAGTGCAATGGGTTGCGACTGGTGCCAACCGCGGCGAATCATCAACCGGCGTTCGCGGTGTATGAGCGAACCGCGGATGGCTCATCCTGGACCGCGCACTCGATCCATGTGCTGACACTCGAGCGGGGCATCATCGGCGCACTGACCCTGTTCGTGAACCCAGGGCTGTTCGAGGGCTTCGGGCTTGCGATGACTCTTGCTGATGCGGCTGACACGGAATCGCCGCCTGGGGCGAGCCATACCTGAGGCGGTCTGCTTCGCGGGGCGATGGGCCACGCGCCCGTGCGGCGATCTCACCAGTGACCGGGTGAATCGTCAGCTCAGGTAGCATGCGCAGATCACTGAGCCACTTGGGTCACGGATACCTTGAAGGCTATCCGACCCCTCGATCTCGAACACCGAAATCGCAGAGGCGATCTGCCCGCCGCGACGAGCCTCCGCCCGGGCTGCTTGCAGCGCTCGTTTGGAAGGTTTCGAGTCGGAGTCCGCCCACCAGATAAGCGCATGCGTATCCAGGACGATCATTCATTAGCCGTCCAGTCTTCAGCGGCAACTGCAGGGTCCAATGGTTGCTCGTACCGCAGGACGCTACCGCGTAGCCGTTTGCGTGCGAGGGAGGCTTCCTCGGTCGTTGCCGTGGGGGGAGCCAGTTCCGCGATCACCTGGCCACGGGAGGTCACTCGGATGCGTTCGCCCTGCTGCACGCGCTTCAGGTAAGCGGGTAAGTTCTGGCGCAACTCGGTAACGTTCACTTCCATGGTCTGTACAGCTCGTATGTACAGACATCTGTACAACGGCAGTGTAGTCTTGAGGCTAGCCCGGATCAAAACTGACGCGCGACTGTGGCTGAAGTGATGCGCGCGAATCGGTCCGGGTCCTGTTTGCCATGCTGTGGAAGAGGTGCGAGGGTGCCGACTGCGGCAAACCATCAGCCGGCGTTCGCGGTGTACCTCTTCGTGGACCCACGGCGGTACGAGGGCTTCGGGCTTGCGGCGACTCTCGCTGGCGCGCGGCTGGCGCAGAGTCACCGTCCGGGGCCTGACTGAGGCGGTTCGCTTCGCGGTGCGATAAGCTGCCTGTCGTGTTGCAAGCGGCGCGCAGGTCAAGCCCCACTTCCGCACAGGTCTTCGCGTGGACCGGGTGTTGTCTGACGTGACCTCGCGGACCGATGAGTCCGGTCAGCGCCGTCCGCCGACAATCGACGCCTCGAAGCGCAGCCACTGGGGGTGATCGACCCCCTTGGGCTCGATCGCGCTGAGCTTGAGCGACAGTGCGCCAACCTCGATGCGGCTGCCGACCTGCAGGTGTGCGCGCTTGATGTCTGCGGGATCGGTGTCCTGCGGCGCGAACTGAGCTGGCCGCCATTCGACATCGACGGACTGGTCAGTGCCCCAGTTGCTGACCTGCATGTCCGAGGCGCCGTGCGGGTCGGGTCCGTTCAACCGCAAGGTGGCCCCGCGCGGCAGATACAGCACGATTTGGTCCGATGCGGGGCCGGGTTGGCTGGGCATGCGCGCGATGGCAATGCGCCCCTTCTCCCTGGCGTCCCCGGGGGAGATCGAGAGCACGCGGTGCAGGCCGCCCCCCGCTGGTACCAGGTCATGCGCAACAGCCTGCAGCATGAGCTCTGCAGGTACACCCGCAGGGTAGCCTGCCACGACCAGGACTGCCCGGTTGGCTGGTGTACCGTCCGGCGTGGAGCCCTGGGGAGCCCGGGAGATCGACACCACTCCGACCTTCCACCCGCCGACCATGCCAGTCGTGCCGGCGCGAATTTCGACCCCGTCGGAGTTCGCGGCCTGCGCAAGCTGAGTGTATTCAATCTGCATAGCGAGCCTCGTGTGCGCCGGGTCCGGCGGCCCGGCCTGGGCCGCCACCCAGCCCAAGCTCAGAGCCCCGATTCCGGTCATCCGTTGCAGCCATCTGGGATTCATGTCCGCACTGCCAGCGATCAGTGCACTGTTCCGACGGCGATATCATTCGCCACCTTGGACAGCTGCGAAACTGGGATATCGTTCGGCTGATCGAAGCCCCAGGGGTTGTTGAGCGTCACGTACTCGGCGCCATTGTGCATGTAGACGTTCGTGACGGTATAGGCGTGCCCGCCGACCAGCCCGTACGGGTTCTTGCCGCTTTCCGCGCCCTGCTGATTGCCGTCAGATTCCGGCGTGCTGACGGTGATGAGCTTGCCGGCCTTGAAGTCCTGCTGCAGCAGCTTGGCAGCCGACGAGGAGCCCGGGTTGATCGACTGCGCGTCCTGCCCCGTCAACGTCTGCATCGCGTTCTCCGGATAGCCGCCCCCGCCTATATTCTGATACCCGCTCTGGATGCCACGGTCCATCCACAGGAAGTGGGAGTCGTTCATCTTGGCATACGCGGCTTCCATCACCGCGGGCCAGATCACCTGCTTGCCATTGGCCGGATCGGTCACCGTACCGTCAGCAGCGCCCGGCTCGCTCACGCCGTTCTTTGCGATGTCCTGGGCGCTGACGGTCACCTTGACCGGCGCGTAAGAATCACCCGTGAGGCCCCACAGGTTTTGCACCCCGTTGTCCTTCTGATAGAAGCTCACGGTGTAGGTCCCATTGCCGTTGTCCTGGATCATGTTCTTGACTGCGTTGGGATCGTTCTGCGCCACGGCCCCGAGCGAGGACAGAAAGTAGCAATCGCCGTATGCGCCCTGATGAATGTCGCTCAGGCTCGGATTGCCGGCGTTGGGGCCCGAGGTGTTGTACAGCTCGGTTGTCGTCGCCGCCGCCTGGCTCGAAGCCGTGGGTTGTGCAGTGTGCTCCGCATCACTCGATTGCAAGGGCTGCAGAGACTGCGCGCCGAGCGTCGCACCGAGATCAACCCTCATGGGACCTCCGACAAAAAGGGCAGTGGTGGAACGCAATCTAGGCGGCAGCGGAGTGTCGGGCAACTAGGGCTATCCCTAGGCCTGACCTGGATTGCCCGCGAGCCTCGTGCCCCTCCGGTGCTTCCCTCTCGCGCGGGGCTACACGCCATGGGCCACTGGATGCCCGACTGCCGATGCGTCGCTTCAATGAGTTATGCGCGACGCAACAGAACCGAGCCATGCTCCCCGCACCCGGCAGAGTGCATTTTCGGCAGAGCCTCCTGCCAGACCGGGTCGGCACGTCTCGCCGTGGAGTGAGCACCCGGCCGCGCCGCATTCGACCCGCCCCATATACATACTCCCTCGGTCGGTCCTTCTGCTGCGGTGCTGTGGCTTCTCCTCACGGCGCGGAGCGCCGGTGGTTGCTCGATCCACGAGCCAGCCCTGGAGTTCAACATAATGGTCGAGTTGCCTGTCTGCTGTCAGGCTGTTGGTAGCGGTCGGTGGGTACCGCCAACAAATGCATCTTGCGGGACAGATGCCGCAGCGTGAGGGCTCGAAAGAGGTCGCGAAATGGCGCGTCCCCGGACAGAGCTGGTGCGCTCAGCCGCGGAGCAACTTCAGTGTTTCTGTCACGATCGGAGCCGGACGAGCGGTGGGCTGCTTGAAGTACGCCATGCCTGCGCTGAGGAACCGTGAACGCCAGGATGGGTCCTGGAACTGTGCACAGCTATCGAATACGGCTTCGGCGAACTTGTAGTCATGGGCCTCCTGGGCACCGTAAACCACGTGGTGCCGTGCGCTGGCGATCAGCTTGCTCGCATCGCCACCGTTATTCAGGTAAGCCAGGGACTTGCGCGCGGCCTGCAAGCGGTGCTCGCCCGCCAGAGCCGAGAAGATCTCCTCGAGGGGATCTGCGCCGTGGTGCTCGAGAGGCAGGGGCTGCAGCTTCTGCAGGTTGATATCCGTGTCCTTCGCTTGCGTCATCTCCCGAAACATGGGGATAAAGGAGGCGCATTGCAGCAGTGCCAGCTGCTGCGTCGGCTCGTCGTCCGATACCCGATAGGCATAGTGCAATGCATTGGCGCTGGTCTGCGCATGGACCGCCACGATGCCGGGCTGGTGCAGGACGAACTCCGCGGCCGTATCGAACAAGACCTTCCAGATCGTATCGGGGGAGATCCCGCGTTGTAGCATCTCGAGGACGACCCGGCCCGACTCCTCCGAAGACACCCGATAGAGCGCCGCTCGCAGCTCGCTGCGCGCGCCCATGTCGTCGTGACCTTCCTTCCAGGATCGGGGAATCAGATGCAACCGCTCCCGGTTGCGGCGCCACGGGCGATCAGGCTCGAGGTCGTGGCTGGCCGGATCAGGCTCACCCTCGCTGTTCAGCAGGGCCGCCACGGTGGAGCGCAGTATGGGCTCAGGGTCTATGCCGCGCCCGCAGGTTGTCAGCAGGCTATGGGCGTTGCTGACGGTGATGGCTTTGTGACCCAGGTCCCGGAGGTCGCGCGTTCCGCACGAGAGGAGCAGCGAGAAAGCATCGCCCGGGCGAGCGGAGCGTGCATAGGCTGTGATCGCCGCATCGGCTGCCTCGCGATCCCACTTCTCGAGCGCAGCGCTGAGAGAACGACGAGCGGCTTCTGAGTCGGTCTCGGTAGCCGCGGCTCTCGTGGACATGTGCCACCCGCTGCTGGCTCGCTCCTCGGCCTGTGTACCCTTGAAGTAATCCGCAGCCCAGATGATGGGCAGCCAGCGCTCGGCAGCTGACAGCTGCAGTGTGGTGGCATGGATTGCCCGCAACACCATCACCGAGTGATACTTGAAGCCCACGTAGGGGTAGGGCTGCACACTGCGCGTGGCTGCCATGAACAGCGCCCCGAGCGCATCCTCGTAACGCAGGTCCGCGCGTATCATCCGGACCAGCTCGGCGGGGATTTTCTCCCGCGGCAGCTCTTCCAGCACCTTGGCCAGCATGGCTACGGCTCCCTCCGGTTCAGCGGCGCCGAGCCGACTGGTCAGACCCAGGCCGGCGGCGCCTGCAGTGTGGATGAACGTTCGTCGGTTCATACAGATGTTCACTTTACGCCCATTCGGTGCTGGAGCACAGAAACTCCCATCCAGCGCGTCGGCGGAGCAGCTCGAGCGGCGCCTGGGCTTTCTACACGCGTGGCTGTGCAGGTGCGGTTGTCAGGTCTCACGCTCACGAACTCGAGGTCCGCACCGCTGCACTTGCGCGAGCGCAGGACGAGAATTCACGTCCGCCAGGACGTGCAGGCGCAAGAGCCTGGCCGATCACCGCGACTTGGCGTCCCGATGGGTCTCCTGCCTAAGGGCGGCTGACAAGGTAGGGCG
>Ga0123356_10005862_pt1 | contig 12473 bp, 6 predicted proteins | sample TergutEmb28metaG_2_FD_92546 | JGI IMG/M metagenome (GOLD analysis project Ga0123356, IMG submission 92546) | Embiratermes neotenicus P3 segment gut microbial communities from Petit-Saut dam, French Guiana - Emb289 P3 | ecosystem: Host-associated > Arthropoda: Insects > Digestive system > Gut ... | reverse complement strand
TAAGGTTTAGGCTACCACCCCGGAGCAATAAAAAAACCCCAGCGCATTCTGTGCTCAGGGTGCTGAAACGGGTAGGCGTAATAGATTTGCAAAATCAACAATCCAAAGAGATTGGTTCTTGTTGACAAACCGGCGCTGACAATCGGCGTGCGGTCAAAAGCGTCTCTTCTTTTCCAGTGGAACTCGGGGGGCTGATCTGCCGTCCACGCTACTCCGGCGTCAACAAACGCGAGGACGTCCGTCGGCAGATATGGAAAATTCAGTATACCGAACTGTTCTGTTCCGATAAGCGGCAGCCGCAGTTCTACGCTTGCTACTCCGATTCTTGAACCTATAAGAGTGTTTATTTCTGGGCAATCGTTAAGATCTGCGCCTATTTGGCCGCTTCTTAACAATGAATAAAGGTTGTAACCGCGCACCCAGGTTTCAAATCCAAGAAAAAGCGGAGTGAGCCGCTCCGTTTCGGAGTCTCCCAAATACCTTCCGTAATGTAAAAGTCTCCAGGCAAAGGTGAGCGGATTTTTAAAATGGTAGCGGCGGTAATCGGCCAACGCGCCGATAAAAGTCAGGTTGCCGAAAGTGGGCTCTACTTCCATACGGTAACGCTGTCCGGCAATAGGCGCTGTGAAACCAAAGTAGGAAGCGTCTCCCACAAACGCGGCGTTGGTTTGGACGAGATTGAGCGAAGTTGGCTCGTTTACGCTTGCGCCGCCGCGGTCAATAAATTTTCCATCCCTGTATATGGCGTGTTCCGCGTTGTAATCATAGCTGTATCTTACATAGCCGACTCCTGCTTCCATACGCTTTGTTAATGACAAAGGATACTCCGCAAACGCGGAGATTTTGTTTTCGAACACCCGCTGTTCTATAATGGTATATATGGATGTATCGGATACCGCCTCATGCTGAATCCAACCGGAATAATAGGGAATGCGGCTTAACGCAAGCCCCCAACCGGGGCGCTGACGGCGGTTTATATACACCGCCTGAGCGCCTATGTCGCTGAAACCGCCGTTAATCTGAGCGCTTATTCCAAGGAGATGATCGCCAAGAAGATCTGTAAATAAAAACGACGCCCCGCCCGCCACTCCTACTCCGTAGCGGTCGGCAGCCATTCCAGCGTATATTTGGCCTATGTAAAGAAGCCTGAAGCTCGGCTTGTAACCGGCAGTGGGATAATCGGCCGCCTGCGGCAAACCAAAACCCGGAGTGTCCAAGTATTTGTCAACCGTCACTTTACGTTCGGGAGCGGGTTTCGGACGCAGGCTTATTACGCGCTGATACTCAGTAAAATCATTGGATGAATCGGCTGATAAACCGCTAGAATTATCAATTGTAAATGGGCTCCCTATAAGTTCAGAAGGAGCGAGTCCGCGGATTTCATAGCTTCTCCTGTTGAAAATGGTAAACACCATTTCGCCGGTCTCCTTGGAAAGAGAGATTGCCGGAGTAAGAGAGCTCAGTCCGCTGACTCCCGTAACAACGTTCGTTACCCGTCTTACTTCCCCGCTTTCAAGCGTATAGCGGTAGATGTCGCTTACGCCGTCAGGATCCGCAACCATAAAAAGATAGCGTCCGCAGGGTGAGAATTGAGGATTAATATGACGCGCCCAATCCGCTATTGAGATTAATTTTATCTGCGAATCCGCAAGCGTCAGCAGCGCTATTTTCATGGGGCCGAAAGCTAAAGAATCCAGATTGGTAAGAGGCCCCATGTCGGTTACAAACGCGACTGTTGATCCGTCAGGTGAAAAAGCGGGCTGAAGTACGCTATAGCGGCCGTCTGTAAGTTTAATTGTTTTATTCTCATGAAAATCATACAGAAATAGATCGCCAATTCCGCCCTTGGTTCCGGCGGCCGCTAACCGTTTACCGTCATAAGACCAGCAAATGCCTGTAATCTCATCCGCATCGTCAAGTTTTATCGTCTGCTTAACACGCCCGTTTTCTGCATTTACTATGGCGATCTCATTGCGCCCGTTTCTGAAAACCACTACTGCAAGCTGCCTGCTGTCAGGCGACCACGCGCCCGATGAGTTTATAAAACGAAGCGCGTCAAAATGCCTGTTGTTTTGCGAAGAGAGCAGCTTGCGGATTATTTTGCCGCTGTGAGCGTCCGCAAGAAAAAGATCTATGTCAAAAATATCTTTAGTTGACATAAACGCTAAAAGGTTTCCGTCAGGGCTTATGGAAGGTACAAGATTCATATTATCTGAATTTATAATTTGATACCCGATTTCATTGACAAGCGTTCTGCCTTCAAGCGTAGGCTCAAAGTGACTTTTAAGAGCTTGCGTCCACTTTGCGGATACGGAATCTGCCGAAGAGCTCAGCGCCCGTCTGTAAGCCGGAAACCACCCGTGACGCAAAGCTGCGTTAAAAAGATTATAGACTGTCTGATCTCCGTAAACACCAGTCAAAAACGCCCAGATCGCATGGCCGAAACGATATGGAAAATACTGATAAGGGTTCATTAACTGCTGAAAAGACGGAATATCGTCATGGAGAACCGCGTCTCTCATCCACATCGCCGTAAATCCGTCCATCGAGCCAAGCGAAAGATACTCCGACATTCCCTCTATAAACCAGAGCGGAATTTCGTTCATCCGCGCCATCCCCGCCTCGGCAGACCGCATCATTTCGTAGTGAAACGCGTGTACGAGTTCGTGGCCTAAAATGTGATCGTTTTCGGAGTGTATGCCTGTTAATGGTACAACTACACGATTCATCAATCCTTCCGTAACACCGCCGGTCGATTGAGAGATAAGTCCGCCTATCGCGTTTGTCTGCTGAAATTCGGCGTGGTTGGCGTAGAGAATTATAGGCTGATTTTCGGATAACGGCTTCTCAAAAATTTCGCGCAGCCGCGCGTACCACCGCTCAAGCATAAGGGCCGCTCTAAATGCCGCCTCTTCCTGACTTGGATAATAAAGTATCCGCAGATTATCGGTCCTCATCTCTTTAAAGTCAAATGTCTGATACTGTACTTTATTCTGCCCAAAGTATTGAGGCCACGCCGCCGCTGTAAAAAGCCATATAAGCGCTAAAGCTGCCGTTTTAATACGCTGCCTTGTCATAGCTGTTAAAACGGTTCAAACAGTATGCCAGAAAATGCGCGGTTTTTTAAACCAAAAAAATTCAAATTCGGTGCGATTATTGTATATTTAAATCATATGCACAAATTTGACTTATATGTAACATCTATACCCAATAACAACGCGAAGCTCATAATCGCCCGTCACATCGCGGCGCTTAACCATTCTATCCCTTTGCAAACAGCTATGAGTATGGCGGAAAAACCGCCGCTTCTGCTGTTCAGCAACTTGGAACTCAAAGACGCGGAACAGCATGTAGCGCGGCTTAAAAAATCAGGGATAGGATTTAGGGTTGTAGAGTCAAAAGCCGCGCCGGAAGAGTCAAACGAGATGTTAGTGGATTCTGCCAGACGCAGTGAGCAGCCGGCAAACTACGAAGAACCCGCTGATTTTCAGCAGCCAACAGCAGCGACAACTTCTCAAAAAATCGCTGATGTACAGGATCAGGTTTCTGTCTCTGAACATTCGGCGGACAACAATGTATCAACTATAAATCATCAAAAAAACGATGTTTTGCAGGAATCAAATCCCGCTGCGCAGCGCGGCAATGAAAAACCTGAACCGGCAAGTGATAAAAGTCAACAGAATAAAAAACCTGTGTCAAATGACGATGATAAGAAACGATCCGATAAACCCGAAAAAAATGACAAACCTGACAAAAGCGAAAAAGACAAAAAGCAGCAGAAACGACCTGATAAAAAATCTAAGCCGGTGAGTGATAAAAAACTATTCTCGACAAAAGCTGAGCTGAACAAATTTAAATCGGGAATCCGTATAGGCAGTTTTGAAAGAGCGGAACAGTCGGAAAAGAAAAGTTCACGCAAGCAGACAATTATAGTTATGAGTATTTTTATTGCGGCGGCGGCAGTTTTATTTCTTCTGCCGCGGGAGAAACAGTTCGCGGTAACGTCAGCAGACCCCAATACGCAGGCAAACACAAAGCAGGATAAATCCTCAGATAAAAAGCAAAATAAAAAAGATAACAAAAAAAGCAGAGCGCAAAGAAACGAAACGCAAAAAAGCGCACAGGGCGCTTCTCAAAGCGAAGCGAGAAGAGAGGTCTCCGCTCAGCAGAGGCATCAGTCAAACGCTTACGTAGACTCCGCCAGAACTTTGGGCGGTGACCCGGAATCGATCATAGCGTTTTACAAATTCGCCATCTCCTTTAATCCTCAGAATCTCGCGGCATGGCAGGGGCTTTTGCAGGCGTACCGCGATTTGGGAAGAGACGCGGACGCACGCAGCACAGAGGAGCAGATGAGAAAGCTTTTCGGCGAGAGGGTCGAGTCCATAGACCTGGTTGTGAAACCATTCGGTGAACTGATTGACACTTATGTAAACGACGCAGGAACTTATAAAGTAGAATACAGGAGTAATAAACGCTCACGGAACGATATAACAAACGACGTGTTTTTGCTGACCCGGGCGGTACGCATGGCCTGTTCATGTGAAAATATCTCTATCTACGCGTCCCTCGGAACAGGCCGGGGGCTTCTTGGCCACAGCGGCCCGAGCACTTCCGTTCACTCTCTGTCGGCTTTTTCAAGTCAGGCCCAAATTATCTGGTTAGATTAACTTTACCTTCCATCTCCCACTTAATTATATTTATATATTATTGAAAGTCACGATTAAATGCCGCGCCCGTGCCGCCCTTTAACTGCACTACAGCGTGAGGTCTTCGAACGGCACAGCATTTAACCGTGAGATCCATAATGGAATTTCGCGCCAGTAGCTCAGCTGGATAGAGCGTCGGCCTCCGGAGCCGAAGGCCACAGGTTCAAATCCTGTCTGGCGTATGTTTCAACTGTGACCGTCAGTACGCCGGATGTATATTGTGTTTATTACAATGATCTCATTGTAATAAATGGTTAAAAAAGATATAATTTAAAAACGGGGTATTTTTAACGTGGCAAATTTAATGAAAACATATAACAACACAAGCATTATTCAAGGAGGTTACTATTAACTTCCAGACCAGAACCCTTGGGATTTTTGACGTCGTGCTGCCGGTATTCGAAGAGGATGATATCGTCTTCAACTCCAGTATGCTCAGAGAGTTTGTCGAACAGATGATCTCTTCAGGAAAACGTAATTTCGCCGTTGATATGTCGCCGCTTGATGATTTTTCATCAGGTGATAACAACGCGTTTAGGGAACTTAATAAAAAAGTTCTGGGCGTGAACGGAACATTTACGCTGTTCTCTCCTCAGCCCAAAGTTATGGGGATTCTCCAGAGAATGGATATCCAAAGCATTATCGGTGTGTTTAACGCCGAAAATGATCTTTTGGCGCTCTCTGAAGAGATAAAGAAACAGCAGGCGCCGCAAACAGAGTTTGAGAGCCTGCGCTCAGAGATCGGCAACGCGTTCGGAGATACGCCGTTACAAACCGGCGCTCCAACACCTGCTCCGGCACCGGCAGCTGCACCTGTACCTGCGCCAACGCCTGCACCGCCGCCCGCAGCGCCTCAGTCATTTGACGCATTTGAGATGGAACCGGCTCCCGCACCCGCCGTGGCAGCGCCGCCGCCGCCCGCAGCGCCAAAAGCTCCCGCGTTTGGGCCGCCGCCGCCAAGAACAGACGCGCCGGCAGCGCCATTGCCCGCTGCACGCGATTTTCCGGGAAGCGATCTCACTTCACCGGAAACTCAGCGCTTTCCCGAAGCCCCCGCGAAAGCGGCGCCGAAAGCTGCACCTGTAGAAAAAGAGGTGAGTTTTGGTGATTTTGATGACTTTGAGGATAAAAAAGGCAAGAAACAAAAAAGTTTTGACGACGATGAATTTGCGGCGCCTAAAAAAGGCTTGCCCATAATTCCTCTAATAGCTGCAGCGGCTGTAATAGTGATCGGCGTAGTGGCCGTCTTGCTCTTTACCGGTAAAGGCGGCGATGAATCCGCTCCCGCTCCTGTCGCAGCAGCTCCCGTGACACAGGAGAAACCGGCAGAACCGGAACCGTCGGCTCAGCCAAAGGAAGAGATTCCTGTAACAACAACCGATGCTCCTGTAACGCAGCCTGTAGCCAGCACGCCTGCTCCGGCGGCAAGGCCAACTCCGGCTCCTGCTCCGGCACCCGCGGCAAAAGCCGCGCCAACGCCGGCTCCCGTTGCAAAAGCGGCTCCGACACCACCGGCTCCTGCGGCAAAAGCACCACCGCCGGCGCCAACTCCGGCTCCTGCTCCGACACCGGCCCCTGCGGCAAAGGCTGCACCGACTCCGCCGCCGCCCGCGGCTCCTGCTCCTGCGCCTGCAGCGCCGGCTCAGAGAAATCAGATTGTAATAACATCTAACCCGAGCGGAGCGCTGATAGAAGTTGACGGAGACAGAATAGGCGTAACACCGCATACATGGAATCCGCCATTCACCGGCGACATGGTTATCTCCATTACCAAAGCCGGATTCGCTAAGGAATCAAAAACTATCGTTTACAACGGCGGATCACAGACTCACGCGTTCACACTGCGGGCCGCAACTGCCGCTCCGACTCCGCCGCCACCACCGCCGCCCGCGGCAGCAGCGCCTCCCCGCCGCCGCCACCGCCACCACCGGCAGCAGCGCCTCCTCCACCGCCGCCGCCGCCGGCTGCTGCAGGAGCGAGCATTTTTATCGCTACGCTGCCATCTCATGCTGATGTTTTCATTGGCGGAAGGCGCATAGGTACATCAAATGACGCTGCGCTGCAGGTACCTGTAGGCACGCATCAGGTCAGATTCGTAAAAGACGGTTTAGAAAAAACCGAAACGATGACGTTCCAACCCGGAACTAATCCAACGAGATTTGTTAATCTCAGAAACTGATTACAAAATAGTGTTGAGAGTGGAGTGTTGAGAGTGAAGTTAAAATCAAAACACTCAACTCTCAACTCTTAACTCTCAACACTCCACACCTGTAAAAGAAATCTAACCAAAAATGGCCGTATCCCCCCAGATTATTGAAAAAGTAAGAAATGAAATTATAGAAGGCGGCGTTGATGACCGTTATAAAACCGGCGCTTATGAGTTTGTTCTGAACGGGCTTGATTTCTATATCTCAAAAATCGGAGAGAAACGTCATGTAACCGGACAGGAGCTGTCTATGGGCCTTCTCTCCTTTGCAAACAAACAGTTTGGGCTCATGGCTAAAAGCGTCCTTAATAATTGGGGAATAGAGGCTACGGATGATTTTGGGTACATCGTTTATAACATGATAAAAGTAGGGCTCATGAGCAAACAGCCAGGCGACTCACTCGATGATTTTTTTGACGTTATGGACACAAATTCTTTTTTTGATTCTGTAGATTGTTTTGAAATAGACAAAAGTTTTATCAAAAGAGTAAAAGGGGCTTGATTACGCGCTTTAAATTATTTATATTAGTATACTAAAATTCGTGCCGCTTTAGCTCAGCCGGTAGAGCAAGGGACTGAAAATCCCTGTGTCCGCAGTTCGATTCTGCGAGGCGGCACCTTTAAAAAAAGCCCTTAAATCTTTGTGATTTAGGGGCTTTTTTGTTTGGGCGCAATAAACAATAAATTTATGGGATGATAATCACACTGTTTATTTTTAATGAAAATTCCGCAAACCGGCTTCGCGCGCCCAACGCATCGCCTGATCAAACTCTTTCTGCTGTACGCGCCGGTCTAACGGCGGATACTCATTCGCTTTAAACAACGGTGTGTATTGATTCATAATATTGACGTGGGTATCGGGGCCCAGTTCGGAGACGACCCAACGGGCGAACAGGTCGGTTGCGGCAACATTTTGGGGCAAGACCAAGTGACGAATCAATAATCCGCGATGCGCGATACCATCTGTCTGCTGAAGCGTTCCGACCTGCCGGTGCATCTCTTTGATAGCCGCTGCGGTGTGACGCACATAATCGGGCGCGCCCTGTGAAAAGCGTGCGCCGTGCGCCGAATCCTGATACTTGAAATCCGGCAGATATATGTCGACAATACCGTCAAGGAGCTTAATCACTTCAAGCGATTCATAGCCGCTGGAGTTATAGAGCAGCGGCAGTGTCAGCCCATCGGCAATAGCGATCCGAAGCGCTTTTACGATATGCGGGACAAGGTGCGAAGGGGTAACTAAATTTATGTTGTGACAGCCTCTGCGCTGAAGATCAAGCATAATTTTGGCGAGCTCCGCGTGACTTGTCTGTGTCCCGTCGCCGCGGTGGGCAACCTGCCAGTTCAGACAAAAAACACAGAGCAGATTGCAGTTAGAGAAAAAAATGGTTCCGGATCCGCGTCTGCCGCGAAGCGGAGACTCTTCGCCGTGGTGAGGGCCGAAAGAGGCGACCTTAAAATTTTCGGCTGCGCTGCAAGCGCCCGCCCTGCCGGCAGCGCGGTTGGCGCCGCACAAACGCGGACAAAGGCGGCAGGGCGAGAACAGCGCCCAAAGCGCCTTCTCGCGGCGTTCAAGTTCGCCGCTGCGCTCCAGATCAAGATACCTCAGCGGATGCGGCGCATCGGCTCTTTGATCTTTTCCGCTGTCAGAGAGATCCTTACCGCCGGAAGCGCTCTCCGCAAACAGCCCGCGCGCAATACTCAACCCGCCAAGCGCAGCCGCCGCAGTTCCAACAGCCGCAAGGCCGCCTTTAATGAACTTTCTTCGGGATAGCGACATCAAGCTCTATGTCTCCTCTAAAAACAGATTCGGTATATTCATGAGTATCGCAGAATTCACTTTCTATATAATAATATAATACACTATACCTGATTGACAATGATTCTGTACAAAAATCGGCAAATTAATGCAGCTACGTCCCCAATTAAAAAGTTGTGCCATTGATTGCCGAAGATATATTTTATTCCTTCACATGATTTTTACGACAGACATACAAAAACCATACAGCTGCTTAATCCAGTTTTTACAGAAACGGTTGGAGTTCATCCATGCCGCAAAAACCGTATCTTTGCCCGCGTGCGGTAAAAATACAGTAATTCCCCAAAAACAAGGACTTTTTAATGAATAACGATCTGTTTCTGATGGCTTGCAAGGTTCTCGGCGGAATCGGGATATTTCTTCTTGGCATGCGCAACCTCTCCGATGGTTTGCAAACTGTTGCGGGCAACAGACTGCGCAAGCTCATTGGAATGGCCACCCCCAACCGCTTCATGGCAATCGGGGTAGGAACTTTTGTCACCTGTATCATTCAGTCTTCAACCGTTTGTACTGTGATGACCGTGGGGTTTGTGAACGCGGGGCTCATGGGCCTGCGTCAAGCCATTGGGATCATCATGGGCGCAAACATCGGTACTACGCTCACAGGGTGGATGCTTGCCATAAGTATTGACATGTACGGACTGCTGCTTCTGGGGATAGCCGCTTTTGTCTACCTCTTTGCCAAAAATGAGAAGGTTCGCTATATCGCGATGGTGGCGATGGGTATAGGTATGGTGTTCGCCGGACTTTGGCTGATGAAAGACGGTTTCAAGCCCATACGCGCCAATCCCGAATATCTCGAATGGTTCACCCGATTCTCTGCGACAACGTATCTCGGCCTGATGAAGTGCGTTCTTGTGGGATGTATCGTGACTCTCGTGGTGCAGTCGTCAACGGCTACCATCGGCATAACTATGGGGCTTGCCGCAACGGGCGTCATTCCATTTGAGACCGCGGCGGCGCTCGTCATCGGCGAGAATCTGGGTACGACATTTACCGCATATCTCGCTTCAATCGGTGGGACGACAAACGCGCGGCGGGCGGCTCTTGCGCATATTATCTTCAATATAATCGGAGCGATTTGGATTACCACGGCGTTCAATCTGTTTTTCTTAAAAGTAATAGTCGCCGTAATGGGCAACGACCCGAATACAGTTACAATTGTAAATGGCGAGGAGACCTATCCCTTTATAATGGCCGCAATAGCCGCAGTTCACACGGGATACAACATCTTGAATACAATACTGTTTCTCCCTTTCACGCGCGTGTTTGCATCGTTCCTTGAGAAAATTGTGAAAGACAAGCCGGCTAAAACTCAGCCTCAGCACACAAAACTGAGCAATCTCATGCTCGACTCGCCTATGGTAGCCATAGAGCAGTCAAGAAAAGAGATAGTTTATATGGGCAAGGTAGACTGTGATATGTTCGATATGCTTAAAACCACGCTCGCTTCCGAAGAAGTTGATGAGGATCTGGTAAAGAAACTCTTCAAAAAAGAGGACAAGCTTGACGCGATGCAAACAGAGATAACCGCGTTTCTGACAAGTCTCCTCTCTTCAGGCCAGATTCCGCGCAGTTTGAGCGAAGAAGCGCAAAAACAGATACGCCTCGCCGATGAGTTTGAGACGATAAGCGATTATATGACCGCACAGCTAAAACTCTATCTGCGCATAAGAAACGCAAGTCTCACAATACCGGATGTTATGCGGGATGAGCTGATTGATCTTCATGACGCTGTGTCAGAATTTTTTGCCCTGGTAAACCGCGCATACAGAGAAAAAAACACTCAGATCATCGCCGGAGCCAATGTGCAGGGCGAAGAGATCACCCAAAAAGTACGCGGTCTGCGCGGCGGACACGTAGCCCGTCTGGCCGAAATTCAATTAGACCCGCTTCTCTGTACAACCTTTCCTGATATGCTTGTAAGTTACCGCCGGGTAAAGGAACATATTGTTAATATTGCAGAGGTCATGGTAGGCAAGGGCGGATACGCGGGACAGCTGCCGCAGCAGGCGCAGGCAAAAGAAGCGGCTCCGCAGAGTACGGTCTAGATTTTTAAAAGCAGTCTTGCAGATTATTAAAAAGGTGTGTCTCATCACGGGGATACGCCTTTTTTATTTCAATACAAAAAAGGCATGCTCCATAACCGGAACATGCCTTTTTATTTACTAACTTTTAACTAATTAACCTGCTATTACCAGCGGTACTCCGGTCTTGGAGTATACGTAGTATGAAGCAGCTCATGCGCTTTATGCGAAAGCGGTTTCTCCAGGAACTCCTCATATATTTTAGTTATAGAGGGATTCTGGTGAGAACAGCGTTTCGCTGAGCCTTTATCATCATTATAGAGACCCTCAGCGCGCTTTTGACGAATTATATCATCTGCGCCGTAAGGCTGACCGCCGCCGCCTACGCATCCGCCCCGGCACGCCATAACCTCTATAAAGTGGTACGGAGTCTCTTTGCCCTCGGCGAGATCTTTCTTCACCCTGTCAAGGACAGACGAGATATTGGCCATACCGTGAGCAACCGCGACACGAACTTTCGTTCCGTCAACGTCAATTTCCGCTTCCTTGACTCCGTCAAGTCCGCGAACCGCCGTAAGGTTTACATCGCCGAGTTCTTTTTTGGTGATGAGATGATAAGCGCTTCTGATAGCCGCTTCCATAACACCGCCTGTCGCGCCGAAGATTGTGCCCGCGCCTGTGTATTCGCCAAGAATCGTGTCTACACCCTCTTCCGGCAATTCGTTGAAATCAATACCCGCAGATTTAATCATGCGGCTGAGTTCACGGGTTGTGAGAGAGACGTCAATGTCTTTGTGACCGCTTGATTCCATCTCCTTTGAGCGTGAGATTTCAAACTTCTTAGCGGTACACGGCATGATTGACACCATGAAAATATTTTTCGGGTCAACGCCGATCTTCTTGGCGTAATAGGTTTTTGACAATGCGCCAAGCATCGCCTGTGGCGACTTTGCGGTTGAGAAATATGGAATCATCTCATGATAAAACTTTTCCAAATAGTCAACCCACGCAGGGCAGCATGTCGTGATAAGCGGCAGCGGAGCCTCTTTTGTCGGCTTTTTGAACCGTTCCACAAACTCGCTTCCCTCTTCCATAATAGTGAGGTCTGCTGTGAAGTTTGTGTCAAAAACCGCCTTAAAGCCAAGCTTGCGGAGCGCGGCGTAGAGCTTTCCGGTCTGTAAAGAACCCGAAGGCATTCCGAAAGCCTCGCCGATAGCAACGCGCACGGCGGGAGCGATCTGCACTACCGTGTGTACGTCGGGCTTGCGCAGAGCGTTCCATACGATATGCTCTTCTGACTTTTCGTAGATAGCGCCTACAGGACAGTGCGCGGAGCACTGACCGCACTTGATACACGGGCTGTCGTTAAGAAGAACGTCCGCGGCGGGAGCGATGCGTGTTTTCTCACCGCGGCCCAAAAGTTCAAGCGCCCATACGTCCTGCATTCCCTGACAGACTTTAGCGCAGCGTCCGCACAGCACGCACTTTTCAGGATTCAGCACAAGCGAGGTCGTGCTTGTGTCCTGAGGTATCTCCTCAAGACGCTGCGGGTAAGTCATCTCCCTTATGCCAAATTCTGCCGCGAGACGCTGGAGTTCACAGTCCTGATTTCTTGGACATGTGAGACAGTCATTGGGGTGAGTTGACAAAATAAGCTCAATAACCGTTTTACGCACCTCTACGATTTCAGAGTCGTGGGTTATGATGCTCAT
>Ga0123356_10005861_pt1 | contig 12474 bp, 10 predicted proteins | sample TergutEmb28metaG_2_FD_92546 | JGI IMG/M metagenome (GOLD analysis project Ga0123356, IMG submission 92546) | Embiratermes neotenicus P3 segment gut microbial communities from Petit-Saut dam, French Guiana - Emb289 P3 | ecosystem: Host-associated > Arthropoda: Insects > Digestive system > Gut ... | reverse complement strand
TTTCCTTTTTAAAGTAATCGCCCAAAGACCAGTTGCCCAGCATTTCAAAAAAGGTTAGGTGGCTGGAATCCCCCACGTCATCAATGTCCCCGGTGCGGATGCATTTTTGTACATCGCAAAGGCGCAGGCCCGCCGGATGCTTTGCGCCCATCAGGTAAGGGACCAGCGGATGCATGCCCGCTGTTGTGAACAATACCGAGGGATCGTTCTCCGGTATGACGGAAGCGGTGGAGATGACAGCGTGGCCCTTGTCCTGAAAGAATTGTAGGAAGAGGGAACGCAGCTGGGAGGAAGAAAGCGATTTCATAGCAGACAGGCTCCTTTATGAAAACATTGTGTAAAATTCAAGTTATTATACGGAAAGCAAGAGGGTATGTCAACCTGATCGGCGTTGTAAGCGCGTGGTTTCCTAAAAAACAGGGGCAACTTTTTCTAAATATTTTTGATTGGCGACCCTTTTGCCTTACTCCGCTAAGCGGCATGATAACAAAAAACAAGGGAATGATTAGGCAAAACGGTGATTTTCAGTATCTAGTAGGCTTCATAAAAAAGTGACACACGATATGCAAAACGGACTTTTGGTTACACAAAAATAAAGGAACATGTAACCGTGTGAAATTTGAATGCGTTTTTTCATTCGTGAAACAAGATCAGGCAAAACGGTTATCATATAAGGGTTTTCAAACCATTGCGTTACACGAAGGTTTTTTCTTGTTGATGTTAACATTTTTAAGAGAATATTTATACAAAGTATTGATACTAAACGGTTTGCTGGCGTTAAAATTGATAAAAAATTTTTTCTCCAATGTGTTGACATTCGAGTTACACGATAGTTTACCATTAGGTTCGGGTCATACAAAAGTTACATGATTGTGTGATCTATACTAATAATATGTAAGCAGGAGGAAAAAGAAATGAAACGGCAGGAAAAAAAGGCATGGATCGATGTCCGGAAGCTGCGCGCGGCTCGCGCATGGCGGCAAAGTGAAACGGCGGAAGCCCTGGGTGTTACCCGAGCGTATCTTTCCGCAATGGAAAACGGAAAGCGCGGCATATCGCTTAACATGATGATGGCGATTATGAGAGTGTTTGACGTGAAGTTCGAAGATTTTTTTGGATCGAATCAAGGGAGGGCGGTGGTATAACGCCAACACCGGATCAGAATGGTTAAATGGGGAAACGGGGAGGTGCTCTGCCGGGGAAGTTGGCGGGGATCAAGGGAAATCATCCGGTTGTTGATTCCTGAACAGTAGATACTGGTTACGTTTGGTGCTGTTTCCAGCGTGATTGTAAAGGTGCCGCAAGAGATTTTATATAACCAGTCTTTATACCAGAAGATCTGTCCTCTATAAGGGGTTCAACCTCCTTCTATGCATCACTGCCGGAACAGGGCCGGGCACTTGGACAGCCTTGCCGGCAGGGCTGAATACTATCGCTTATAAGCTTGCGGAAGGATAGCCCTATACCATACGCGAAAATTCAACGCCAAAACGATTCACTTAGGTCGTAACGCAGGGAGTGGCTTCGCCCAATGGCATGTATTTGGGCGAACACTCCCTCTCTTCATATAGATTTCTACTTTACGGCCAGCCGTTTTGATTGGTTGCGTATCAATCATTTTTTATCCTCAGAGTTCCTTGTGAAAGGGGGCAAAGCTTGCCTTTGCTTACCCAATGAATTTGGCCTTTGTATGAAATACTGTCGCCCGCAATGAAAATGGCGCTATCGTCCTCCATAGCGCAAATAGGCAGTTCCATAGAAATTTGTAATAAAGTTGATAATACCTGTTGGTTATCAGGTTCAAAATGTGGCTTTACGGTAATGTCAGCCAAACCCAAGCCATCATACGGGACAGGGGACTCCTTCGTGTCAAGCGAGCGTTTGGCCATGTTTATCGAACCTGCGCTTAAACCCAATACCGGCGCGCCGGCATTGCGGATTGCTACATCTATATGTGTATTACGCATTAATTCCAATTGCAATTTGGGGTAGCCGCCCATCAGAAACACGCAGGACGCTTCATGAATCAATCGAGTGGCGTGTGTGGTTTCCGCCCGATTATCAATTACGTATTGCCGTGCGAAAGGCATATTGTATTCCTCGAACAGACCATGCATATGGGTCAAGTCGATGTCGTTTCGTTCATAATCCGCCGGCCATGCACTTACACAGACAAAACTGTCACGTTTTACCAATTCTTCACGAAGCCGTTCGGCTATTTCATGAGGAAGGCTTCTGTTGGGAAAGCCGCTGAAAAAACCGAGCAAACGATAGTCCATATACTTCTCCTGTGTATAAAATAAATTTTCTGCGTTAAGGCCATTGCTAAAAAACTATATTCATAATAATAGCACGAATGGCAAGCAATTCAAGTGTCCGTACGTACTTGAATTGCTTGTTGGAGCTTCGCCCAAAACCCGAATTGTTACGGCGACCTCACAGATGGACAGCTCCTATAACTGTACAAAAAGGCATGGGAATAAAAACAGGAGTGAATATAATTCAGGCCAATTTTTCAACTTTTAGTTTCCTTTGGGGCGCGTCCAATCTAACGCCATCCGGGAAAGGCGCAATACAGCTCAAATTTGAGCGCGCCAGTAAACTTAAGTAAGCTGGTGAAGGTAATGGGTATCATCCATCAACTTCCGGAAAAATTTGCCTCAAACCAGCTCAAAACGGCCCGCCCACACCTCATTCCTGCCTTTATCTTCCAATATTTTCTAACGAATGATATAATGAGGTGAAATCTATGGGTTTCAGACAGGAGAACCGATTTGGTTATGAAGAAAGCCATCATCATCGGCGCGGGTCCGGCCGGGTTGACTGCGGCCTATGAGCTGCTAAAGCATGGCCAGGGTTATGAGGTTATTGTCCTGGAAAAAAGCAATACAATCGGTGGAATCTCGCAAACGGTGCGCCATGGCAAAAACAGGATGGATATCGGCGGGCACCGCTTTTTCAGCAAGGATGACAAGGTGATGCAATGGTGGCAAAATATAATGCCATTGCAAGGCGCCCCTTCCCTGGATGACTTGAAATTGGGCCGCCCTGTTACCGTGGCCCCCGGTGGGCCGGATCCGGAGAAGGAGGATCGCGTCATGCTCATGCGCAACCGCGTGAGCCGTATTTACTACCAAAAGCATTTTTTCGATTATCCCATCAGCCTGAAGTGGCAGACATTGAAAACCATGGGATTGATTACGACCTTGCAGGTGGGTTTCAGCTATCTGAAAACAGTGTTCATCAAAAAGCCGGAAACCTCGCTGGAGAGCTATTATATCAACAGCTTTGGCAAGAAGCTGTACAGCATGTTTTTTGAAGGTTATACCGAAAAGCTTTGGGGGCGCCATCCGCGCGAGATAGCGGCGGATTGGGGGGCGCAGCGCACCAAAGGGCTCAGCATCCGCGGCATTATTATGGATATGCTCACCAAGTTATTCTTAAGCAGGGAAAAGCGCGCGCGCAAGGTGCAAACCTCGTTGATAGAGGAATTTCGGTATCCCAAATTCGGGCCCGGCCATCTGTGGGAAACCGTAGCGCTGGATATTGAAAAAATGGGCGGGCGGGTGATCGCAAACAGGGAGGTCGTGGAACTTCTGATAGAGGGACAGATGGTAAAAGCCGTGCGGACAGTTGGCGAAGGCAGGGAGGAGAGCTTTACCGGAGACGTCTTTTTATCGTCTATGCCGCTGAAGGATCTGGTAGCGGGCATTGGCGGCGCTCCAAAGGAGGTACGGATGGTAGCGCAAGGATTGCCCTACCGTGATTTTGTGACCGTTGGTTTGCTGGTCAACCGGCTGAACATTACCAATCAAACGCAGTGGAAGACGCTTGGCAATATTGTGCCCGATTGCTGGATCTATGTGCAGGATACCGGCGTAAAGCTGGGGCGCATCCAAATTTTTAACAATTGGTCGCCCTATATGGTGGAAGATCCGGAGCATACGGTATGGATGGGGCTGGAGTATTTTTGCGCCGAGGGGGATGACTTTTGGAATATGGCCGAGGAGGATTGCATCAGGCTGGCGGTGGATGAGCTCATTACCATGGGAATTTTAGGTAGCAGCGAACAGGTGCTGGACTCCCGCCGTGAGCGTGTGCAAAAGGCATATCCCGCTTACTTTGACACCTATCATGAATTGGGCCTCGTAGCGGATTACCTAAACGGCTTGGAGAACCTATATTGCGTGGGGCGTAATGGCCAGCACCGCTATAACAATATGGATCATTCCATGGCGACTGCATTCGAGGCGGTCGGGAACATTTTGGGCAATATACCGGGCAAGGAAAATGTTTGGAATGTGAATACCGAGCAAGCTTATCATGAGGGAAAAGGATAAGCGCCCCGGCTTTTTTCGTTCGCGTTTCCCTAATGACAATGTGCCTGTTTGATGATATACTGTCTTTATATTGATAAAAAAACGGAGAATACCGCAGTTCCACCAGCGAGGAGGGGTCCCATGGCCGATGAATGGAAGCGTGATGAGCGGATACAATCACGTACAAGGGTCTTTGCTGCCAATACCCATGTTGAAAACGAACCATTGATGCAGCGCTTAACAGCGGATCGGTTGTCCCGGGATGCGCCTGATAAGCCGGGCGCCGGGCCGGTTCCTTCAAGTAGCCAGTTTCAGCCGCCCGCCTCTTTTGCAACCAACGAGGAGTTTGCGCCGGAACACAACATGGGTGGGTATGCCCGCCCATATGCGGATCACAGGTACATGCCGCCGGGCCCGGGCGCTTATCCGCCGCATGCCTATTACATGCCGCCCGCTGTGCCGGCAGGGTACTATCCCGCGCCGCCTGCTTGCGCGCAGTGTCACCCATGCCCGCACCGGTATGACGGCGGTTACGGCTTGTGTTTTGCGCCGACCTATCCTCCCCCGCAACCATATGGACACGCCTATTCATTTTGCCCGCAGGCTGTTGCGCCTCAAAATCCTCCGGTTCCCGCCGCGGCTTCGCCGGCTGTACGGTACCCCGCTTCCTATAAGCCGGAGGGTAAGCCGTACCCTCAAGCCGAAACGCGGCAAGCCTTTCAACCGCGTTCCGATGCTTCCCCGGAATCGATGCGGGACGTTGAAACCCCCGTTTCTAAACCTTATTTCCAATTCAACCCGCCGGAACCGGTCTATCGCTATTCCGGGTCCAATCAACCACTGTACGATGCGGATGGGGAGCCGTCTTTCCCGGAGGCGCATGAGAATGACCGGGCGGCGCGGAACCATGGCGAACCCATTGAGCCGCCGGCTTATCCCGTCGCCGGCTTGCGGGAACCGCCCGGTTCCCCTTCCGCCTTTCCGGAAGTTATGCCAAACGATTCGGGCTTGCCATACGCGGGGCGGCAGGAGCCTGCTGCCGGTGAGCCGGAGGGTTTTGCCCCTGAACCGCAGCAGGATCGGTTCCTTGTTACGGCGGATTCTTCCGTGGATCAGGCCGAGGTTGACGTGGCGTCTTTCAGGCAAGCGGCTCAGGACGCGATGGAAGTATCCGGGCAAGTCCATCAGGCCGATGGGATGCCGAAGCCGCCCCCTGCCTCCATACCAGCCGTTTCACAGGCTGGCGCTTCCATTTATTCCCAACCCTATCCGGATCCAGTGGCATCCGCAGAGGAACAGCCCTTTGACGACTTTGGCCCCAACTCGGAGTCACTGCTGGTATCCGCGGACGATCTCCCCGCGTTCGCGCCGCAGGTTGACGCGCGTGAGCATGCTCAGCCGGTGTGGGATGACGATGATTCCACCCCCTCATCCGGATCACTGCTCGTATCCCATGAGGATTCCGAAGCCCCGGATATCAACAACACGGATTTTCCGTTTGTTCACGAGCCGGAAACCGGCTATCAGGAAGCCAATCCGTGGGAGGATCCGTTGCTTTATCCGGCCCAGTTGGGTACCAATGTAGGAGCCTATTTACCCAACGATGAGGATGTAACGCCGGATCAGCAGGCTTTCACGCCGCCCTCACCTATATCGTTCCCGGTGGAACAGATAGAAGATGTCGACGATGGTTTTGGCGATGATGAGTTTGCTTCTCATCTGCATCCGGATTCCCAACCGGTGCCGGTGCCTGTTTCAGCCGGCGTAGTCACGGAAAACAAGGGAAGGCATGGTGGATTTATTCTGCTTACGCTAATAGCGACACTGCTGGCTACCTTGTCCGTGTTGTATTTTACAGGCATAGCGGATTCTTTGTTGGAAAGGGTGGGGATTCCCACATGGAGCGTTGTCTCCACAAAGGATACGGGCAGTGAGACCAATGAACCGCTTCCAACAGCAAGCGCTGGGGAAAACACCGCGCCAAACAGCGGCGTAACGCCTACCGCCGCGGAAGCCGTTACGGAGTTACCCAATGAAACGGGTGCGCCCAATGCCACGTTGCCGTAACGGCCAATGATGTTGCCCCGGTTGTAAACAAGCCGTCACTCAGTCCGCCCCTCGCCGCAGGGGCGGTTTTTGATTGCGAAACGCAAAAAAATGGTTATGATGGCGCAATTGACAAAACTTCAGGCAGGGTGGTAAGATAAACAGGCTCATGAACAAACTAGGTTAGATAAGGAGAGTAACCGTAATGACAATCAATGAACAAATGTCCATTGGAGAGGTGCTTCGCTTGGACGCGGGAACGGTTCCCGTTTTCATGGAATTCGGCATGCATTGCCTGGGATGCCCTCACGCCACGGCGGAATCCCTGGCGGACGCCAGCGCGGCCCATGGCGTGGACGTAACAGCGCTGGTGGATAAACTCAACGCGTTTTTGGCCGGCAAGGCCTGATGACAGGGTTCGCCATTCATGCCGGTGAGGTCCATTACACACAGTAAGCGGATATCCAGCGGGCTTAAACCTACTCAACAGCTGGCCCTGAGCGGAGTGCTTGCGGCGCTCATCTTTGTGGCTACCTATTGGCTTCATTTTCAGTTGCCTTTTATGAGCGGCGGATACGTTCACCTGGGTGACGGGCTGATTTTGCTAAGCGCGGAGCTGGCGGGGTTCGCGGCGGTACCCGCCGCGGCGCTGGGCAGCCTGCTGGCGGATGTACTGCTCGGCTGGGCCGCCTATGCGGTTCCCAGCTTCCTCATTAAGGGCGGCGTGGCGGCGGCGGCCGTGATGGCCATGAGGCAGCGGCGGTTTTTTGGCAAGGCCCTGGGGCTAATCCTGGCGGAAACGCTGATGGTAGCGGGGTATTTTTTTACGGAATGGTTCATTTTGGGTTTTGGTTATACAGGCGCATGGGTGAATGTTGCCGGCAACACGGTGCAAGGCCTCAGCGGTGTTACCCTCGCTTTAACGTTAGAACCGGCCCTTCGCCGGGCGAAGCTGCCCAAAGGCCAATAGGAGGGAATTCCCGTTGAAACAGCATCCCATGTTGCAAGCGTTCCGCGATCTGCGTGGAAACACCAGAATCTGCGTGTGGACCGAACCTCTCTGGGGCATACCCTATACGTTGTTTATTCCTTACGCGTCAGTGTACATGCGGGCCTTGGGCCTTAGCGATGTCCAGGTAGGCCTTGTAGCGTCCTTTTACCTGTTCGCCCGCGCCGTTACATCCGCCATGAGCGGCGCCGTCACCGATAAGCTGGGGCGCAAACGCTGCACATTCCTGTTTGACGCCGTCGCCTGGTCACTTCCCTGCCTGCTGTGGGCGTTGGCGCAGAATGTATGGTGGTTCTACGCGGCCGCGCTGTTTAACGGGTTCATGCAAATTACGGATAACTCCTGGACCTGCCTGTTGGTGGAAGACGCGGACAAACGGAAGATCACCAACATATATAACTGGATTTATGTAACGGGCCAGCTGTCTGTGTTTTTTGCGCCGCTGGCAGGCTTACTGGTAGGCCAGTTGACGATTATCCCGGCACTCAGGCTGCTCTACGGGTTTTCGTTTATTTCCATGACGGCAAAATTCATTCTGCTTTACCGTTACTGCGACGAGACGGAAGTTGGCAAGGTACGGCTGCGGGAGACGAAGGGCCAATCGCTTTTTTCCATCCTGTCGGAATACCGTACGCTCATCCCGCGCTTTTTTCGTTCCGGCGATATGCTGCTGGCGACCGCCATATCCGTTCCGCTCCTCGCGTCAAACATGGTCGCGGACGCTTTCTTTGGCATATACACAACGGAGCGGCTGGGCATTCCGGACAGCGCTTTGTCCTTCTTTCCCATCATTCGCTCCGCCATAATCCTTTGTTCTATTTTTATCGTTCAGCCGCGTATCGTACGCTTTGGGTTTAAAGGGCCCATGCTGGTGGGCGCGTTGCTGTTTATTGCCGGCCACTTAACGCTGATTCTGGTACCCACGCTCGGCTTGCCGCTCGCCGGCGGGCTTTTCGCCCCTATTTTGTATACGGTGCTGCATGCATGCGCCTTTGGGCTCGTTATGCCGCGCAAGGACACCATTGTCGCCTTAAACCTCGATCCCGGGGAGCGCGCGCGAATGACAAGCATCTTAACGGTCACCATGCTGAGCGTGACCATTCCCTTTGGCTATATTGCGGGTTATCTATCCGAAATTAACCGGAACCTGCCCTTCTTTTTGAACATCGTGCTGTTTGCCGTCACCTTCGCCATTGTCCTAACCTCTCGTAAACTTAAGAAAGGCGGGAGTTTGGAAGCCAGGGAAGGCGAAGCGGGATGATGCGGGCCTGGTTCCGCTAGCAGCGCGCGTCCATCCAACCGAGCAGATCGCGCCAAACCGTTTCACGATCCTTTTCGTTAAACATCTCGTGGCGGCTGTTGGGGTAAATTCTAACAGATACATCGGAAATGCCCGCGGACTGAAGCTGCTCCGCTACTTTTCGCACGCCCGCGCCATATTTACCTACCGGATCCAGCTCTCCGGAGAAGAGATAGATGGGAATATCCTTTTCCATTGCGGAAAGGGCCTTCGGGGATAGTTGGCTTATGCCTGTGAACATATCATAATACCCCCTGGCGGTAAAGGGGAAACCGCAGAGGGGATCGGCCATATAGGTATCCACAATGTCATGGACGGTGCTGAGCCAGTCGAAAGCTGTGCGCGGGTTTTCGTACCGTTTGTTGTACCCCGCGGAGCTGATGGTTTGCAGAAACCGGCTGGGCTTTTTGGCCCCGCCGCATAAGCCTTGTATGGCCGCAATGAACTTAGCCAAGCCAAGGGTCAGCGGGTCATAATAGCCCGTGCCGGATAAAATAACCCCCGCCAGCCCCTTTTCATGCTTCTGGCAATAACAGCGCGCCACAAAGCTGCCCATGCTGTGCCCCAATAAAAAGTAAGGCAGATCCGGATACTTTGCCATGGTTTCCACGCGCAGGGTATGGGTGTCGGCAACCAGCGCGTCCCAGCCGTTTTGCCCGGCAAAGAACCCCGGTATCGTCGCGGCGGGCCCGTGCCCCAAATGGTTATGGCCCACCACCAAATAGCCGGCCTTGTTCATACACGCGGCCGTAGCGTCATAGCGATCCATATGCTCGGCCATTCCATGAATGAGCTGCAGAACCGCCTTGGGAGGGCCTTCCGGCGACCATGTTTTTTGAAGCAACCGCTGGCCGGTTACTGACATCAACTCACTTTGAACCCCTTTTCCCATATGGAATGCCCCTTTCTGGCAATGGCCATATTATGGTAAAACGGCAATGGTTCATCCGCGCAACTCATGTTTATCTGCGCTCAAAAGGATAATCCACTCCGAATGTCTGCACCCGTATATACTTCATAACCTGATCCTGGTTTGGCCTGTCCCTGCCGTCGCGGGGCGTATTGACAATCCCGTCCGCCACGTCCATGCCTTCGAGCACCTTGCCAAAGGCGGCATACTGGCCGTCCAGGTGAGGGCTGTTGCTGGTCATAATAAAGAATTGTGAGCCCGCTGAATTCGGCGACTGGCTGCGCGCCATGCTCAGCACGCCCACCGTATGCTTTATATCGTTTGGCACGCCATTTTGCGAAAACTCACCCTTAATGTTCCAACCGGGGCCCCCGGTTCCCGTGCCTGTCGGGCAGCCGCCCTGGATCATGAACCCGGGAATCACCCGGTGGAAGATCAAGCCGTCATAAAAACCGCTGTTGGCCAGGGCTATAAAATTACCCACGGATTCCGGCGCGGTGTCCGGGTACAGTTCACCACGTATAACCCCGCCATCTTCCATAACGATTTGAAAGATGGGCTTGCCGGCTTCGCGTTCGGCCTCCGTAACAAGTACATCCTCTTGGCTGTATGCCGTCTCCGGCGGAACCGCGCCTGACTGCGCGCAGCCTGCGGCCGTTGTTAAGGCCACCATCAACAATGCGGGAATTATTTTTTTCATAACAATACCTTCTTTCGTTTTGCTTCTCCTGCGGGAAAATGCCCCGCCGTATAGAATAGTGTATCATAGATAGCGGGTAAATCATACCCTGTGGAAATGGTTTTCTTGCGTTACGGAATGGAGGTTCCCATGTATATTTCTAAGAAAGACGCGCTGGTATGGTTTGAATTCTTCGCCGCCTTGCCGGAGGATGAAGAGCTGACGGCGCGCCAGCAGGAGATTGCCTATGCGGTGTTTGCGCAAATAGAGGCGGCGATCGACGCGAGAAACGACTTACTCATGGCGGATATCGCACGGCTTAAAACGCTCGAGGGCAGGACGTTTTTTGTGGGGAATGATGAAAATTTCCCGCAGGGATGCCGCTCCTGCCTGCTGGGTACCGGGTTGAGCGCCGTCCGGAAGACGAACCGGTGCAACCTGGAGTGCGCGTTTTGTTATAACTATGGCGAACTGGACGCCATTCCTCCGGTTGGCGAGGGGCTGTGGGAAATTGGCGGATCTAATTTCTATGAAAAGGATATTGGCCTGCTGCTTTCCATTCAACGAAAGCCAACCGGCATTTCATACGTCTACCTGGAGCCCTTTATGGAAATAGAAAAATACTTTGGGATCATTCAACGGTTTCATGAGGCTGGCATTCACCAGCACCTTTATACAAACGGCACGCTGGCAACCGTGGAGACGCTCAAGGCGCTTGGGCGGGCAGGGTTAAATGAAATCCGGTTTAACCTTGGCGCTACCCATTGCGCGGACCGGGTGATCCAAAACATGGGGATCGCCAAACAATACATTCCGTGCGTGGGGGTTGAAACGCCCATAACGCCGGAATTCTTTAAGGCGTTCCTTGCCAAAAAACAAGCCGTTTTGGATACCGGGCTTCAGTTCATCAACTGCGCGGAATTGCACCTCAATCCCAACAACCTGGGTAACTACATGGGTGAAAACCTGTACATTTCCAGGCTTGGTTATATTTCTCCCGTTTGGAGCCGGGAATTATCGCTGAAGCTCATGAAAATCGCGGACGATGAGGGCTGGGAGCCGGTCGTTCACGACTGCTCCAACTATACCAAGTTTGCCCGGGGCCTTAACCTGCGGGGGCGGGAGGGAGGCTGTTTTGGCGCGGGCTCTTATGCATGCGAGTTCCCGCGTTTTCCGTTCGAGGCCTTTTTGCCTATCCTGCGCGATGATCAGTTTGTGTTTTTGCGGGAGGAGGAACTGCCCAGGGGTTATCAACCCGGGGAATTGATTTATTAGCCTGCCCTTTAGTTGGTTTGGTTAGTGAAGGCATTGGTTAATGGGAAACCCGTATCATGGAAATAACCTTGCCGTTGCTTTCTTCCTATTGTATACTGTTTACGATACCGCTGTGTTGCTCGTCAATCTACCACAAGAGAGGACGATCCCGCTATGCGTATGACAAAGCCGTTTATTTTCGCTGTTTCCGTCCTGCTGCTGTTGCTGCTTTTGGCGCTTCCTTTCACGCTCCCCTCCGGCGCGGTTACAGACGAGGCTCACCGCCGCTACGCCAATGACGGGGAAGAGGATTCCGTTTTTTCGGATGAAGAGGATCTCTATGGGCAAGCGGGATCGCAAACCTTCTCATTGTTGGCTTCCGCGGGCTTAAGCGATGTGGTGTTTTCAGGGGATGTTATTGCCCTTCCAATCGATAACAGCCCGGGGCGGACGCCCATCCGGGAAAATTACACGGAAGCCGGCTATAGCGATGATACGATTGTTGTGGAAATGGAGCAGCGGCGGATGTTTGACAGCGACGTTTTCATTGCCCATGTTCAAATCGCAACCCCGTCCCAACTGCGCACGACTTATGCCGGCAACAAGATCAACTCCACCCGTACCAATCAAACCAGCCGCCTTTCCAGAAATTTTAACGGAATTGTGGCCATTAACGGGGACTATTATCCGGATACCAAAGCGGGCTATATTGTTCGCCAGGGCGAGGTTTACCGGGAGAAAACCAGTAAAAACATGGATCTTTTGTTGATAGATGAGAACGGCGACTTTCATATTCTGCTTCGGGGACACGATAATCAGTCGGCCGGCATAAAGGCGTTTACGGAAGAGCACCAAATAATCAACGGGTTTTTCTTTGGCCCGGCGCTTGTTATGGATGGAGAAATCCAGGCGGTTCCAAAGGATTATCAGTTCGACCCCAACCAACCCAATCCCCGG
>Ga0123356_10005860_pt1 | contig 12474 bp, 10 predicted proteins | sample TergutEmb28metaG_2_FD_92546 | JGI IMG/M metagenome (GOLD analysis project Ga0123356, IMG submission 92546) | Embiratermes neotenicus P3 segment gut microbial communities from Petit-Saut dam, French Guiana - Emb289 P3 | ecosystem: Host-associated > Arthropoda: Insects > Digestive system > Gut ... | reverse complement strand
TGAACTCATCCGACTCGAAGTCATCGACTACATAACTGATAGCGCCGTTTGTGAGGTGATGAAAAAAACGAAATTAAACCCTGGCAAGTCAAAGAATGGTGTATCCCCAAAGCAAACGCCGACTATGTAGCCAAAATGGAGGGTATCTTGGATGTTTATCAACGGCCTGTGACCCAAAAAAATCTATGATCTGCATTGATGAAACCAATAAACAGCTTATCAGACAACGCGTCTGCCCTGTGTGCCGGGGCAGTCAACAAAGGTGGATTATGAGTATGAACGTGTGGGGGTGGCGGGTGTTTTTATGGTTTTTGAGCCTTTGGTGGGTCGGCGTGAAATGTTTGTTGTGTGGGCTCGAGCAGCTCTTGGTTTTGTGCATGCGCTCAAGTATGTTTGGGGTGTGATGTATTCTTCTGTGGACAGGATTGTGTTGGTGACCCGGATTATGTCGCGAAAATACGTGATGCAATTATGATATGTTGCAAAATGATCTAGAACATGGTAAATTCAAGCAATATGAAAAGTATGAATGATTTGATGTGTCCAGTTTATTGTGAAACTTCGTAAGCGGGATTTAAACTCTGGCTTACCTTTTTTATGGGTGTCTACGGGCCTGGAAGTATTGTTTGTACTACAGAATCTCGCCAAGTCGAAAACAGAAAAACCATGAAAACTCTTAAATTATACAAAACCTCACAAAGATACAGGGATCTTTAATGGCGCCAGATAATAGTCCGCTTGAAATCGAAAGTTATGACGAAAAACAACAGATGTATTTTGTCAGAACAGCCTATGGTGTAGTACAGGTTCACGATACTTTTGCCGAGATGTTCCCACTTTGGGCATCAAGAATACTTATTACCGCTACAAATGAAAAATGGGCAGAAACTGCGGCGTCCATAACCACCGGCTATGCAACAAGTGTCATCGCAGCATCAGCGGAAGCCGCTGTAGAGTGTACTGTTCCATCCAGCGAGACACCTGACAAACGGCCAGGTATCCTAATTCAGATTTATAACAAAGATCGCTTTGAGCTCAAACACTCCCTTATGGGCCGTATCGGCCAATGCACCATGACCTGCCCCACAACCGCCGCCTTTAACGGCCTTTTAGGTAAAAGAGTTTTACTAATAGGCAGCAGTCTTCGATACTTCGGTGACGGCTTCCAAAGTAAAGCACTCATTGGTGGACGCAAATGCTGGAAAATCCCGGTCATGGAAGGTAACTTTTTTGTAGAAGACGGATTTGGTGCCACAGAGGCGGTCGCAGGCGGCAACTTTATGATATTCGCCAAAACAAACGCTGAATGCCTCGCAGCATCCGAAGCTGCGGTGAAGGCCATCAAGCAGATACCAGATGTAATCATGCCTTTTCCCGGCGGCATTTGTCGCTCAGGCAGCAAAGCAGGCTCGTTAAAATACAAACTCAAAGCCTCAACCAACCAAACCTACTGCCCCACATTGCGCGCCATCGTCCCCGACACGGTCGTTCCAGAAGGCTGCACAAGCGTATTTGAAATCGTCATCAACGGCCTAACCCTCGACGCAGTCAAAAAAGCCATGACCACAGGTGTACAAGCAGCCCTTAACTGCCCCGGCATCATAAAAATCTCTGCAGGCAACTATGGCGGCAAGTTGGGTCCTTTCAAAGCATACCTAAGAGAAGCCCTCGGTATCCCACCCACATCCGTAGCCGAGCCAAAAGCAACCAAAGCGTAACCCCAATTTTTGGGTCGGAACTTTTATTTTCTCCACTTAATCTAAATATTTGAATTACCCCTCTCAGTGAAGTTGTTTGAGTACCTCCAAAAAAAGCTCCCTAGAAATATTCAGGTTAAGAAAAATCATCAATGCTCTAGCAAGCAAAGAAGGTAGTCACACAGAACTAATTACGATTTATGTACCTCCTGACAAACAAATCAGTGATGCACTCAACCTACTCCGCAATGAATACGGAACTGCCAGCAACATTAAATCCAACGTGACCCGCAAAAACGTCCTCGATGCCATCGTCAAGGCACAACAGAAACTCAAACTCTTCAAAGACCCTGGCGAAAAAGGCATTGTCGTTTTCACAGGCGCACTACCCCAGGAAGGTGGCGGACCTGGAACCGAACGCATGGAAAGCTTTGTCATTGTCCCACCTGAGCCTATACGAATTTTTCTCTACCGATGCGACAACCGCTTCCACACTGAGCACCTCCAAGATATGCTCCGCGAAAAAGAAGCCTACGGCATACTGCTAGTGGATGCGAATAACGCTACCATCGCGATTCTGCAGGGCAAACACCTAAACATCGTTATGCAACTCCATAGCGGAGTCATAGGCAAAACTCGCGCGGGTGGCCAGTCAGCAAGACGATATGAACGCCTAAGGGACATGCAACTGAACGAATACTACGCTCGTGTCGGCGGCCATGCTGATGAGGTATTTCTGCCCCTTGATAACTTGAAAGGCATAATACTAGGTGGTCCAGGTCCCACAAAGTACGATTTCCAGAAAGGTAACTACTTAAACTATCAGTTACAAAACAAAATCATTGATGTCGTCGATACCGCATATGTTGAAGAACAGGGTGTCAAAGAAGTTGTGGATAAAGCTCCCGATATCATGAAAAAAGTTCGATATATCGAAGAAAAAGAACTTTTACAGAAATTCCTCTACGAAGTGGGTCATGACAGCGGCCTGATAACATACGGAGAAACGGAAGTTAGGCGGCTGATGAATTCAGGCGCGGTTAGGCTGGTTTTGCTCTCAGAAGAAATCGACTTGTACCGTGTCACTGTAAAGTGTAGTGCCTGTGGTTACGAAGAACAGCATACCGTGAAGAGTAAAGAGTTGACGTCGTTTGAGCAAGAGCTAGTCGACAAACCCTGTGCCCGCTGCAAAGCCCCCTCCATTTCCATAACGGACAAAAAAGACATAGTTGACGACTTAGCAGATCTATCCCAGTTAACCAACTCAGATATAGAAGTCATTTCCGGCGAAACTGAAGAAGGTCAGATGCTAAAAAACGCTTTTGGCGGTATCGCAGCGATGCTCCGCTTTAAGATGCAGGGCTAAAGTTTTGCACTCTGCTGAGAAACCCCATCGATGCACTTGAAGACTAACCGTTTTCCAGGGAATATGCCCGTAAAAATGTGACTATCCTAAGCATTTGCGCAGCTTAGCTGATTCTACCAATGCCGTCTTCGCCTCTGAATCCTGTTTCTGGATAAAGGAGAGCAAAAAGTTGTTGGTAAAATTTTCATGTTTACGCGGTGCTATACCTTTGGGACCAAGCTTTATGGAGAGCTGCTGTTCCACTGTGTTTAAGTCCCCAATTACCATGTTTAGAGCTTCTTTGAGCTTATCCTCGTTCATACCAGTTCTCTTAGCGGTCGTATGGCTCATTTCGAGCAGCATGTTAATGTTTGTCAACGATACGTATTCGCCGACGAGCCTAAGGTCATTATTCATTTTTAGATAGTGACGACCTAGCGTTTGCCATTCTTTATCGTTTAGTTCGTTAAGTGCCTTGAGCCCTATGAATTCAGGTGGAATGCCGACACTGTAGAGTGCAGCGGCAAAGCTGATAGCTCGGGGGAGACATACGCCTGCGACACAGCGGCTATAACCGAAAAGTCCGATGTGGAGTTTTCTGGCCCTGCGCTGAGGCACATACGCGGCGACGCTGTTGATGAAGGGTGCTAACGCTTCAATTTGGTGCTCATATTGCAGCTTGCATTTGTGGAGTATACTCTGGAGGGTTTCTATCTCTTCGGTGCTGATGGCGGTAGCGATGCCGTTTGGGAGACGTTGGTTGAGAATTTGGATGCCCTCTTTAACCTGCTCGGCTGGATAATCGTAGCGGAATGCGGATTGGATGGTGACTGTGGATAAGCCCTTGTATTCTTCAAGAAAGTTATCAATGTTGTCTGGGGACAGATGACCCCTAAAAGGCTTGGAGCCGACACCTAAGATCGGGTGAATTTCAGTGTTCTGCTGCTTTTTTAATGTCTCGAGTTTGCTTAGTGCAATCTTGGTGAGTAAGACGGCGCAGATGAATCCGTAGTTTAGGGCGGGGTCAGATCGGGCGATGAAAACCCGTTGATTTTTGGGTTTGACCGCTTTTAGGTATGGTTCAACGATTTTGTCAACGTGTAAAATGCTGTCAAAGTCTTCAACCAACGGGATGGCTGTCAGCGCTTTAGGTTTGACGCTACCTATCCAGTCTTTTACTGTCGTTTGTTCGTAAATTGGGACGTTTTCGGTTGTCACGATGGCTTTTGTGTAATAGTTAAAGAGCATAATGATTTCTTTTGCTTCGGTTGTGAATGGCAAGATGACTTCGAAGATAGGTGCAACTTCCCGTTTGTAAACCATCGATGCTACATCGGAAGCAACTGGGATGTTTTGGAGCGTTTCTACTATGATTTTCTTTTCTGCCACCTCAATTTTTGGGTTGGGAATGCGGTAGGTGAGAAATACCTCTTCGCCTATGGTGTGGCTGGCGAAGAAATCCCAGTATTTCTGTAAGAGTTTACGGGATACACGGGTGTCAGTGTCTTTGCCTTCAGAGTCCCACATGACCTCCTGGCATCCTAAGGTGCTGTATGCGTAGTATGCTTCGAGGACCTCAGCGTTGCCGTTTATGACGTCGTCTTTGTTCCACTCAGGGTTGTTTGCGTTATCTGGGTGTTGAGTGGACATTGTTTTGGGTATGATTCTTTTTTCATCCGAGTATGTCATGCTGTTTCCTCTAAGTCGTACTTTGTAACCTTGGCACAAGTGAACGGGTTTATTTTAATTTTTCATCTGTAAATTTGTAAAAATTACAACAGCCTGAGCGGGTGGTATGAAAGGGTGTTAGTTCCCCTTCTGTATTTGTACATCTGTTGCACTTACGTACAACCGTTTCCCGCTGTATGAACGATATTTTGATTTCGTGCATCTGTTGTAGATTCATATGCGAGACATATGCATCTGCACCCACAACCATCTACCGTTGCGCTTCTCCATAACCCCCGTTAGTCGGGTATGCAATTCAAAATCCCCCTCAAACCTTTTGCCCTGCAAATAGATATCCGCACAGACCCACGCTATTAAACCCGCCGCGGAAACCAAGAAATTCTTAACCCCAATCGAAGATACGTCATATTTTGCCCATTCATACGTCAGATTTTCAGCAAGTTGTTCTGGTCCGACCGCTTTTTTGTCGTCACATACCCCAATAGCCACCAAATCCAAATCAGGTGACCAGCAGGTGAGGATTGTTTGGAAGTCTTTTTTCTTGTAGGCTTCAAACATTGCTTTGAAGGCTTGTGTTACTTCGACTTGTGTTTTCTGGTCAGCTTTCATATTATTCATCAAGGTAGCGTTATGTTGGGTAGCTTTTATGCTTTTGGCATCTCTCTCTTTGGGGTCATTTAGGGCGCTATGATTTTTTCTATATCTTGTTTGCTCAAATCCCGAATGAGGAGCTGTTTGTGTTTAGACGCGAAGCCTGCGGCAAGTTCCACTCTTGTATGCAATAGTTTGGTGAACTCTTTGAGAATTTCTTTGTTTACTTTGCCCTTCTCAGGTTCCTCGGTTGCATAAACAACGATTTCTTCGTCGTCAACTTCTACTTTGAATTTGGGGCTGTTGGGTTTGACAAATATAGTGAGGCTGACGCCGTCTTTGGTTTCCTTGATGCTCACGGTGTTGTGCACACATCGCAGGGTTCCTTAGCTTTTTTCTGTTGCTCGATTGCCCAATTGAATTTGCTGCGCAGGGTTTTGGGGTAGAATTTTTCGATATCAAATTTTACTTTTTTTGCCCATTTCACATATGCGGTTGGATCAATGTAACTTTTGAGTGAGGTGCCCAAGTTGTATTCGCGGGTCAACTTGGTTAGTTCTATGTCGAGTTTGGCGCGTTCAATACGTGTTTCCACTGCCTCGGTCTTTTTTCCCTCTTTCTTTTTTGCTTCGAGCATTTGTTTCATATCTTGGAGTTTGGCTTCTTTTTCTGCGACACGCTTGTCAAACGTCGGTGGAATCTTGCGTTTGTGATTGGCAACTTCGGCAACTTTGAAATTAGCCATCTTCGCGGCATAGCTTTTCTTGTAGTCGGGGTCGCCTTTGGTTACGCCGCTTTTTTCAAGTTCCTCTCTGACGGTTTTTGTGCATCGCCATGTACGGAAGACTTTGGCGGTTAGTTTAGGCATCTTTTCGGACAGGAATCGGCTGACTTTTTTGCTGTCTATACCTTCAAAGAGATACTGTTTGGTTGTGTCTTGGGCGAATTTTTCTATGTTTTGGATGACTGACGGGGGTGCCTTGTACTCTTTTACCCATCGGACGCTGTCTTTGCCCAAGAAGTCAAAGTGGATCACGTTACCTTCTATTTTGATGTGCTCCGCGCGAAGCGTGATAGCGCCCACTGTGTCGGCTTCATCGGGATCCTTTTCGTCGCCAACCCTCATGTTGGGCACCAAAATCAGCCACGAAACTGTCGCGACCTTGCGGCGTTCCTCATCTTTGGCATTGAGATTTTTTAGAATGTGTACTTCAATTTGTTTGATTTGTTTGCCCAGGGTTTCGGCCTTCTGGAATTTCTCTTTCTCACGATTTTGTTTGAGAAATGCGGTGTCGCTGAACCAAACGTACTTGACTTTTCCTGTGAGTTTATCCGCCCATTTTGCTACATACATCTTGTTGGGTTCCCAAGTGGTTTTCCAACCGTCCAGTTTAGGTGCGTCGGGTGAGAGGTTTAATGTAATGTCGGTTTGGTTTGGGCCTTCTTTCCATTTTCCTCGTTGTGGGTGGTCGCCTCGTCCCGCAAAGAGGCAACTGGGTTCAGATGTCCAGTTGGCGACTTCGAGTCGTTGTCCATCGACTTCAGCATAGCCGTATTTTTCGCGGAATTCTTGGCGTATGATTTTGCGTTTTTCTGTTTGCTCCTTTTTTTCTTCTTTGGTGAGGGCTTCTTTTTTAGATTTCTCGTCGAGTATGAATTTTTGGATTTCACTGAAATCTATTTCGAATGTTTGATCACAACAGTCATTCAGGTTTTGTGATGGTTTTTCAATGGCGTTAAGATATTTTGGTATGAAAGTAGCCAAGTTTGCCTGAGGGTTATCTTGCTTTATTTGTTCGAGGAATTCTCGCATAAAGTTGCGGGTGAAAACATTGTCGGGTGGTGGGATTGTTGTGGATAAAATTCTGCGTGTCCAGGCGACTGCCATAGGTTCACTTTTTTCTGTTAGTTTAATTGATTGCCCTGCAATTTTTACTGTAAAACCTTTGAGATCATACGGTGGGACAAATATGCCATTATGTTTGAGGCTTTTCATAATATGCTTCATAATTCTAGTCTTTCCTGTATGCGACACGGCAAAGTTTCTTGCACTATATCCCAACTGGAGACTTAAAAACTTTGGCGCTACAGTGAAAAACTATGGCAAAAGGGTTTTTTGTTGCTTGGCTGCACGGTTGCTTTGCAGCTTTTTATATACCGCTTCTACGTTTTTGCGTTCCACATAGCCCTTGTGGGGTCGAAAACCGCCGCTAAAACCGCCTGGAATGTGCATGAGTTCATGGATAAGGGTTTTTTCCTTATCCTCTGGTGACATACGATCAAAGATTTCGGATATAATCTCAATGATGTATGAGGGCGGAAGGTTGAGTGCGCCCTGCCAGATTTTGCCCAAGCCATGGATACGTGCGATGGTGCGTCGCGCCTTAGAGCCTCGACTTCGGACACAGAATACGAATTGAGGTACCACATGGAAAAATTCGCATTCCTCTGCGAGTTGATCGACTTGCTTTTTGATTTCTGGGGCTTCATAGTATTTAATGGGCATTTTTTCCTCTCTCCGTTGCCTGATGCATACGCTGTTTAAGTTAAAAAATAAAGTGTACGTCGCCGATATATCTAAACGTCGATTAAATCTAGTTTTCCTCTTTGCGTGTGTTTCGTAGAAAAACCAAAATAGTGTTGCTAAGAGTCGGTTTTTAATCCTATCCGATTACCTTTGAAATACCGGGTAACTTTTTGAGACCATATACCAGTGCTGCTGAAACTGAGAACACCAGTAGAGTAAAGATGGGAATGTCAATAATGGGGTTGTATGTGATGGTGTTTAGGTAGATGCCCATCACTTGGATGGTGAGGGTTTCAAGAATAATCATATGGATGAGGTAAATTGGCATGGTGTTTTGGCTTATCCAGTGGATGACGCGGTTGGTTTGGGGTTTGTTCTCGAAGACTGTGGCTTTTACGGTGGTTAAAAACAAGAATAAGCCTGCAGAGCCCACTATCATGGTAGCGCTCATGTAGTTATGCAGGTAACCGGTGATGTGTTCGCCTACGGTGGCGGTTAGTAGCCAGTCGCCTATCGTTGCGCCTAAGAGTCCTACCGCAGCAAAGAGGTAGGCCGTTTGGCGCTTAAAGTTGCTGTTGAGTAGGTAGATGCCCAGCAGGAAGTATCCTATCCAGTCAAAGAGCACAAAGGACACCGGGTTATAGGTGAAGTTGGTGAATGTATGTACAAAGGGTGTAAATACTGTGCCCACAAACCAGAGAATCAAAAGATAGGTGAATAATTTACGATCGATGTGTTTTAGCAGTATGCGAACAATGGGGGTCACCGCGTAGAGTCCCATAAGTAGGTAGAGGTACCACAGATGTGGGTATGCTCCCGTGAGCAACCCTTGTTCCACGTTGAAGAGTGTCAACGGTTTTGTGCGGACACTAAAATCCCATACAAAGTAGACCACTGTCCAGAAGAAAAATGGCCAAGCGATACGGTTGAAACGTTTCTTGTAGAAAACCCTGAGGGGTTCATCCGCTTTATTTGGGTCAAGCAGCAACGCACCTGTTAGCATGACAAACAACGGTACGCCAACGGTGCCTAGTGTATTGTAGACGTCGGTTGTAAACCAGTATACAATATCGGTGGTGCTTATTCCCGGTCCAGGGATGGGGTAAGGATAGCCGGATGTGTGCACTAATATGATGCCGATTATGGCGATGAAGCGGATTAAATCAACCGAGAAACCAGTGGCCGATTTAGGCTCCAAAGCATCTCCCACTTTTCCACCCTCATCCACCAATTTGGCAGAGACCCCTAATAAAATTATTGAAAGACAATCCGTCCTGTCTTGTCCCAAAATAACTTCGCCTTTTCGACCTATATCACTATTCACGATTTAATCGAACAAACACACAATCACCTCCCAACCAACCTCAAACAACAAAAACCCTACACCTCTGAAAATATTACACACCCAAAAAATATGACATGGTCAAACTCAAAAACAAACGAGAACTAAAATACTGCCTAGAAAAACGTACAACAGGCAAAATAAACACAAAATACGCAGCCAACAAACTCAAAATAACCCCGAGAAGATTCCAACAACTCACCACACAATACAAAAAAACAAACACCACCCCAACCATAGGACAAAACCTATGCCGACCGTAGTAAGGTTGTTAGTTGTTTGGCGGGTTTGTTCATAGGGTTCACTGCTCCCCTACTTACATAGCTTGGTTATGAAAAACGACTATATTGGGCATGTGTATAAAAATTAATTGTAATGTTGTACCTTTCGATACAAACAACGCGACAACATAAACAAAACACTCAGCACACAACTAGACGACTACAGACGCTTTCTGACACCACCTAAACAACACCACCACAGCCACAACCAAACCCCCAAAAACACACCCACAACCAACAAAAAAGGACATAATTATTGCTGCCGGGGTTTACGTATTTTGAACAGGATTAGAGCTAAGAGCAGTGTAATGACGGATAAAAAAACTGTGATAATGACGATAAAGACTGCCAAGGACATCGAAATTACGCCATCTTTTTTAGTCGGCACACAAAAACCAGTATTAGATGATGAAGAAACTGTAGCTGTAGTGTTAGTTGAATCAGCAGAAGTCTGATAACTCGGTATAGTGAAAGTTTGTACACTATAGCTAATTTCACCTACAACAACACCGGGGGTTAAATAGCTTAAACCGAGCAACGCATCACTTAAATGGGGATACACTTTGAATTCGCCGTCATATGCCAACATGGCACTTATACTTACGTCAATTTGAGCGTCTGGGGAGTAATTTCCTCTGATGGATATTGTTGTGTATTCCGAATTGGTGGCTTTGAGCATGTTGTTTGGATATCCTCCGTCGGGGTAGTCAGAAAAAGCATAAGACTCAAAAGTGTAGTACTTTTCAATGTCTGCATTCGCATCAAACGGTGCAAAGTGACCCTGCACACTTGCAGTGTAAAATAGGTAATATTTAACGTCGTTTATTTTTTCTTTAAACGGCTGGTTTTTTATCTTTACTTCTATGGTGCTTGTGTCTATTGTTTCGTATTTTTCTTTTCCAGTATATGGATCTGTGTGGGTTAGGTTTTGGATGTTGGAATGAACTTTAAGCTAAATTCGGGAGGGGCGGGTTTTTGGGGTGCCTGGGCAAAAACAGCTTCAACGGAAAACGAAAACAGGCATATTGTGAGAAAGCCCATAATGCTCAGTAGTACAAATAGTAATGGTAACCTTTTGAGTAGGTGGTCCATGGGGTTTTTAATGGTGCAGTTGATATAAAGTTTACGAGCGGGTTAATTACCGGTCGTTTCCCAAAATAGTTCAGACGCCCTAACTAAACGGCTGGTGAAGTTTTCAGCCGCCGCCTGAGAAACACTACAACTACCACCGCCATAACACCACCACCAAAGAGCCCACCAATGAGTGCACCAACACCCACCAAAAAGAAAGGATTAGCAAATACAGCATCGGGCGGCTGCGTCTGAACTGGCGTCTGATCAGGTACAGATGGATAACTATTGTCCGATACTGTGGAGGAGGGCGACGGCAAAGTTGATGCTTGCGTCGGTGTCGGTGCCACATCCCCAGGCACAGTGAAGGTTAAAACATCACTCCAACCACTAGACGCAACATCATCATAGAAAACAGGGTAACTACTTTTGATATCGTATACCCAACTGACATGGCTGTCCGGATCACCCGAATTATCCCTATGCTCCCGCCCAATTACTGCTCCAACTCTAAAATCCACTTGAGAACCAGCAACAGGTCGATTGGGATAATAAGATGGCGAAACAACAGTGTAAACTGAATTAGAAGCAAAAGTAGCTGATACCCAAAAAGTGCTCCATTCATCACCAAAATGACCCTTAGACTCAACGAGATAGTACAGTCTATGTTTCCGTCCGTCTGTATCGGTATACGGAGTGAAGGGTGGATTTTTTATTGTGACCTCTAGTTTTTTCTGTTCTACGTGGTATTCTGGGTTGGTGGTGACTGTTTTTTCTCCGGTGTAGGGGTCAACAGTGGTTGTGGTGGAAGGGGGCACATCATAAGAATCATCAACAAGTTTTACGCTGAATTGGGGAATAGATGGCTTAGCTGCCCCTTGCCCAGTCACCGAAGGGACCGTTATTACAGTTAGGCTGGTTACTGCCAAAAAAACAAGTGCACACATTAAACACCTGTTTAGAGTACTCATACTTGATGTAGTTGAACCGATAAAAAGTTTGGGTTTTCAACAGTCTCATCGAAAGGGGTAACCACCGCCCACAGAGCTAAGTCACCAAAGGCATACGATGCGACTACCACAACTCAGCCACATGTGAACATGTAGAATACACGCTAGAACAAGCAGACGTACAAAAAATCGCCCAGGAAAAGAAGAAAGAAGGCTGGAAACTACCCTAAAACCAAAGCTTGCACCCACATGGGAACAAACCAACAAAACACCCTTCAACTATACATTTACAGAACCGCCAGACTTCTTCCTAACATACAACACAGACACCACAACCAACCCAACGCCAAACACCAAAACCAGCATCCAAAGCAAAGTATTGCTCCAACCCTCTCCACTCTGAATGTTAGGGGGCCTATTGGTGGTGTTGGTGGGGGGGTTGGTTGGTGTTTCCGGTGTTGGTGTGGGTATAATGGTTGGTGTTGGTGTAGGTGTTGAGGTGGGTGTAGTTGTTGGCGCTGGTGTTGGTGTTGATGTTGGTGTGGGAGTTGGTGTTGGTGTAAGGGTTGCCGTCGGCGTGGGAGTAGGAGTTGGTGTTGACGCTGGAGTTGGTGCTGACAGGATAAGACCCAACACCTGTACAGGCACATTGCGGTCTGAGGTGGTGCCATCACCCAACTGACCATAATCGTTAGCTCCCCAAGTCCAAACCGAATCATCACCCCGCAAAGCCAAAGAATGCCCCCTACCAGCAGAATACTCCATACCTGCTGTAATGGAGACCACATCACTCAAACCAGACACCTGCACAGGCAACCTGCGATCAGTAGTGCTGTTATCACCCAGCTGACCATCATTGTTATTTCCCCAGGCCCAAACCGTACCATCATTCCGCAAAGCCAGAGAATGACTAGAGCCTGCGGCGATGGCAGTTACACCACTAAGACCGGGTACCTCCACAGGCGTACTACGGCTTGTGGT
>Ga0123356_10005859_pt1 | contig 12476 bp, 14 predicted proteins | sample TergutEmb28metaG_2_FD_92546 | JGI IMG/M metagenome (GOLD analysis project Ga0123356, IMG submission 92546) | Embiratermes neotenicus P3 segment gut microbial communities from Petit-Saut dam, French Guiana - Emb289 P3 | ecosystem: Host-associated > Arthropoda: Insects > Digestive system > Gut ... | reverse complement strand
CCGCTCACAGGAAGCTTTGGGATTGCGACCTTTGGCGTGCATGATTCGACTAAGGAAGGTCTGATGGAAAAGGCGGATAAGGCCCTGTATGTATCCAAGGAGCAGGGGCGAAACCAATGCAGGATATATAATCCGGAGCACATGGATAAAGCCGGCAGTGTGAATATTGTCAGCGGCATTGTCACAGGAGACACTATAAAAGACGGAAGACGCATGCGTGCCATTTTGGATATTATCGAGAATATAGGGCGCAGTCTGAGTTTTAAGGAAAAAGCAGAAATCATACTGACAAAGATTACGGAAATAGCAGAAGCGGATGAATCTGCTCTCTTTGTTATAGAAAACGGTACTAAAACAGACGAAATCAAAGCCCGTAACTATAAAGGCAGCTATGACAAAAACATGGTCGATACTGTCATTTCAACAAGAGAAGGACTATGTCAAACAATTATGGGGAGTTCCTCGGTCTGTGTCCCCATTATTACTGATGATATCTTAACCGGTGTTTTGTACTTCAGTGCCGATGCGGACAAAAAGGTATTTACACCTTCAGATGTAGCTTTTATAAGTAACTTAAGCTGTTTTATCGAAGCAGTTGTTCCCCGCCGCTACAATATGAATCTTGAGTCCGGTACGGAGGCAACTTAATATAAGTAGGCATCTTAATATACGGAGGCATCTTAGTGTTGCCAAGTACAGCACATTGCTATATACTATAAATACAGATAGAAATAGGAGTAGCGCACGTAATCACAAACGGAGATTTTGACAAATGGGATTTAAGCAATGTGAATTTTGCAGAAAACCATACGAGGATATGGGAAAAAGTGTTTGCGGAGAATGTCTTCTAAAGCTTGATGAGGATTTTATCAAAATCAGGGAATATCTTTATGAGCATGACAGTGACGGTATTGAGGAAGTCTCTGAAGAAACCGGTGTACCAAGAAAAACAATTTTCTATTTATTAAAAGAAGAACGGCTTATCGTCGGAGATGATAACGGAAGTGTCAACGGTATATTAACATGTGAGGCTTGTAAAAGACCCATTGCCACGGGCAGAATGTGCGGAGGCTGCAAGAAAGCGGTTGTTAAGGAGCTTAATGAAAGTGTCAGTTCCTACAGCATGCCGAGGCGTGTTGTTGTGCAGGATGACGAGGAACCGGAATCTATTAAAGGTGTTGCCAAGCTGCAGCTGAAATAATGATAAGCTGATACAAATAATTTGTAAAAAAACCGGGGGAAAATGGAACTTTTTTCCCGGTTTTTCCGTCTAATTATATGTAAACACTCATTACGAAAACAATAGCACAGGTTAACCGCGCATCACCCGGCATATATCGGGTAATCAAGGCTAAAACTCTTGCTAAATACTAAAGAAAGGTAGGGTGATTTACATGAAACTCAGAAGAATGACAGCAATTATAATTTCAACAGTCCTGGTATTATCGCTAGGCAGCAGCGGCCTGATTACAGCAATGGCATACTCATCCCCTGCCGATCTTATTTCGGAGGAAATGACTGCTCCGGGTTTCACAACCCAACCACTCAGCCAAAATGTAACAGTCGGTCATGATGTTGTCTTTTCAGTCGAAGTTAACGGCTTACCGAGACCGTCTCTGCAATGGCAGGTATCTTCCAACGGCGGAGGAACGTGGAGCAATATCGACGGGCAAACCGGCATCTCGCTGAGATTAAACGCAGCAGCTCTTAGCCTCAGCGGCAATCAATACCGCGTTGTCGCTACAAACTCTTCCGGTACTATGAACTCAAACGCCGCGTCACTTGCGGTAAGTACTATTACAAACGCGCAAGCCCCGAATATTCTAGTGCAACCGGCGAATGGCACAGTACTGCTTAACGGTAACATCACGCTATCCGTTGCAGCAGATATTTCCGACCGGGGTACACTCAGCTATCAGTGGTTTCGCAGCACAACCGGCCGAAACACCGAAGGAACACTGATAAGTGGTGCAACCGCAAGAACTTTTAATGTTCCCGCAGACCGTGAAGGATTTACCTATTATTTCGTAGTTGTAACAAATACTAACTCTTACGCAAGCGGTTCAAGAACTGCATCTGTTGCAAGTAATGCTGCAATGGTTGTTGTCAATGCTCCGATTGACGCACAGGCTCCATACATAGCCGAGCAGCCCGAGGGCGGTGTTGTAACACTTGACGGACACACGCTTTTATCCGTAACAGCAAGGATTACGGACAATGGAACGCTCAGTTATCAATGGTTTCGCAGTGAAAACGGCAGTAATACCGGCGGTACGGCAATCAGCGGTGCAACAAGTGCAGTTTTCGCACCCCCGACAGATACGCTTGGTGTGACGCACTACTATGTAGTTGTAACTAACGTAAACAACAGTGTAAGCGGAGCAACGTCAACATCGGTATCAAGTCATGCTGTTCCCGTAACTGTAATTACAACACCGGATGCGCCTATGAACCTCACAACAACAATTTCAGGTAACAGTCTGGTGCTTCACTGGGAATCACCCGAATATAACGGCGGCAGTGAAATAACCGGATTTCAAGTATCGGATAACATCGTTACCTTTTGGATTGACGCAAACGGAGATAACGAGCATAAATTTTACAGCCTCAGTTACGACAGAGAATATACTCTTAAGGTCCGGGCAGTCAATGCCGCAGGCGCCGGTGTAGAAGCTGTTCTGACAGAAACTACACCCGAGAGAGAGTTTGTTAACGTCAGCGGTATTTCTCTGGAGAATGAAGAACTGTACATCTATGTCGGTGATTATGTCACATTAAACTTCACAGTATCCCCCGCGGATGCTTCTGACCAATCCGTAAGATGGTCATCAAGTGATACTTCTGTTGCAAGGGTAAGTATAAACGGCAGGGTCACGGCACTTGCACCGGGTTCGGCAGTTATTACAGTCACAACCAATGACGGCGGTTACACAGCAAGCATTTCCGTAACAGTAATAGACTCCGGAATCAACGGTCTTCTCTGGATTGGTCTGGGTTTACTGGCTCCGCTCGGAACCGGTACCGGAATATACCTGCGGAGAAGAAATAAGAAGCGCAGATAATAAATTAAACAATGTTTACTTTACATAATTTTTTCGTCAAAAAGCTAAAGTTTATGTGCAAAAATTACGATAAAGTGAGTGAGGAGAATAATAAAACAGCAATTAAAAATTCAAATCACAAAATAACGGATACCATACAAGGATGTAGAGCGTATTGCAAGGAGGTAATTACAATGGTAAGCAACGTTAATTTGATCGCGTCAGCGCAACTTCAAAATATAGTTAAACAGCCTGACGACAGACAAAAGGTTGAGCAAGTGACACTTGCGGCAGAGGCTTCTGATAGAGTAGAGATCAGTGCCAATGCGAAAAGCACGGTAAGCACAGAAGGCAGATCACCCGCATCGCAGTATTTCATGGAAGTATTCTCAGTAAACTTCTGGTCACGCGGAGTATCTGAGGCATATGAGATGGCTTTGGAAGCATTAAGGGCAAGTATAGTAGCGGACAGCGACACCCTGAAATATTTTGAGTCACTAGTCGGTGAAACACTGACGGAAGATTATGCAAAAGCGAATTTCCTAATTTCTGAGTTTAATCCGGCCACTGCCGATGAAACCGCACCATCTGTAGACATTACAAGTTGAAGACAACTTTCATAACAGGTTAATACAGGTTTCCTTCCTGATAAGAGCACCATTTTTGGTGCTCTTGTTATTTTGTTTTAGCTTTGTTTTTGTTTCTCCATATGATAATATATTATGTATAAATAACAAGGGAGATTAGAACATGAAAGTTTTATTTATCGGAGGAACAGGTATTATAAGCACAGCAATATCAAAAAAACTGCTTAAAAGCGGCGGGCACGAGCTCTATATCATCAACAGGGGTAACCGCAACAGTTGTTTGCCTGATGGTTTCAAACCGTTAATTTGCGATATCAATGATGAGGCTTCGGCAGCAAAGCTGCTCGAGAAAATGGAGTTTGATGTCGTGGCTGACTTTATCGCATTTGTTCCCTCTCAGCTGGAACGGGACTACAGACTCTTTGCGGGAAAAACCAGGCAGTTTATATTTATCAGTTCCGCGTCAGCATATCAGAAACCGCTTTCCGATTACAGAATTACGGAGGGCACTCCCCTTTCCAATCCTTATTGGCAATACTCGCGCGACAAGATAGCTTGCGAGGACTATTTAATGAAAATGTACAGGGATAACGGGTTCCCCGTAACTATTGTACGTCCAAGCCATACATATGATGAACGTAAAATACCGTTGGGTGTTCATGGAGACAATGGCAGCTGGCAGGTCGCAAAACGTATGCTGGAAGGTAAGCAGGTCATTATTCACGGAGACGGAACAAGCCTGTGGACAATGACCCATAACTCCGATTTCGCGGATGCTTTTATAGGGCTTATGGGTAATATCCACGCAATCGGAGAGTCTGTTCAAATAACATCTGATGAATCACTCACGTGGAATCAAATATACCAATCAATCGCTGATGCTCTGAATGTTGAATTAAAGCCTTATTATGTTCCGTCCGATTTTCTCGCAAAATGCTCAAACTATGATTTCACGGGCGGATTAACCGGAGATAAATCAAATACTGTCGTCTTCGATAATACAAAGCTCAAGCGTCTTGTACCGGGTTTTACCGCTAAGATCAGATTCGACCGAGGGGTACGCATGACAATTGATAATGTGCTTGCGGATAAGTCATTGCAAGATGAAGACCCCGAGTTTGACAAATGGTGTGATAATGTTATTGCCGCAATGGACAATGCAATTAAAACAGTATAATCCGTTTTTAATCTTATTTTCATCTTAATCAAATTGTGTTTATATTTTCTACTGTTAAAATGCAGACATAATTTGAAAAGAGGTACACTAAAATGACAGAACTTGAAAAAGTAGAAAAATTACGCGAAAAAGCAAACGTTAGCTTTGCGGAAGCTAAAGAAGCTCTTGACAACTCAGGCGGCGATATTCTTGATGCTTTGATTTACCTTGAGAACAACGGCAAAGTCACAGTCCCTGCAGGCGGCGGTTTCTTCTCGGGAGCAGATATGCCGGTTCAGACGGAATCGACATCATCAAGCAGCGCGGGTTCACAGAGCAGCGGTGGCAGCGGCGAAGAATTTACCGATTTGCTAAAGAGATTCGGAGTTTTTGTTCTGAAAATGTTTAATAAAGGAATCAATAATCATCTTGAGGCAACAAAAGGAGATCAGCATCTTTTCTCATGCCCGATACTCATTGTAATACTTCTTTGCGCGTTCTTCTTCTGGATTACAATACCGCTGTTCGTTATCAGCTTGTTCTGCGGCTTCCGCTACCGCTTCACCGGCTCGGATTTGGGCAGAGATTCGGTCAACTCAGTTATGGACAGCGCAACAAACGTTGTTGAAGATGTTAAAAGATCATTTGCGGAAAACGCAAACAAAAACGAAGATAATGAATAAAATTTGATAAACCTCATTTTGAGGTTTTGATAAACGGGAGTACCATATGAGCGAGACAAAAATCCTTTTAGTTGAAGACGAAGAAAAGCTTGCGCGCTTTGTAGAGCTTGAATTAAACCATGAAGGCTATTCGGTAACAAAAGCGTTTACAGGCAGAGAAGGATATGACCTCGCTGTGTCAGGCGGATTTGATTTAGTTCTGCTCGACATTATGCTTCCCGAACTCAACGGAATGGAAGTGCTCCGAAGACTCAGGCGCACTTCCAAAGTACCTGTTATTATGCTCACGGCACGTGATGAGACAATGGATAAAGTCGCGGGATTGGACCAAGGCGCCGACGACTATATCACAAAGCCTTTTGCGATTGAAGAGCTTCTGGCACGTATTCGTGTGACTTTGCGTAAGCACGCATCTTCCGGTCCGGGTGTTGTAACGGGAGCAGCCGGTGAGGCTTTGTATGCATGCGGAGTTTCTCTTGACACAAAACGCCATATTGTAACTGTTAACGGCACTCCGGTCGATCTGACGAAGCGGGAGTTTGATTTATTACATTACATGCTTGTGAACAAAGGCGTTGTAGTTACACGTGATATGCTTATGGAAAATGTCTGGGACTATGATTTCGACGGCGGTACAAATGCTGTAGATGTGTATATACGATTCCTGCGCACTAAAATAGATGAAGCGTTCGATATTAAGCTTATCCACACTGTACGCGGTGTTGGATATGTAATTAGAGAAGAGTGAAAAAATGGAATCTTTAAATACAGAAAATACCGGCGTTGAGACCACCGGTATTGAAGATACAAATATAATACCCCGAAATGTAAAAGCAGCAGAGCCGGGCGGTAAAATCCGCTCATCAATAACAAATAAACTCAACAGAAAGCTGTTTTTCCGGCTATTCGGAATGTTTATATCGCTTAACATTTTGATATGTGTAATAGCCACGGTCACGCTTGCGGTTTATTGCGAAAATAAAATTACAAACGCAATAGAAATGCTCCCTTATTATGAGCCGCCTGCTTCGGGAGAATGGATGGGGCTTACCGGCTTTAATGTTCGCACACTTTCAGAACAGACTGTCGCGGAGTCCAGGTGGCAGTTTACAAGACGTCTTTCTTTTGAGCCTGATTTTGTTTACAGGGGCTTCCGTGCGGCACAAGATGGGTTTCGCAATACAATCCGCAGTATTTCTTATGTTGTAAACGTAGGCTACGATGGTGGTATTTATGAAATCGAAGTCCGTATCGGTACATTCATTTTGTATTTTACGTATGCGTTTCTTGCACTGCTTGTATTTGAAATACTGACTCTTACATCCCGGACCATTGACGATAGAAAAATGATACGAAAAACGCTCAAGCCGATAAGAGAGCTTGCGCAGGCGGCGCAAACTCTGAATGAAGTAAACCGTCAGCTCGACCGTGATAAAATGACAGCGCTTCCCGGTATTCTTGATGGCATTGATGCCGGCCGCTTGGACACCCGTATCCAAATTGACGAGCTGCAGGATGAGCTTAAAAATGTTGCTGTAGCTATTAACGATATGCTCGACAGAATAAACGAGTCTTATGCGGCTCAAGCACGCTTTGTTTCTGATGCTTCACATGAACTCAGAACACCGATAGCGGTTATTCAGGGGTATGCTAACCTGCTGAGCCGTTGGGGAACAGAAGACGAAAAAGCATTAATGGAGTCGGTGACTGCAATAAAAGACGAGGCGGAAAGCATGAAAGACCTCGTCGAGCAGCTCCTCTTCCTTGCACGCGGCGACAGCAACAGAATAAATATGGTTTTAGAGAGTGTTGAACTTTCAGGGCTTGTTGATGAAGTTGTGGCGGAATCCCGCTTGATTGATGACAGCCACGCATTTAAAGTGAACTGCAATGAGGTTGCGGTTGCGGCAGACAGAGGTTTGCTTAAACAGGCACTGAGAATCCTTGTTGATAACGCAATTAAGTACACCGACAAAGGCGGCGAGATCGTTATTTCTGTTGTCAGCGAGGGCGGTTTTGCGCGTCTGTCGGTGTCAGACAGCGGTATAGGAATTAAACCGGAAATACTCCCAAATGTATTTGACCGTTTTGTAAGAGCCGATGAGTCCCGGACCCGCGCAACAGGGGGTGCAGGCTTAGGCTTGTCTATAGCGCAGTGGATAACCACACGCCATAACGGTCATCTGGAGGTTCTCAGCCGCGAGGGTATCGGCACCAGAATAACACTGGTGCTCCCGCTAGCCCTTGACGGCTCCGGCGGTCATTCAAATGAAAACCCGCCTCAAACTGCTTGATTCATCAGCGGATTAGTGTTCTAAAATTGATATGGAATTTGCGAATGATTTCTGTTATAATATGTAGCAGAAGTCTTTTTCCATGGAGGAGTATTATGAATATCGAGTTAACAGAGAAAGAGTTCAGACGTCTTCTGGATATGGCTTACATCGGGAACTGGGTGCTTAACTCCACGCGCGGTTCAGACAGGTTTACCGATTATGACGAAATAGAGAGCCGCTTGTTTTCTTATTGTCCGACTCAGGATATGCACACACTGACAGAAATTATAGACGGCGCACCCCGTCCGTCCGCCGCTTTTGAACAGGGTGGCATACACGAAGCAATCGCCGACTACGAGGACTCTATGTTCTTTGAGATACTGGCTGAGGAACTGGCACGCCGTGACATGGACTTTGAGCCGATTGGTCCGGAGAACTTTAACGAGCTTACAAACCGTATTGATGAATATATCGCGGAGTTTGAGCTAAACGGAATCGATAACATTTCACTCGACAAGTGATGGTATTGGAGTGCCCGATTTGGAATTAAAAGAAGCTGTACAAAAGCTTGCGCTTGAGTTTATTGATAAAGCCGGTCTGACAGCCGGACAGTCTGTCATAGTCGGATGTTCAACAAGTGAGATAATGGGAAAGCGTATCGGCACTCATTCGAATGCCGATATCGGACTTGTTGTGTTTAATGCGCTTTTCGAAGTTTTTTCCTCACGTGGGATTAATCTTGCTGCTCAATGCTGTGAACATTTGAACAGAGCGATTATTGCAGAGCGTGATGTTGCCGCAGGGTACGAAATTGTCAATGTCGTTCCGGTTCCCGAAGCGGGTGGAGCATTTGCTGCCGCGGCATATTCCTCCTTTAGTGACCCCGTTGCCCTCGAGTCATTTCAAGCGGACGCAGGGCTTGATATCGGCGGCACGCTGATAGGCATGCATTTAAAACGTGTTGCCGTGCCATTACGGCCGGATGTTAAGTTTATTGGAGATGCGGCAGTGACAGCAGCGCGTACCCGCCCCCCGCTGGTAGGTGGCGGCAGGGCGCAGTATGATGAGAGCTTGATGTAGCTATTGACTTTCGCTTCGGAAAACGCTAAAATTACGTAGATTAATAAAGCATATCGCATGTAGCACACACGGAGAAGTACCCAAGTGGCTATAAGGGGCTCCCCTGCTAAGGGAGTAGGCGTGTAACAGCGTGCGAGGGTTCAAATCCCTCCTTCTCCGCCAACCTCCTATTATTTTATTTAAGTAGGAATCATGCGCTCATGATTCCTACACGTTTTTTATTAGATTAATTTTACTAAATCTCGCAGAAACGGATATTAATGAATGAGTGATTATACATTTATTTGGGATAATGAAAAAAATAAATCAAACATCGTAAAGCACGGAATAACTTTTAATGAGGCAACAACTGTTTTTGATGATGATGATGCAATTTTCATCAAAGACGATGCTCACTCACAAAATGAGGAAAGATTCTCTGTGATAGGATTTAGTGACAGACTAAGGCTTTTAATTATCTGTCACTGTTATAGAAACGGAGACTCGGTAGTACGGATTATTTCTGCAAGAAAAGCAAGCACAACAGAAGAACAATTGTATGGTGGTGCAAAATGAGTGACAACTTGATTAATGATGATATCAATTATGATGACATACCCGAACTGACAAAAGAGGATTTTGCAAAGGGTTATAAAAATCCGCTCGCCGGAAAGTTTAAAAATGATTATACAATAATAGTGGAGCACGCTGACTACGATGAGATAATCACCATTTCAAAAAAAAGACGGCCAAAAGGACAAAGTGTCGAGGCACCGTTACGTGTTGCCGAAGAACCTCAATTGTATGAAGAATAGAAGCTTGCCGATTTGAGTTGAGGTTTAAAATGAATTATGTGTCGCAATGGGTTCCAGCTTTCTTTGGTTGCACAAACATACTTTTGCTTTATTTTCAGGCTACCTACAAACTTATAATAAACTTCCACTTGTTGCTTTGTCTTTCCTTTAGTTGTCATACGATTGTGAACACCTTTTCGGTCAATTGTCCTTGGCTTAACCTTCAGCTTTTGATGGATTAAGAAAATCCGCCAGCTTGTCCCATTCAATTTTGCAATGTTTATCAAGTGCAGTTTGAAATGATTTGTTGAAATACAGTTTTATGAATGGGTCGCATATTTTGCCGATACCAGCAAAGCCAATACGCAGTTCATGCTTTAACTGGAGTCCATCTGATGAATCATAAAGCTCCAACGTCACGACCGTCGGAAGTCTTAAACCGGCTTTTTTCATTTGCCATGTAATTATGTGAGGACGCAAAGTCTTTATAACAATGGCATTAAAAACTAAACGATGATTTTCGCCCAAGTGTTCATCCATAAAAACCAAATCGCCATGATGGTCTTTGTCACCGTGCTTGACGATATGAAATTGCAAATGCTCACCCGGCCACCATGCACTATACGCCTCATCTGTTGGATTTATCATAAAATCATAAAACCGCTCGGCAAGGGCGTTTGCGACTGTTAATTCAACTGTATGGATAATCATATTTCCACCCCTGCCTTAGATTTTATTAGTTATTGCCGTAATATCTTCAAAGCCGAAATACGTCGCTCAAGTAGCGTGATTTTGGAAGCCACGAGGATTCCCACCGCTTACCTCTATGCTGCCAGCCAATCTTCAATCTGCAGCCCGTCGACACGCCCGAATTCGCCTGTGTTATTTGTCACAAGTGTTAGTCCTTCGGATTTGGCGTGTGCCGCAATCAGCATATCTATTTGACCGATTGGAGTTCCGGCTTTACGCAAATCTGCGCGTAAACGACCGTATTCCATGGCTGAGCCGCTGGAAAAGTCAAGAACATTAAGTCCGATGAAGAAATTTGTCAAGTTTTTTCCATTTCTATCAATATGAGCACTGTTAAATACACCATAATACAACTCTGCGACTGTTATTGATGATATCGCGATCCCAAAATTCTTGTTTGACAAATATCGCTCTAGAACTTCTTTTTTCCCTTTCATAAGGAATATGCATGTATTTGTATCAAGCAGATATCTCATAGCGGCTCCCTTATGTTTTCGGGTGAATCTTCGTCACGTGCAGATTCTATTGACTCAAAAAAATCATCGGTGAATCCTCCAAGACTTGAAAGGAAAAGCGCATCTTCTTTAGCTTTAGGGTAAAGCAATACAACTTCTCCCACTTTCATTATACCTACTTCCTCTTCTGAGAAACGATAAGCTTTCGGTAAACGGACAGCTTGACTTTGCCCGTTTGCAAAGAGCTTTGCTGTTTTCATCCTTCCTCTCACTCCTCACGTATAATATATACTATAATATATACTATATGTTTTTCAATGTCAAGCTGTTTAGTCTAAATAGGATGTCACAAGTTTTTCTTGCGCATGTACTTTTGTGAATTAATTTAGAATCGTTCTTTCAATTTTACATAGTAGTTTGCGACACTCTTATCGCCATCATTATTTAAGAACAAGCAAAAGGGCAAACTATCTGTACTTTTATGCTTTATAACGCAAGCACAGCATTTTTTATGATTTTCACACGTTATTTTCGGACACGCACACTCAATCACAAACTCACAACTCATAAAATCCCCTTTTAACAACACGAGCCGGAAACACAGGAGTCATCTTCCGGTGTTTCCACAGAACTAACACTTTTTATTTCAGAAGTGCAATCAAATATTCCAAAATGTGTACTTCTGTCACCTATTACCTTAAAGGCTGAACCATAACGAGTGTTTGAAATCATTGACGCTGTATTTCCACAAACTAACATCGGCTTACCTGTAATAAATCTATGATGGTCGTCAAGGTCGAAGAAATGAGGATTTCCCGAAATACTACCATCATAATATGCTACTTGTCCGTAATCTTCGCAAATATCTTCTAAGTCATCCAGCTTAAAAGCTCTGATTGTTCTTGAGAAAAATGTTGCAAAGCCTAGCTTTTCAATAAGCTCTTCATTATCTGTATCAATGATGCGTGTTGCGGTATAACGAAAATCAATAAATCCTGCTTTTACCATGATTCTGCGAAAATCCTCAACATACAATGCACCGCCCAGACATTCACCATATATAACAGGGTCGTTTGCTACATCTTCGGGAATACGTCTGTCGACAAATATATCTGAAAAATATAACTCGCCACCCGGCTTAAGAATACGATAAATTTCCTTAAAGACTTTTTCTTTGTCTGATGAAAGATTTATAACACAGTTTGATATAACAACATCAACAGAGTTATCTTCAACCCCTAGTGATTTTAAGTCCTCTATGTAACCTTGAATGAATTTTGTGTTTGTTGTTTTATATCCAAAACGCTCACGCTGTTCTTCTTGATACTTGATTGCGGTTTCGATTTGTTCAGTTGTCATATCTACACCAATGACATGACCGTCTTTTCCGACAAGCATTGAGACAATATAAACATCTCGTCCTGTTCCGCAACCTAAATCAAGAACTATTTTTCCATCAAGCAATGGCGGAATTGGTGAACCACAGCCATAATATCTATCTTTTATTTCATCTGCAATGAGCGGCATAATATTTTTCACTTCTACAGGTGCATTATCACCACAGTCTACACATGAGCTTGTTTTTAGGTCGGCTGTGCTTTGCAATTCTTTTCCATAATATTCTTTTACTTTTTCTGTGATACTGTTCATTAGTTTGTCCTTTCTGTTTGTGGGT
>Ga0123356_10005858_pt1 | contig 12477 bp, 7 predicted proteins | sample TergutEmb28metaG_2_FD_92546 | JGI IMG/M metagenome (GOLD analysis project Ga0123356, IMG submission 92546) | Embiratermes neotenicus P3 segment gut microbial communities from Petit-Saut dam, French Guiana - Emb289 P3 | ecosystem: Host-associated > Arthropoda: Insects > Digestive system > Gut ... | reverse complement strand
AGACCAGGCGACTGAAATTCGGCTGCGCGTTCAACGTGCTGCCGATGTGGCATCCGATCCGTCTCGCGGAGGACTATGCGATGGCCGACATTGTCACCGACGGCCGGGTGATCATGGGCGTCGGCCGCGGCTATCACACGCGCGAGGTGGAGACATTCGGTGCACCGCTCATCGATGCGGACAAGAACCGTGATTATTTCGAAGAACAGCTGCAGGTGATGCTGAAGTGCTTCAACGAGACCTCGTTCCATCATAAGGGCCGCTTCTTCGAATGCCCACCGCCGGTCGATTACCGCGGCTACAAGCTGACCGATATCACTATGGTTCCAAGGCCGAAGCATCTTCCGGTCGAGGTGTGGATGCCGGTTGCCTCTGGCAGGACGATCGACATGATGGCGAAATACGGCCTGAATGCGATGGTGACACTGAACGGCGAGAAAATCCTGGACGACGTGGTGCGTGCGTACCAGGCGGCCTGTGCAAGATACGGTCGGGACAAGCAGCTTGGACAGGACATGATCTGGGGTGCGGGACTGTATCTCGCACGCGATCAGGACGAGGCGATCCGCAAAATCGAACCGGCGCATGACGAGCGCTACAAGTGGTTCGCGCCGTTCGGTTTCGTGCGTTACGCAGATGAGCAGGGGCGGACGTGGGGCACGCCCGGGGCGCCGGCGCGGATCCCGTCGTTGCGTGATGGCGTGCAGCAGAAGGCGTGGTTCTGCGGGACGCCAGGACAGGTGATCGATGGGATCAAATCGATCGAGGCGAAATACCCGGGCTTGGAGGATTTCATGATCCATTGGGCTGAAGGCCTCCCTCCGCGTGAGTTCGAGCAGCAACTGCGCTGGTTCGCGCGCGACGTGATGCCGGCGTTCGGTTAGCAAGGCACCATCGCGGCCCCACCACCCGGCGAGGCAAGCAACCCGCAGCTCTCTGAAACGAGCAGTGCGTCGTCCTACCGCCGAAAGCTGGCACCGACAGCGCCTGTATGTCGGTCTGTGGCGAAATGTCATTGGCCGGCATCGCTTCGTGTCAGGTCGGTCGTCACACACGACCAGCGAGCCAGTCGAGGTGCACGGGGAGTTGCGCCGCGGCTGACGACAACGGCGGTGCCGGCTGGCACTACGCGCCCGCGTGCCCCGGCCACACCGCTCCAAGAGAGGTTTCCGTGCCCGGCCATCGCTGCGCGGCACGCCCCAGCCACCCGAAAAGTGGTTTGCCCGCGCGCGTTGCACCGACGATCAAGGATCGGCCTGACGGCGCCGCACTGATGGAGGTCGCATTGCTGGCATAGTCGCGTCGTCCGATCGACGCGGGACAAGATACCGCCTCCTCACTGAATTTCCGCGGCCGTCGCGCCGTGATGAGTTCCCGGACACCCTCTCCCGAGCGCGCACGTCTATCGGCACAATGTGTAAGAACGGATCCGACGTTCAAGAGGACGACAAGGCACCGCGATGCTGGTACCAAAAGGTGGTCAATATGTCTGAAGCCGGCTTTCTATCCAGCGCGAGATCGTGGACAAGCTGAAGACATCCCCGACCAAGGAGCCCGCGGCATGATGCATCTCTCGGCAGCGACAGTACGTGCGGTCGTTCCATCGCTTGCAGCCGTGACCATAGTGGTACTGGCCACGCCTGCCCTGGGCGGGATGCCCAACGCCATAGCCGCACCCGGCCACGTACCCATAGCCACCGTCCACGGCGAGGGCGCGCAAATCTATGAATGCAAGGCCAACGCCGGTGGCAGGCTCGCGTGGCAGTTCCGTGAGCCGATCGCCACACTGATGCTCAATGACAAGACGGTCGGGCACCACTCCGCTGGCCCAGCCTGGGCATTCAATGACGGCAGTGCGATCACCGGCAGGATCACCGCCAGCGCGCCAGGCGCAACACGGCGCGACATTCCGTGGCTGCGCCTCGATGTCACCGGCCACAGCGGCAATGGCGAACTCAGCGACGCCACGACCGTCCAGCGCATCAACACCAGAGGTGGCGCGATGGCCGGATCGTGCCGCCAGCCTGGCGCATTCCTAAGCGTCCCCTACGCGGCTGATTATGTCTTTCTGCGCAAATCCTGACCCGAGCCGTCACGCGATCCGTTGATGCCTTCGACCACCGATGCCAACTCGGCACTCACAGAGAGAGGCCTGTGAACCGAGACGGCCCGCCAGGCTATGTCTCGCTGTTTCGAGGCCGCTTCCTAAAACTCGGTGATGGCGTGGACGAGAGTTGCTCCGTGGCATCGACCGCGGTGCCTGGGATGGAAGCGCATCATCCTCGCCGCGTCGCCGGCCCTGACAGTGTCGCCAGCACGCCTCTGGTGGCAGCGCGCCGGATGGGTAGATGACCGCGTTCTTTAGACTACGCAGGCTCGAGCAGCGAAGGGACGGAGGTACGATCAGCGCGCCGACTTCTCGGCCCTCAAGGCGAGAAGCCGGCCATCCGTTGCCGCCCCACTGAGGTCACAGGCGCGCGGCCATTCAGATCGAGTCGGGCAATATCGCCACAGGGTCAACGGCGTCTGGCTGATTCTGCGCCGACCGCCGTGCGAGCGAAGCGCGTTGATTGGCGACCCCTGCCTACGGCTGAATGTCTGCACGCGAATAGACGCAGCCTGATGCGACACTGGCTACCGGCGATTTCACCATCGGTACCATACGCGACAAGATCGGCTTCGGGCTGATTCCGACCCTATCTGCAGTGACCCAATCAAGCCGCCTCGGTGTGCTGGGTGCAGTGCGAAAAATAGCCGCTTGCGGTCGCGTTCGAGTTCACATCACCACGCTGAGGCCTAGGAGCCGTTGCGGATTGAGTTTCAGTGCACAGGCCCGGATCGGTCTGCTCGTATGCGCACGGTCTATGGTCAATGGCACGGCGCTGCGAGCAACAAGAGCGGTGGCCGCCCAGCGCCTGAGCGAGTGCTGGTCACAGACCGGGGGCAGACCCTGCCCGCGCTAGCTCCTGCGCGGACGCCCGGGTCTGTTCGCGCTCTGCGCCCGAGCACAAGACGGAGCGGTGTGTTCAATCGTAAGATCAGGCAGGATATGGAGACGACACTGCGGCTTGAACGAGTATACGCGTTGATCGATGCTTTGGAAAGGGAGCTCGAATGTTATGTTGGAACAATGGGATAACTTTTTTCTGATGGTCGGCGGCGGAGCGGCGGCGCTTACAGGTTTGATTTTTGTCGCGATGTCGATCAACCCCGAAGTCATCATCCGAAATTCGACACATAAAAACCGCGCAATTAACATGCTATCAGGTTTCAGCGCGATTTTCATGGCCTGCAGTTTCGCGCTCATCGGACGCCAATATATCGGTGCACTCGGCCTTGAGTGGCTTGTCCTCTGGCTCATCGCAACCGTCATCTTCATAAGGGGTTATGTTGTAGCTATCGGATTGGGCATGAGTTCTATCGGTTTGACCATGCCCCGCCTTTTAGGCGGCACCATGTGCTACCTCGCTCGAGTTCTAGGCGCGATTCTCCTTATTCTCGGACATCCCGAAGGGCTTTACATCGCAGCTATCGCATCCATAGTATTATTTGCATTCTTGATTTCAGGCGCATGGCTCCTCATCATCGGTGTCTACGACGGCGAAACCAAGCGATGATATCTGACGCTCACAGCCATTGGGGGGCATGCTTCTTGCCGCTGGAGGTTCCGAGACCGTCATTCCCAGCCCGCCCGGGCACAGATCTGGACCGAGTGCGTGAATTAAAATTGTCCCCCGGCAACAGACATTGAGCGACCCGCCGTCATTTCACCGAGCCGCCTCTCACGACACCGAGCACACATCCGTACCGGACTTCCGCGTGAGATAGAACGGTTCGGCTTGGCGGGTGGTGCAAAAGGCTTGAATGATGCACGACTCTTTTCTGGATTGCTCACCCGTCCGGACTGTGTAACAGTTCTATCCGGCAGGAGCATAAGATCCGTCTTACAATGGCCGGAAAAGCAAGTGGCTGGCAACTCGGCGACGACGCGCCGACGTCCTGCACGCGCTTTGGACACAAGATCATGATACCGTGGACCGACGATCTCATTCGTACAGCTGATTGTCGCGATGGTGATGGGTCCTTGATGTCGCTTGCGGCGCGGGCCCTGTGGCTGACCGTGTGAACCGTGTCGGCCGGAAGCTTTGCTTGGTGACCGGGATTGACCTCAATGGAGGCAGCTGAGGTGGATACTGATCGGGTCTTCCTGGGATCCATCCCTGCCCTATATGACCGGCATTTGTCATCCTTGATCTTTGGGCCCTATGCCGATGATCTCGCATTCAGGCTGGCCGACATGGAGCACGGCCGTATCCTTGAGACGGCTGCAGGGACAGGCATGGTCACACGTGCTTTGGTTTCCTCTCTGCCGGAGAACGTCTCCATTGTGGCGACGGACCTTAATCAGCCGATGCTCGACCATGCCTCAAGCCAGTTGCCATCCACACGGGTGACCTGGCGACAGGCGGACGCCGAACATCTGCCGTTTGCTGATGGGGAGTTCGACGCGGTGGTGTGCCAGTTCGGCGTGATGTTCTTCTCGGACAAGCGGCGGGCTTTCTCCGAAGCCTATCGCGTGCTGAGGCGAGGTGGACGTTTCCTGTTCAATGTCTGGGACCGGATTGAGGCGAACGAGTTCGCCGATATCGTGGTGAAATCGGTCGCCACCTTGTTTCCTGGCAATCCACCGATGTTTCTGGCCCGCACCCCATATGGACACTACGACACCGCAGCTCTCATCGCCCAGCTGCGACGTGCGGGCTTTTTGGCTGTAACGACGGAAATCGTCACGCGGGAGAGTCAGGCATGCAACGCGCTGTCGGTCGCGATTGGATATTGCCAGGGCACACCGATGCGGAATGAGATCGAGGCTCGCGATCCCGATGGGTTGGCGGAAGCGACGGACATTGCGGCGGCGGCAATCACCAGGCATTTCGGGCCCGGACCGGTCAACGGCAAGATCCAGGCACACGTCATCACTTGCATGCGAAATTCTTGATGTACGCCGTAAGCGATCGGCTCCGGGTGGTGCCAATGAATGCCTGGCTCCCACCCATACCGGTCATACAACCCGACGACTAGGACAAGGAGCATGTTTCGTGCGTATTCCAGTACAATGCCGACGTTAGAGTGAGCGCGTTCATCGTCTCACCTGGCTGCGACACAGAAGATCGGTTCGAGGTTCGCCATTCTTGGTCTGAGACCAGTTCGTTCGTTCTGGCCGTGGATGTGGGGGCGGATCGCTCTTCCGCCTCCCCGGCCGGCTGGCTCGCGCAGGGCCTAGCCCACGACATGCGGGATCGGAGCTTCGGCTGCGATCCGGTTTATCTCGCTGACATCGCCCGACAGGATCGCCTCCAATCTGGCAATCTGTGCATCAACCTGATCCATGATCTCACGTGACACCGCCTCGGCCTGCGCTGTCGGCCCCATGTCGGCAATCGCCACCGTGTTGATCAGGTCAAGTAGCGTATCGTTCAGCCCGGCCGGATGACGCAACACGTCGCGCGGCGATTCCCGATCGACATCCACCAGCACATGTTCGACTGCGGACAGGCCATCCGCAGCCGATTTCGCCTTCTCCGCCAGCTCGGCGTGACTGCTGCCAACTTGCTCCCTCAGCGCTCCAAGCTGGCGATTCACGCGGCGGATGCGATTGACCGCGGCGTTCAGCGCGGACAACTTGTCGTTGAGTGCCTTCAGCAAGGCAAACTGGCTTTCATAGCCCGCCTGTGTCGTGCTGAGCCGCGGATCTTTGGCGATCACAAGATCGGCGGTGTGGAGCTGTGCGCCAACTGCCAGTTCCACGCGATAGGTTCCCGGCACCACAGTTGGACCCGGTTGCGGGTCCGGCTCGTTGGCCAGCGGCTTGTTCTTTTGCGCCGCCCATGGCGGATCGATGCGCTCCGGCCCCTTGTGCCTCATGTCCCATACAAAGCGATTGAGGCCGCCGTGCGCCGTGGGCCGCCGCGCGGCTGGCAGCGCGTCATCGTCGCTGCGCAGTGTGTTCACGACAGCACCCGCTGAATCGCGAAAGGTCAGCGCGACCGCTTCCGGCACAGCGTCATTCAGCCAATAATAGATGATGGCGCCATTCGGCGGATTCTCCCCCACATCGAGATGTTCGCGACGCCTCGTGCCATCCGGCAACTCATGCGTCGCGATACCCCCACCGATGCCGAAGGTGATGGCGAAAGCATAAGGGGCCCGCACGCCGCCCAGCGAGCCGAAATGCAGTCTGGTGCGGATCGCCTTGCGCGGAGGAAGGAGACGCGATGGCGCGCTGCCATCGGAGAGCACGCGCAGCGGCGCAATGTCGTCCAGGATCCAGAACGATCGACCGTGCGTGCCGGCAATCAGATCATCGTTCTTGATCTTGAGGTCATACACCGGGACAACCGGCAGGCCGCCCTGCAGGCGGTGCCAATCCTCCCCATCGTCCAGGCTGAAATAGATGCCGGTTTCGGTGCCGACGAACAAGACGCCCGGCCGATCCGCGCGGATCACGCGGGTGATCTCATTATGGGGGAAGTTGCCGGTTATCGGCTGCCAGCTACGGCCGCTGTCCCGGGTGCGATAGAGATAGGGCCGGTAGTCCGCCAGCTTATAGCGGGTCGCGGCGAGATAGACCGTATCGGGATCATGCGCGGACATTTCGACGCAGCCGATATAAGCAAGCTCCGGCAGACCAGGCGGGGTTACGTTCCGCCAGGAACCTCCATTATCCCGCGTGACATGGACGAGGCCGTCATCGCTCGATGCCCAGATCTCACCCTGGCGATGCGGCGACTCGACGATGCATGCGCACGTCGCATGGACCTCGGCTCCGGCGCTTTCGGCAGTGATATCGCCACCCGAGTGCCCTTGCCGGGATTTGTCGTTCAGGCTGAGGTCCGGAGAGATCGCCTGCCAGCTCATACCTTCGTCGGTGCTGCGGAAGACATGGTTGCCGCCCGCGTACAGCACGTTGCTGTCGTGTGGAGAAAACACAATCGGGAAGGTCCAGGCGAAGCGGTATTTCATGTCGCGCGGCGCAACGCCGGTTGATTCCTCGGGCCAGACATTCACAAGCTGAATCTGGCCGGTCCGGTAGTCATAGCGCTGCAACGCGCCGGCACCTCCCGGGCTGGATCCGACGGCGCCGCAATAGACAATGTTGGAGTCATCCGGCTTCACGGCGATGAAGCCGCTTTCACCGGTACCGGGATAGCTGCAGTCTCCAAGTGTGATGGCACCCCAGTAGCTTGCGCTTGGCACCGCGATCGATGTGTTGTCCTGCTGCGTGGCGAATACGCGGTACGGGAAGCGGTTGTCGGTATCGATGCGATAGAACTGCGCCGTAGGCTGATTGTAGATGGAGGACCAAGTGATCCCCGCGTTGAACGACACGCAGGCACCGCCATCATTGCCCTGCACCATGCGGGACGGGTTGGCAGAATCGATCCACAGATCGTGATTGTCGCCATGCGGCGTCATGATCTCTGTGAAGCCGGCGCCGCCGTCGGTCGATTTCCACATTTGCAGGTTGAGCACGTAGACCGTTTCGGCACTGACCGTGTCGGCAAAGACGTGCGTATAGTACCACGGGCGATGCATCAGATCGCGGTTCGAGGCGGTCATGATCCACCGGGCGCCGTAATCCTCGGTGCGATAAAGGCCCGTTTTGTTGTCGGTCGTTTCTATCAGCGTCCAGACGCGGCCCGGCTTCGCCGGACATACCGCGACGCCCACTTTGCCGATCGGGCCGTCGGGCAGGCCGGATGCGCGAGTAATCTCCTCCCAGGTGTCGCCACCATCGGTTGATCGAAACAATCCGCTCCCCGGCCCGCCGCTGGACAGGTTCCAGAAATTCCGCCGCGTCTGCCAGAAACCGGCAAACAGAATCCGCGGATTGTTAGGATCCATCGATATATCGATCGCGCCGGTGTCGGCATCGCGGTACAGCACTTTCTCCCAGGTCTTGCCGCCATTGTGGGAGCGGAACACGCCGCGCGCTTCATGCGGACCGAATATGTCGCCGAGTGCCGCCACATAGACGACATCGGGGTTCTCGGGATGGATGCAGATGCGGCCGATATGCTTGGTGTCGCGCAGGCCGGCATGCGACCAAGTACGCCCGGCGTCGGTTGATTTGTAGAGTCCGTCGCCATAGGACACGTCGAGGCGGATCTCAGTCTCTCCGGTGCCGGCGTAGATCACGTTGCGATCGCAACGTGATACAGCGATCGCGCCGATGGCTGCGCTACCGAGGAACCCATCGGAAATGCAGCGCCAATAGATACCGCCGTCGATGGTCTTCCAAATGCCGCCGGCGCAGGCCCCGAAATAGAACACCATTGGATCGACGGGGTCGCCAGCGACCGCGACGACACGCCCGCCGCGGGACGGGCCGATGCAGCGCCACTTTAGCGCATCGAGCTTTCCGGAGGCAGTTAGGTGTGACCAATCTATCATTGCACGTTCACTCCCTTCAACAGCGGGCGAGTGAGTCGTAGCAGGCAAGGGGCCGGCTGACTGATTCGCAAGGTCACGAATACCTCGGCTGCGGTCAACGCGACAGTCTTGCTCTCAAATGAGCTGAGCCCCTCAGCATCAGCCCCGCAGTATCAGCCCCGCAGTATCAGCCAACGTGCACCCGAACGCGCCAGCGATATTTCGATTGCGCGTTGCTGAGATATCATGCATGTCTCTAGCCAGCGCGCGCCTCGCCCGCCCCACGTTGGGCGAGACGCCAATTGGTGTGACCCGAGCGGGGGTAACGTGCGATGGGCGAGCTCGTCCCACTTATACTGGGCGCAGTCTTTGGCGCAATCATCTGGCTGACGACCAACGGGAGATTGCGGTTCGTCCTAAGCATGGCGGCCGTGCTTGTCTCCGGCGCTGCCGCGACGATAGCCAGCGGCGAATATCACGAAAGCTGGATCTACCTGCTTCTGGATTTTGGCGAGGCGGCGTTCGGCCTGGTCATCGGTTACCTGGTCGCATCGAGGTTGCCAACGCCGCGGACGGGCAGCAGGCGCGGAGTCACACGCGGGTGACCGCGCCCGAATTCTTTTGACTGCCCGTTCGCTGCTCTTCTGTGAAAGAATAGCACAATAGATACCGACGAAATTTGACGGCACGTCGCGCTGCGAGGTGAATTTTCCGCGGCAGCATCCAGCACGCCTGGAAAGGCGAGGGGCTAGCCATCCCGGAAGCAGCAGGTGAGATCGTTACCGTGCGGTTTGAGGATGTACTCGTTGCCACGAAGTATTTTTGCCGACAAGACCGAGCAGCTGTCGCTCACCGCGAAATTCGTAGGTGGCTGAGGTCGAAGCACATGCGGCGTCCGCACGAGCCGAGCGGGAATGCGCCGTTCAAAGTGCGGAGCGGGCGAACGGTCTTCGGAACTGAATTGGGACGTCAAGTGGTGGCAGTTCCCGAAAGTGCAGTAACATCGCGGCCATACAGCGCATCGACTTTTTGTATATCAACGTCGTATAGTCTCCATTGTGTTCGCAGTGCAGCGTAGCCGAATCGCCTGGGAATTACCGCGCGGTGTTAACAAGCGGATCTGACGCAGGAATGATAGTGCGCCGTCGGTAAAGGCTGCGCGACAGAATAATGGCACCCCCGAGCAGTGAGAGGAAGGCGAGCGCAAACAGCGGCCAGCTGAATCCGCCGGTCGATTGCCGCAGCCAACCAACGATCGTGGGACCAAAGAATCCGCCGAGAGCGGCGAACGTATCGGTCCAAGCGATTGCCGGAGCTGCGGTCGTATCGGCGAAGTCCTCTGCAACGAGTGCGTAAAACGGTCCCCTGATGCCGAAAATCCCGAGAGCGGCGACCGTCAGGGCGACCACAGTGAGGATCGGTGACCCGATAACGATACATGCCGCCAAACCTGCGGCTGCCACGAAAGCCGAAAGCGCCGTATGGTACAGCCGCTCGCCCCTACGGTCGGAATGACGTGCCCATAGGATGGTAGCAAGCGAGCCAAATCCGAACGGTATCGCGACCACGAATCCTGTGGACAGATTGCTAAGACCAAATGACTTAACGATCTGCGGAAGCCAGAAACTTAGCCCGTAGCTTCCTGCCACGATACCAAAGAACGCACTGCCATAGCAGAGCACGCGGACGTCGATGGCAAGTCTCCACCAAGGCGGTTCCTGCGGGGATTGGGCACGGGACGCCGACTCTTCAGCGAGCTTCCGGTTCAACCACTGTTGTTGCTCTGGTGTGAGCCACGCGGCTTGGCTCGGCGTATCGGCGAGCGCAACGAGAACGAGCAGACCAAAAATGATACACGGCAAGCCTTCAAGCAGATACATCCACTGCCAGCCGCGAAGCCCGAATAGGCCGTCCAGGCCCAACAACGCACCCGATATGGGTGAACCGAGAAAACTCGACAACGGGATCGCGAGAAGGAACATAGCGATGACGTTTGCCCGGCAGGAGCGAGGGAACCAGCAACGCAAGTAGTAAACAACGCCGGGCACAAGCCCGGCCTCGGCAATACCAAGCCCCAAGCGGACGGCGTAGAAGGTTCTGGGTCCGACGACCGCCATCATCGCGACCGCGAGGACGCCCATGGTGATGAGGATCCGGGCGAACCACGTCCGAGCGCCAACACGCAGCATGATCATGTTGCTTGGAACCTGTGCCGCACAGTAGCCTAGGAAAAACAAACCTGCGCCAAAACCGTACTGCAGGTGAGACAGACCGAGGTCCTTATTTGCGGTGAGTGCGGCGAACCCGACGTTCACCCGATCAATATAGGAAAAAAGATAGGCGAGGAAGAGCACTGGGAGGACATGCCAGGTAGTTTTCCGAAGGGTCGCCGATCCCAGTTCCTTGGCCACAGATATGGTACCAGGCCCGTGTCGCATGGAGTTCGGTGCCCTTCTTGATGCCTCGCGCAGCAACGACGGTAAGTAGAAACGGTGAGATTGACAAGTCTCGACAGCAGTGGAGAGTGGCAAACATCGCAATAGGAAGGCTGAGCCTGATGCGTGACATAGCCTTACAATGCCGGGCAGTGACGGTATTTGGTAAGGACGGAACCATCGACGAGAATGGGTTTCGTGCCTACCTCCAACGCCTCATTGACCAGAACATCGATGTATACTTGGCCAGTGGCGGCTCCGGCGAAGGCCATGCACTCACTTGGGATGAATTGAAACGTGTCTACCAGATCGGAGTCGCGGCATGTCGGGGGAAGATTGAGGTCAATGCCAACGCGCCCGAGCACCAGACGGCACGCCGGGTGATCGAGCACGCCTCGCTTGCAATTGAGGCTGGCGTCGATGTGGTCAACATCTATCAGCCGGCATCGTGGCACGGTTATCGCCCGCAGGGTGATGAACTCGCCAGCTACTACGAAACCATCCTGAGGGAGATACGGCATCCGGTTGCGTTGGCGCCAAATCCGATCATCGGAGTCGGTCCCTCACCCGCGCTGGTCGCGAAACTATGTCGGAGATTCCCTCAGATTGTCGCCATAAACCTGGTCGGGCAGCCGGAAATTTACTTCCTGGAGCTGAAGGCACTGCTTACCCGGAATGTGCGCCTCTTTGTCGACACACGCGGTCTTCCCAACACGCTGGCGCTGGGTGCAGCCGGCGTCGTCAGTGGTAACCTGAACATCATGCCGAACACCTACCGGGCATTCGCCACCTGCTATCGCGACAAGGATGTCACTGGCATGGCCGAACTGTTCGGTCAGATGATCCGAACGAATGATTTCACCCAGCGATGGGCCAGCCCGAACTCCCGGATGATCAAGATGTTCATGACGGTCTTCCGGCTTCCGGGCTGGGAGGGCGGTGTGCGGGAGCCGTGCCGTTTGCCGCCAGCGGCTGAGTTGGAGGCATTCCGCAGCGGACTTCTCACGCTTGGGGTGCCCGAATTCGAGGAGCTCGCGCGCCAGGCCGCGGCCTGACTCTCACCTCCCGCCCGCGCTGTGGGTCCACGCGTGTATGCAGTTGGACTCCACGCTGCTTCGCGATGGAACGCATTCACGAAAGCTGACGTCGAGCCATAGTCGAGTTCCATCACCGTCTGTGGCACGCCAAGGCCGTCGCGGTCGTGGGCGCTGTCGCGCCCGGCTTCGATTCCCACGGCGAGGTGCTGCAAGTGGCGATTACAGTACCTGCGATGGCGTCGTCGTGCACCGTGACACCGTGCGTCAGATCAGTCCTGTTTGCAGACCAGGCGGAGTTCGTTACCGTGCCGCCGCATGAGAGCACTTGTGTTGCGTGCCCATGGCGGCACCGAAAATTTGCGGCTGGAAGCGAACTTTCCGGATCCCGTCGCCGGTAGAGGCGAAGTGGTGGTGCGGGTGCGAGCCTGTGCACTCAACTACCATGACGTGTTCACCTGCAGAGGGATGCCCGGCATCAAGCTGAACTTTCCGGTCGTGCCGGGTCTCGATCTGGCGGGCGAAATCGCCGCCGTCGGCGATGGTGTAACCGACTGGCGGATCGGCGACCGGGT
>Ga0123356_10005857_pt1 | contig 12477 bp, 15 predicted proteins | sample TergutEmb28metaG_2_FD_92546 | JGI IMG/M metagenome (GOLD analysis project Ga0123356, IMG submission 92546) | Embiratermes neotenicus P3 segment gut microbial communities from Petit-Saut dam, French Guiana - Emb289 P3 | ecosystem: Host-associated > Arthropoda: Insects > Digestive system > Gut ... | reverse complement strand
GACGTCTCCTTCCCCTTCCTCAACAACTTCAGCTTTTGGATGACCGCCGCGGGCGCCGTCCTCGTGATGCTCTCGCTGTTCGTCGGTGAGTTCGCCCGCACCGGGTGGCTGGCCTACCCACCGCTCTCGGAGAAGGCCTACAGCCCCGACACCGGGGTGGATTACTACATCTGGTCGCTGCAGGTGGCCGGCGTCGGAACACTCCTCTCGGGGGTGAATCTGATCGCCACCATCTTGAAGCTGCGCGCACCGGGCATGACGCTCATGCGCATGCCGGTGTTCACCTGGACGGCGCTGTGCACGAACGTGCTGATCGTTGCAGCCTTCCCGGTGCTCACCGCGGTTCTGGCCCTGCTGACGCTTGACCGCTATGTCGGCACTCACTTCTTCACCAGCGAGGCCGGCGGCAACCCGATGATGTACGTGAACCTCATCTGGATCTGGGGCCACCCGGAGGTCTACATCCTCATACTGCCGATATTCGGGGTGTTCTCGGAGGTCACCGCCACCTTCTCGGGGAAGCGGCTGTTCGGCTACACCTCGATGGTATACGCCACGATGGTCATCACGCTCCTGTCCTACCTGGTGTGGTTGCATCACTTCTTCACGATGGGATCGGGAGCGAGCGTCAACTCGTTCTTCGGGATCACGACGATGATCATCTCGATCCCCACGGGAGCGAAGCTGTTCAACTGGCTCTTCACGATGTACCGCGGCCGTATTCGCTTCGAGCTGCCCATGATGTGGACCGTCGCCTTCATGCTGACCTTCGTGATCGGCGGCATGTCCGGGGTGCTGCTGGCCGTGCCGCCGGCAGACTTCGTGCTGCACAACAGCCTGTTCCTGGTGGCGCACTTCCACAACGTCATCATCGGCGGCGTGCTGTTCGGCCTGTTCGCAGGCATCACGTACTGGTTCCCCAAGGCCTTCGGATTTAAGCTCGACCCTACCTGGGGGAAGCGCTCGTTCTGGTTCTGGGTGGTCGGCTTCTACTTCGCGTTCATGCCCCTTTATGTGCTGGGTCTCATGGGGGTCACACGGCGCCTGCGCCACTTCGATGATCCTTCCCTGCAGATCTGGTTCCTGCTCGCGGCCTGCGGCAGCCTGCTGATCCTCCTGGGGATCGTCTGCTTCCTCATCCAGATCTTTGTCAGCATCAGAAATCGCGAGGCGTTGCGCGATACGAGCGGCGATCCATGGGATGCCAGGACGCTGGAATGGTCCACTTCCTCGCCCCCGCCCGCCTACAACTTCGCATTCATCCCGCGTGTCCACGACCTCGATGCGTGGTGGGACATGAAGCGGCGCGGTTACCGTCCACCCACCGAGGGGTTCGCGCCGATCACGATGCCACGCAACACCGGCGCCGGCGTGCTCCTGGCCGCGCTCAGCGCCGTGCTCGCCTTTGCGATGGTCTGGTACATCTGGTGGCTGGCCGTGCTGGCTGCAGTGGCCCTGCTGGCGAGCGCCATCGCCCACACGTTTGACTACGAGCGCGAGCACGACATCGCGGCGCAGGAAATCCAGCGCACCGAGCGGATGCGCGCCCACCTGCTGGCTGCACGGAGCTGAAGCGCGATGGTGACGACTGTTGCAGACCTCACCGAGCGTGCGGCCGCACCGGCCACGTTCCACGTCACGGCGCAGGCCGCACACACCGCGCACGCCGGCGGCAGCACCGTCCTCGGCTTCTGGATCTACCTGATGAGTGACTGCCTGCTCTTCGCGGTGCTGTTCGCTACCTACGCTGTGCTCGGGGGCCAGTATGCCGGCGGGCCTGCGCCGGCCGAGGTGTTCGATCTGCCGCTGCTCGCAGTCAACACCTCGATGCTGCTCGCCTCCTCCATCAGCTACGGATTCGCGCTGCTGGCCGCGCAGGAGGGCCGGCTCGCCGCTACCCAGGGCTGGCTGGCCGTGACCGGGCTCCTTGGCGCCGGCTTCATCGGCATCGAGCTGCACGAGTTCGCGCACCTCATCCATGAGGGGGCGACGCCGCAGCGCAGCGCCTTCCTGTCGGCCTTCTTCACCTTGGTGGGCACGCACGGCCTGCACGTGAGCGCGGGCCTCATCTGGATCGGGACCCTGATGGCGCAGCTCGGCCAGCGCGGCCTGGTGTCGGCGAACCTGCGGCGCCTCACGTGCCTCAGCCTGTTCTGGCACTTCCTTGATGTCATCTGGATCGGCGTCTTCACCTTCGTGTACCTGATGGGGATGCTGCGATGAGCCAGCCGATGCCTGCCACGGTCGGCACGCTCGCTCACCAGGGGAGCCACGGCACGCGCCGCGCCTACTTGATCGGCTTCGGCCTGTCGCTGCTCCTGACCGCGATTGCGTTCTGGCTCGTGATGAGCGGGGCACTGCCGAGCAAGCAGGCCACCGCGGCGGCGATCGCGCTGCTGGCCATCGTGCAGATCGTGGTACACATGGTCTACTTCCTGCACATGAACGCCCGGGTCGAGAACGGCTGGAGCCTGCTGGCGCTGATCTTCACCCTGATCCTGGTGGTCATCACCTTGAGCGGTTCGCTCTGGGTCATGTATCACCTGGACAGCAACATGATGGGGCACGACATGGGGCAGATGCCGTGAGCGAGCGGGTAGCGCGCTCCTCCTTGTGGCTGCTGACGGCCGGGTCGCTGCTGGTGCTCGGTACGGCTGCGCTGTTGAGTCTGTCCGTCTGGCAGCTCGAGCGCCGGGAGTGGAAGCTCGCGCTGATCGAGCGAGTCACGCAGCGGGTGCACGCCACTGCCGGTGCCGCTCCGGGTCCTGGGCTCTGGTCCCATGTCAACCGGGCCGATGACGAGTACCGTCACGTGCGGATCACCGGGCGCTTCCTGAATGACCACGAGACGCAGGTGCAGGCCCTCACCGAGCTCGGCAGCGGCTTCTGGGTCCTCACTCCGCTCACGACCGTCGAGGGCTACACGGTGCTTGTCAACCGCGGGTTCGTACCGCAGGAGCGGCGTGACCCGGCGACCCGGGCGGCGGGGCAGATCCAGAGCGAGACGCAGGTGACGGGTCTGGTGCGCATGACCGAGCCAGGAGGCGCCTTGCTGCGCTCGAACCAGCCGCAAGGCGAGCACTGGTACTCGCGCGACGTGGCCGCGATCGCCCGGGTGCGGCACCTGGGGAGCATCGCTCCCTACTTCATCGACGCCGATGCGTCGCCTCTCCCGGGTGGCTTGCCCGCAGGCGGATTGACCGTGACCACCTTCCCAAACAATCATCTGGTGTACGCGGTGACGTGGCTGGCGCTGGCAGTGCTGTTTGCCGGCGGTGGCCTGCAACTTGGACGGGAAGAATGGCGACTTCGCAGGCGGATCAGGAGTGTGAGGTAGGCGTTGCGGCCCGCTGCCGAGCTTGAGCGTGGCGGACGGGACGGGGGCCGCCCCCTGGCCTCTCCCGCGGGGAACCTGGAAGGCCCGGCGGCCGCGCAAGGCCTGGCGGCACCCTGGGGTCCTCTGGCCGCGTCGCCCGATGCGACGAGCCGCAAGAACATGCTGCTGCTGGTCCAGCTACGCTGGATCGCCGTGGTGGGTCAGATCCTGACGATCGCGTTTGTGCAGGTTGGCCTCGGGATCGCGCTGCCGCTTGCGCCCATGGCAGCCGTGATCGCAGCTCTCATCGTGCTCAACCTGGGGAGCCTTACCTGGGTGGAGCGCGCCGAGGTCAACAATCGTGGGCTGCTCGCAGTTCTGCTACTCGATGTGGTCGCGCTGACGGCCCAGCTCTACCTGAGCGGCGGCGCCACCAACCCCTTCACCTTCCTCTACCTGCTGCAGGTCACGCTCGCCGTCGTGCTGCTGGGTTTGCGCTCCAGCTGGGTGCTGGTGGCGATGACCTGCGCCTGCTTCGCCGCCCTCACCCTCTACCACCGGCCTCTGGCTCTTCCCCACCCGCGGGCCGGGGATCTCTTCAGCCTGCACATACTGGGGATGCTCATCTGCTTCGCCCTGGATGCGGCCTTGCTCGTGGTGTTCGCCACCCGCATCACTCGCAATCTGCGCGAGCGCGATGCCCGGCTGGCCGCCCTGAAGCAGCACCAGGCGGAGCAGGATCACATCGTGAGGATGGGCCTCCTGGCCTCGGGCGCCGCTCACGAGCTCGGTACACCCTTGGCTTCGCTGGCCGTGATCCTCAATGACTGGCGGCACATGCCCGAGCTCGCCCGGATGCCCGGGGTGTCGCAGGAGATCCAGGAGATGCAGTCGGCGGTCCAGCGCTGCAAGGCGATCCTGACGCGCATCCTCCTGTCCGCGGGCGAGGCGCGCGGCGAGGCTCCGCGGGTGAGCAGCGTGAACGCCCTGCTCGATGAAATCGTGCGCGAGTGGCGAGTACACCGCTCGGCAACGACGCTCAAGTACGATAACGAGTTTGGGGCCGATCTGCCCATCGTCTCGGATTCGGTGCTCAAGCAGATGGTCTGCAACGTGCTCGACAATGCCTTCGAGGCCTCCCCAGGCTGGGTGCACCTCGAGGTCGCACGCGACGGCGACCTGCTCGTGCTCACGGTCAGCGACATCGGGCCCGGCTTCCCACCCGAGATGCTCGAGCGGCTTGGCAAGCCCTACCAGTCGAGCAAGGGCAGGCTGGGAGGGGGGCTGGGGCTGTTCCTGGTTGTCAACGTCGTGCGCAAGCTCGGCGGGTCCGTTTCCGCCTGCAACAACAGCGAGGGCGGTGCGAGCGTGACGCTCAGTCTGCCGCTCGCCCCGCTCACCATCGGAGCCCGTGCGCATGCCTGAGCGAGTGCTCGTGATAGTCGAGGACGATGCCGACTTTGCACGCACGCTCAAGCGTTCGTTCGAGCGGCGTAGCTACGGGGTGCTGCTGGCGTCCGGCCTTGCGGATGTACGCGAGATCCTGAAGACATCCTCTCCAGGCTACGCCGTCGTGGATCTGAAGCTCGCCGGCGCCTCCGGGCTCAGCTGCGTCGAGGCTCTGCACGCGCACGACTCGACCATGCTGATCGTCGTGTTGACTGGGTTCGCGAGCATCGCAACCGCGGTCGAGGCGATCAAGCTCGGCGCCTGCCACTACCTCGTCAAGCCTTCCAACACCGATGACATCGAGGAGGCCTTCAGCAAGGGCGCCGGCAATGCCGACGTCGCGCTCACGCAGCGCCCGACGTCCATCAAGACACTCGAGTGGGAGCGCATCCACCAGATGCTCGTGGAAACCGACTTCAACATCTCGGAGACTGCACGCCGGCTCGGCATGCACCGGCGCACCCTGGCACGCAAGCTCGAGAAGCGGCGCGTGAAATGAGCCGCCTTTTGTGTTGGCTGGGGTATTTCACCGCTTAAGTCTTAGTGATACGCGCCAAGGTCCGGCTGTCGCAAGGAGAAGCTCGCAGCCCTCCTCGGTGCTGGCACACGCTCGAGACCTGGGAGCAAGGCAGGCTGCGCACCCTCGGTTGGCGCCGACAATCACTGTCGATCAGCTTCCTCGTAGCTCGTATCCTTGCGCGGCTGGTCCCGGGTCGAGCCGCTGCGCACCGTGAGCAGGGTCGTCGCGAGCGCATGTTGGCGATCGCGCGCAAGCGCATGGTTGATATAGCAGATGAACGTGCCACTGCGCTCTCGCCACGTTCTCGTCGGTCGCTGGATCACGACGCCAGGGGCTTGCCAGACCGTGCTATATTGCTCTTTTGCATCGCGCCGCATGCGCGCGCCTGCCACAGACAGATGGGAGCGATTCGATGGTCGAGGCCGAAGCTCAGAAGCTGCTGCAAGTTACCTACGGCTTTTTTATCTCGCGCGCGCTGATTGATCTGGCCGATATGGGTGTGGCGGATGCGCTCGGTGAAACCTCGGAATCAAGCGAGGTGCTCGCGCAGCGGATCGGAGCGCACCCCGATGCGCTGCGCCGCGTCCTGCGCCTGGTCGCTGCGCAAGGCGTGTTTCGTGAGGAGAGCGCGGGACGCTTTGCCCATACAAAGTTGTCACGACTGTTGCGCTCTGATCATCCGCACTCGGTGCGTGACATGATCCGCGCCAACCTTGCCTGGAAGGTCGCCTCCGAGCTCGAGACCACGCTGCGCACCGGTCAGCCTGCACCGAGCTTTGCGGCCCCCGGCGGTCTGTTCGAGTACCTGGCGAACAATCCCGATGAAGCCCGGCGCTTTGATCAATCCATGACATCCAAGGCGAACCGCGACCTGGGCGCTCTGCTTGCTGCCTATCCCTTCTCCAGCTTCAAGCTGATCGTCGATGTGGGCGGTGGTCAAGGGCGCTTGCTGAAGGCCATCCTCGCCGCTGCTCCGGGCTCGCACGGGATACTGTTCGATCGGCCGCAGGTCGTGGCCGATGTGGCTGCAGGGCAGAGGCTGAGTATTCAAGCGGGGGACTTCTTCAAGGACGCGCTCCCGGCCGCGGATGCGTACCTGCTGATGAACGTCATTCACGACTGGAACGATCCTGAGGCCCGCGCCATCCTCGAGGCAGTACGTCGGGCGGCACCTGTGGAGGCCAAGCTTCTGCTGGTTGAATCCATCATGCCGGAGAAGGTCGAGCCCAGCGCCGCTGGTTACCGTGCGCTGATGCTGGACGTTGCGATGCTGGCCATGACTGGCGGCCGCGAGCGCACCCTCTCCGAGTACGGCGCGCTGCTCGCTCAGGCCGGATTCAGCCTGGACCGTGTGGTTTCCACCAGCGGTGAGCTGTCGGTGATCGAGTCTTCGGTACCGGCCTAGCCTGGGAGCGTTAGCCGGACTTCGCGGATTCGAACCATTTTTTGCATGATTCGCGTGCCCCTGCCATTTGGATTCAAACACTTGCGCGCGGCGGATGCGCAAAAGTGGCTGTAGTGAAGACTTATTCGCGAAGTGACTACGGCATAATCCGCAACACCGCGCTCCCGAAGCGTTGCACCGAGCGGCCTCATGTAGTGAAGACCTTTGGGGTGCGGGTCCTGTCAAATCAACAGCTTAACGCGTCGCCACCCCTCGAATCCGCGAAGTTCGGTTAGTTCTTGAGGAGCAAAGGCTCCAAGCGTGATAGTAAAGGCTAGAGAGTGCGCTGGAGACGACTCGAAGCCGCGCGCACGCCTCAGGCCTGTCCAACATCGAGACTCGTCGGGCACGCGTGGACGAGCTGTCAGGGCTCGGGTCCTTCGATGCGGTCACCGGCAGGCTGCAGGAATATGACTTCTCGAGCCACTCTCCGCCGTCGCCGAGCAACCGCCTGATCGAGCAGGCCGTTGATTTGTTCAACCGGGTATTTGCAGCCGGCGGTGCTCATCCGAGGATCGGTGCGCAGCTGTACCAGCTCATGTCGCAGGCGGGTTTCGTCGCGCTCGACGCATGGGTCGAGTATGGCGTCGATGGTGGGCCGGACAGTCTGTACTACGAATGGAACGCGGAATTGCTCCGGGCGATCCTCCCGCTCGCGGTGTCGAAGGTCCTGGTGACATCCGGGGACATCGACACGTACGAGCAGCGTCTGAGGCGGCAGACGGTTCTGCAGCATGCAGCCGCGGCGGGACCTGCGATGTTCGGAATTGTCGCACGAAGGCCGGTGCTTGGTTGTCAAACTGGTCGATCCACAGCGCGAACGACATGTCGAGACGCTTGTGCTTGCGCTGCGGGTATCGGAAATGGCGCTCGTTCTTCGGCTTCTTCAGGTCACGGAAGAAGTTGGCGAAAGCAGTACCCAAGTTGATGATCGCATCTGCGCTTGCGCATTTCGTGACCTCGTACGTCCACGGCAGCTCCGCCGCACGATGCGCGTTCCATGCGGCCTTCACCTTTTTCATGGTGGGCTTCTCGCCCCGTGCACGCATGCGCTCCCACTCATCGAGGCCCCAGTTGTAGGCGTAGCGCTCCGTCCCGCAAGCACGGCGAAAGTACGCTGCCTCTCTTGGTGTCGGATCGAGCGCGATCTGGTGTGCCATCAAGCTCATGCGCGTTGGAGATCTTCGTTCAGTGCCTCATCGAGCTTCTTGCGGTAGTTCCGCAGACCGTACAGCCGTGCCGAGAAGCAATGCACGATCGTCAACAGGTCCTGCACCATTTCCTGCTCGGGGGACAGTTGCTCGTTGTTCAGAACGAGAATGTCCGTCCCGTGCTCGGCGCAGAAGCGCTCGAACCAGGGGAACCCGAAGCGCACGAGCCTATCCTTGTGCGCGATCACAAGATGCGACACCTCGTGTGCCTCGATCCGGTCCATGAGCGCCACGAACTGCTTGCGTTTCAAGTTCAGGCCGCCGCCGATCTCTTCCAGGTACTCAACGTTCGCCACGCCACGGGCTGCACAGAAGTCCTGCAGCACCCGCTTCTGGTTCTTCAGGTCTGGCCTCTGAGCGGCACTCGACACGCGACAGTAGGCGACTGCCACTTTCGCAGTAGAGGGCGGCAGCCGTTTCAGGTACGCATCCAGCGCTGCCTTCGTGTAGATGCGGCGACCCGTGGGCGTGCGCTCCGCCTTGAGCAAACCGGCCTTGTCCCAGCGCTGCACCGTCCGCACGGTGACGCCGAGATACGCCGCAGCCTTGCCAGTAGAGAATACCGTCATAGCATCGGCATTTTACGTCATTTGACCATAGTATCTAGGCCTAGAGTCCCTCTCCGGCGTTCGGCTTCGCCTTGGCTATGTGCGCATTCCGGCCGAGTGACCGGGGTTGCGGGAAAAGTAACCTCTTCTGAGATGTCGAGTGGGCCCGGGGCGCCGGAGGCCTTAAGTCCGAGCCGGTGGTTGCTGATGCCTTGGGGGGAGTGCGCGCTGCTGTGCGCGTGGCTCAGCCCAGGGGAGTTCGCGGCCGTACACCACGCGAGTCGTGCCGGCGAAGTCCTGCGACGAGCGCGCAGCTCCCTTTCGGGCGCGGGATAACGTGCGTCCGGGCGTCAGGCTGATGCGGCACACCACCGGCGTCGATCGTAGCGATGAAGCGCTCAGAGCCCCTGCTTCTTCAGCGATCCTCCCCCGGCGCGGAGCTAGCGCGGCGTTCGAGCGCAGCCCTGAGCACACCGATGTCATTCACTAGTTGCTTGATTTGCTTGCCCGCCCGGAGCGGCCGGCTGTACCTCAACGCAAATAGGCGCAGCCGACCGATGAGTTTTCTGCCGCTGTGGGGTTTTACGGATGAGGACTGCAAAGTCAAAGCGCGGCGCGCCCGTGAAATCGCAATCTGACCAAGGAGCAGCACCATGACCGAGCACAAGACTGGAACACGAGATGAATGGCTCGCTGCACGGCAGAAACTGCTCGAAGCAGAAAAGGAGCTGACGCGGTATGGCGACGAAGTCGCGCGGCAACGATGCGAGCTGCCCTGAGTACGGCTCGACAAGGAATACCGGTTCGATACCGATAGTGGCTCCGCCACGTTTGAAGGATCTTTTCCGTGGGCGCTCGCAGCTCCTCGTCTATCACTTCATGTTCCGGGCCTGATTTCAAAGGGGGCTGTCCGAGCTGCTCCGCGATTGCCGACGGCTTCAACGGCATCGCGACGCACCTGGCCCGCCACGACGCGATGCTCTGGGCGATATCAAGGGCACCGCTCGTGAAGTCGCAGGCTTACCGGCAGCGTATGGGTTGGTGGTTTCCGTCGGCGTTGTCCTTCGGCAGCGATTTCAACTACGACTTTAGCGCCTCCTTCACCGAGGAGGAGCAGCGCGAAGGGGGTTACTACAACTTCAGGCGCGACGATCCGGTGATGAGCGTTGGGCGAGGCGCTGTGAAGAACCCGATCTCTACCGGGAACGCTGCCATGACCGGGACCGATGTGAGCACATATTCGTGCACCCATGGGGCGCAACGAAAGCGGCCCGTGGCTGCGCCGCCATGACGAATACGACATCTGAGACAGGGTAGTCGCGACAGGCGCGCTCGACGCCGACCTGCGGAAGTCCAGCGCGGGCACCATCCGTTTCGAAACCAGTGGAGTTGCGGATATGGCCGATATGCATGGCGCTGACACGCCGGAGGGCGGCCTTTCGCTCGTGGTTGGCCTGGCCAAAGGGATCAGCCTGGCGGCCGCGCCGATCTTCGCGTTCATGGCCTTGCTAGCCTGCTGGAGCGGAAGCCCCGTGGACGGGATGTGTCTGCCGGGAGCTTTGTCCCCGATGGGCGCAATGGTGCCCATGTATCTGCTCATGAGCTTTTTTCATGGCGCGTCCTGGCTGCAGCTCCTTCTGGCGAGGCCGGTGGCCTGGAAGTCCGAAAGTCCGCCGGTTCAAGGCGATCAAACATTTCCGCAGTGGCCCGATGAATTTCGGCGAGCCCGTCGGTTTCTCAAGTGAGGCCGGCATGGCGCCGGACCTACCTGAGGCATAGGAGTCTGTTATGAATGTTTCGCAGAAGACGGTACTGATCACCGGCGCGAATCGTGGAATCGGCCGTGCGCTGGTCGAGGAAGCGCTTGCCCGGGGCGCGAAGATAGTCTACGCGGGAACCCGAAACGGCAAGATCGACATCGCCGACAAGCGCGTCACCCCTCTCGCGCTGGATGTGACCGACCAGGCCCAGACCCAATGGGCCGCCCGCGAAGTGCCCTCTCTTGATGTTCTCGTCAACAATGCGGGCATCTCGCTCTATGAGCGCCTGGAAGATGCTGATCTTATCGCACAGATCATGGCCGTCAATTTCTATGGCATTCTCAATGTCACGCGCGCTTTCCTGCCGCAGTTGAAACAGAGCAAAGGCGCCATCGTCAACAATCTCTCGCTCGCGGGAGTGGCGCCGTTGCCGATGATCCCAGCCTACTCCGCTTCGAAGGCAGCCGCGTTGAGCATAACGCAGTCCTTTAGGATGCTTCTCAAGAGCCAGAGCGTCTCCGTTCACGCAGCCATCATCGGGCCGACCGAAACGGACATGACCACGGGATTGCATATCCCCAAGAACGCGGCTGCGGCAACGGCCGCGGGCATCTATGACGGGCTGATGAACGGCGAAGAGGACATCTTCCCCGATCCTGCATCGCAGATGGCTGCCCAAGGTTGGCGCAACGGCATCGCCAAGGCGCTGGAGCAGCAGTTCTTCGGCTTAGTGCAGCCCAGCGCAGTAGAAACGGCGTAACCAGGCGGAAACCGTCCGAACGGAGCAGACAATGGAAGCAAACAGCTATACAACCTCCTTCACCGTCGATCAGACGCCTGAGGAGGTCTTCAAGGCCGTCAGCAACGTTCGCGGCTGGTGGTCGGAACAGATCGACGGCGACACCGACAAGCTGGGTGGTGTCTTCACGTTCAGCCACAAGACCCACCACCGCAGTATGCACGAGATCACCGACTTCGTGTCCGGCAAGAGGGTGGTCTGGAAGACCAAGGGCGCCAGCATCAACTTCGTAAAGGACAAGACGGAGTGGAACGGCACTGAAATCGTGTTTGAGATCGGCAAGCAGGGCGGCAAGACGGAGCTGCGTTTCACGCATATCGGTCTGACCCCGACGATCGAGTGCTATGGCGGCTGTTCGAGCGCGTGGGATTACTACGTTGGTGAGAGTCTGCGCGACTTGATCACGACGGGCAAAGGCAAGGCAGAGGCGAGGGAGGAGAGCTGAAAGGCTACCCCGGTCGCGGCAGACGGCTCTGGCTTGGTTCGTGCTCGAGGAGGCGTCCGTGTGCTCGCGGTGGCCGGCAACGAAGAACGGCTCCGGTAGTTGGTCCTGACGTCCCCGGAGCCGATTCTTTGGCCTCTTATGATCTGAGTGGGTGCTCGGCGCCCGAGAGCCCACAGTCCGACGAGGCGTACCGGTGGGTCTCTCGGCTTTGCCCGGTGCGTGTAGCTCAGCCCAGGGAACTCGTGACCGTACATCCCGCGAGTCGCATGACGAGCGCCTGCGAGGATCGTGCAGCTGCTCGGCCGCCCGTCCGAGCGTCAGGATGACGCGGGAGACCTCTGCCGGCGCCGATCGCCGCTACCAGCCGTGCCACCACCACTCGTGCCTCTTCCGATGCCGCCGCCCCCACCTTGCAGAGCCGTCCTGTATGACGCAGCACAGGAGCACTGAGCGGCGCGGGCTGCGGCGGGCAAGGTGTCTGGCCTGAGGCTGCAGATGCGGCATTCGTGACACTGGTGCGCCGGAAGACGACCTTCTCAGGGCCGTTCGTATCGGGGGCATCTCCTAGTCACCGGCTCAAGGCGCTGTGTGACCGATGTGTAAGACCTGCTGGCGCAGGCCACCCGGTCAGCTGTCAATCGTGCGTTCCCGAGTGTCTCCCGGGTTCCTTCGGTCCGTCAAAAATACCGCCTGAGGTCCATGCCCTGATACAGGCTTGCGACCTGATCTGCATACCCGTTGAATGGCAGGGTGGGGCGGCGCGAGGCCAGAAACCCTGCACCGATGTGCCGTTCGCTGGCCTGGCTCCAGCGCGGATGATCGACCTGCGGGTTCACGTTCGCATAGAACCCGTACTCGCTGGGAGCCGCGATGTTCCAGGAGTTGCGCGGTTGCCGCTCGGTGAAGCGGATCTTCACGATCGACTTGATGCTCTTGAAGCCGTACTTCCAGGGCACGATGAGCCGCAGCGGCGCGCCGTCCTGGT
>Ga0123356_10005855_pt1 | contig 12478 bp, 8 predicted proteins | sample TergutEmb28metaG_2_FD_92546 | JGI IMG/M metagenome (GOLD analysis project Ga0123356, IMG submission 92546) | Embiratermes neotenicus P3 segment gut microbial communities from Petit-Saut dam, French Guiana - Emb289 P3 | ecosystem: Host-associated > Arthropoda: Insects > Digestive system > Gut ... | reverse complement strand
AGCACTTGAGTGAGAATAACAAACGGCAGGAAGTAGCCGGCCCATCCTTTGACCACGTCGATAACGAAGGTAACAGCACCTGCCTTTTTTCCAAGCGAGCGCAAAGCGTTCGTCGCTCCGGCGTTGCCCGACCCTTCTGAACGTATATCTACTCCCTTCGACCGGCCGATGATAATTGCCGGGTTGATATTACCGAGAAAATACGCAAGCACGGCAGCTATCGCGATCGCGTACCAGGGCAATCCTCCGCCAGCCAGATCCGCAATAAAATTACTCATCTTCTTCGCCTTTCTCCCGAAAAACAAAACTGATCGGCGTCCCCGTGAACCCGTATGCGTCGCGGATACGGTTTTCCAGATATCTCGCGTATGAAAAATGCATGAGGTCACGCTTATTGATTTTAAACGAAAACAGAGGCGGCCGCACGCCGACCTGTGATACGTAATAAATATTGAGTCTTTTGCCTTTGTCCGTCGGCGGCGGTTTCATACTGGTCGCGTCCCTTATAAGGCTGTTTAACGGGGAGGTCGGCACACGCATAGCGCAGTTCGAGTTGACAGCCGACACTATCTCCAGGACCTTTCTTAACCTTTGCCCGTCTTTGACCGAAATAAAGACATCCGGGGCGTATGACAGGAACGGAAGCTCCGCGCGCATTTTTTTGCGGTACGCATCCATCGTTTTTGTGTCTTTTTTTATAAGATCCCACTTGTTGACAGCCAGCACGACACCTTTTCTGCTGTCATGTGCGAGACCTGCGATTTTCTTGTCCTGTTCGGTGACGCCCTCTTCCGCGTCGATCATCACGAGGCAAACATCGCTGCGCTCGATAGCCGCGATCGCGCGCACGACGCTGAAGCGTTCTATGCTTTCCTTCACTCTGCTTTTACGGCGTATACCCGCTGTATCTATCAAAACGAACTCTTCTCCGTCCCAGGTAAAAGGCGTGTCGATAGAATCACGCGTCGTCCCGGGGATCTCCGAGACGATGACGCGGTTTTCGCCTGTGAGAGCGTTTATGAACGAACTCTTACCTACGTTGGGCTTGCCGACTATGGCCAGCTTTATCCGGTCGTCGTCCTCGTCCGATACGTCGCCCAGTTCGGGCAGGCATCCTATTATCTCGTCGAGAGCGTCGCCCAGCCCTGTCATATTTGCCGCGGAGACCGGTATCGGATCGCCCATGCTGAGCTCGTAAAAATCATAATATTCTTCAGGCTTTTTCCCGCCGTCGATCTTATTCACGATAAGAAGGACCTTTTTAGTCGTTCTCCTCAGTAGCTCCGCGACGTCCCTGTCCTGGGAGGTGACTCCTTCTTTGCCGTCTACCATAAATAGTATCAGGTCTGCCATATCCATCGCGATGATGGCCTGCTCCCTCATTTGGACAAAAATCTCGTCGTCCGCTCTGCCGTCGTCAATGCCTCCTGTATCGATGAGCACAAAACGCCTGCCGCTCCATTCGGCTTCGGCGTAGATACGGTCGCGCGTTACGCCCGGCGTGTCTTCTACGATAGAAAGCCTCGTACCGACTATACGGTTGAAGAAGGATGATTTACCTACATTAGGGCGGCCGACGACCGCCACGATGGGAAGCCTCAAAGCCATTAATACACCCCCGAGAAGATGCTGTCAGCGAAACGGACCGGATCAAAAACTTCGAGATCGGACGGTTTTTCGCCTGTCCCGATAAATTTGATCGGCAGATCGAATTCGTCTGCTATGGTTATCGCGATACCGCCTTTAGCTGTCCCGTCCAGCTTCGTTAGCACGACGCCGGTTACGCCCACGGCCTTTCCGAATTCCTCAGCCTGACTCACAGCGTTTTTTCCGGTCGTAGCGTCGAGCACAAGCAGTATCTCTCTTGCGTCTTCAGCGTACTCCTTTTGAGTGACTTTGTTCATTTTTTCAAGCTCGCTCATAAGATTGCGTTTGTTTTGCAGCCGGCCGGCCGTATCACAGATAAGCACGTCTGTCCCACGCGCCGCTGCGGATTGTACACCATCGAAGATGACCGCCGACGGATCCGCTCCTTCGCGGTGTTTAACGATCGGGACATTGACGCGTTCGGCCCATATCTCAAGCTGTTCGATCGCTGCCGCGCGGAAGGTGTCCGCCGCCGCGACCAATACAGTCTTGCCATCGTCTTTATAGCGCTGCGCGAGCTTTGCGATAGTAGTCGTCTTCCCGCCGCCGTTTACGCCGACCATAAGAACACAGATCGGATAGCTTTCGCTCATTTTAAGCCGATCGCCCTTGTCTACAAGAGTAATTATGATCTCTTTAAGTTTCTTTTCGACATCTTCTCTTTCGCTGAGCCGCTCGGTACGGACCGCCTCGCGGATCGCGCTTACGATACGCATAGACGTTTCCATACCTATATCCGAAGTTATAAGTATCTCCTCAAGTTCTTCGAGGAATTCATCGTCGATCTGAGGCCTCAGGAGGATCGCGTCTCCTATGCGCTGGGCCAGTTTTCCGAAAAAACCTTTTTTCTGAATGGGTTCCATTGCTATCCGTTCAGCGTTTCTGCGAACGCTTCAGTCTCCTTATCACCCAATAGCAGCGACAGTACCGTCGTGACGCCCTGCTCCTGCATCGTGACGCCGAAAAGCGCGTCCGCGTATTCCATCGTCGCGCGCTGGTGCGTAACGAGCGCGAACTGTGTCCCGCCGAAACTTGTAACATAGTTCGCGAAACGGTGTATATTCGTATCGTCCAGGGCCGCGTCTATCTCGTCGAGTATACAGAACGGCGTCGGCTTTGCTTTAAGGATCGAAAAGAGAAGCGCTATAGCAATCATAGATTTCTCTCCGCCGCTGTAGCTGTCGATACTCGCCAGAGTATTCTTTCCAGGCGGACGTATCTTGATATCGATACCGCATTCAAGCGGGTCGTTTTCGTCCTCGAGCAATATCTGGCCTTTGCCTCCTCCGAAAAGCAGCGCGAAAGTCTCACCGAATATCTCCGATACTTTTTCGAAAGCTTCTCTGAATTTCTCTTTGCTGATTTTATCCATATCGCGCACGATGTCCTGGAAGTCTTTCATCGACGCGACGACATCGTCCCTCTGCACTGTAAGGAAGGAATAGCGCTCGCTCGTTTCTTCGTATTCCCTGATAGATCCAGGATTGACCTCTCCGAGCTCTTTTAGACGGTCTTTTATCTCACGGTTTTCCTTGACAGCCGTGCTCATGACAAAGCCTTCTTTCCTGAATTCGAGGGCATGGACATAGGAAAGCTCGAACTCGTCGTAGAGTTTTTCTTTCCAGGTGGCAAGGCGCGTCTCCTGTCTGCCGAGCTCGACTTCCATGCCGTTCCTGGACGAGTTTTGCGCCTCTATGCGCTCGAGGGAGCGGCTGAACGAATACTCTTTGTCCTCTATTTGCGTCCTCACATCATTGCGTTCGGCAAGTATCACCGTTAGTTCAGCTTCCAGTCCCGCAAGCATCTCTTCAAGGCCTGTCATTTCCGCCCGGGCCTCCTCGTCTGACAACTCGGGCGAAAAGCCGCCTATTGCCAGGCGTTCATTTTTCAGCTTTTCCAGGCTTCCTCTCATCTCGTCAAGATCACCTCGCATGATATCAAGCCTTTGATCCGCATTTTCTTTGTCGCGTCCCGCTTCAGCCGCTCTCAGCCGAAGCTCAGTCGCCACTGCCTGGGCCGTCTCACTTTCCAGTTTCGCGGGCGCGAGCCCTTCAATCTCGTTTTCGACTGCATCGGAGACCCTTTGTATCTTTTCGGTCAATTCGCTGATACTGTCTTTAAGCCCGCTTATAAGATCTGAGCTGCTTTCACGGTCTTTCGCGATGCCCTCGAGCTCGATCCCGCGTTTTTCGATTCTTTTATCAAGCTCAGAAAGCATATACTCCGCCGTCTTTCGTTCTTCCTGCGCGCGGATCAGCTCCGTTTCGCCGTTTCTTAATGCTGTGTCTTTATCACGAATAAGGGCCATAAGCTCTTCATTATCACGGCCGAGCTTCTCCGCGGATCCGCGCAGCTGTTTTTCTTTTTCTTCGAGCAGATTTCTCTCCTCTTTCAGCGTGTCTATCTCGTTTCGCCGTTCGAGCAGGTTGGCTGTCTTGTTCGTATACGCGCCTCCTGTCAGCGCGCCTGCCGGGCTGATAACTTCGCCTTCTTTAGTGACTATGCGCCAGCCTGTGCTGTTTTTCGCTGAAATCGAGAGGGCGTCGTCGAGCGTTTCGGCGATAATAGTCCTTCCGAGAAGATACTTGAAAACTTCTTCATATTTTTTATCGTAGGAGGCGTGGTCTATGGCATAACCCGCGAAACCGCTCATGCCCTCGATCCCGGGATCACGGTCAAAGGCGTTGGAACGAATCGCGCCCACGGGCAGGAACGTGAGCCTCCCCGCTTTATTTGTCTTCAGGAATTCGATCGCCGATTTTGCGTCTTTTTCGCTCTCTGTCACGATGTTTTGTGCCTGTGATCCTAGTGCGGTCTCGATCGCCGTTTCGTAGCCCTGCTCCGCTTTCATGAGTTCGGTCACTACGCCGAATACGCCCGAACGCCTTTCCTGCATAAGGGCGCGTACGCCCGAGACATAGCCTTCGTAGTTGCTTTCCATCTCTTCGATGGTTTTTTGCCTTGCTGTCTTTCGTTCCGCCTCGAGCCTGACCGCTTCCAGCCTTAGTCTTCCTTCAGCGAGAGCCTTTTCGTTTTCTTCATATTTCGCGCGCAAAGAAGCGCATTCATTTTTAAGGTCACCTGCTTCTTTTTCCTTCGACACAGCTTCTTCTGCCAGAGATGCCGCCCTCGCAGAAAGCGATCCTCGTTCCTCTCCGCCAAGGGACAACTCTTCTTTGATCGCCGCTTCGGTTTCATCGAAATTCGCGGCAAGGCCTTCTCCGGAGGCCAATTCCGCTTCCATTGCCGAACGCTCGCGGCTCAGTTCGAATAACTCTGATTTCAGATCGTCGACGCGCAAAGTTTTATCGCTATAGACTGTGTCTTTAGCCGCCGCCGCCGCGAGAGTCTGCGCGAGCTCAGGCGTAAGGCGATCGAGAGTCTCTCTGAACCCGGCGTGTTTTGACTCAAACTCCGCCAACGCGGAAGCGCGCTCTTCTATCCTTTCGTTCAGCTGGAAAATCTCGTCGTCAAGCCTCGCCCTGTCTTTTTCGAGGCTTTTTAGCCTTTCCTCCGAAAGCGCCGCCGCTCCCGCAATGCTCATCGAACGAGTCTTGTTTGCCGCGATTTTTTCCCTAAGATCCGTTGCCTTGCTCTCAAGCTCTACATCGCGCGCGCGCAGCGCGCCCAGCTTGACGTCCGCTTCTGTTTTTTCTCCCCGCAGCTCTTCGAGGCGTTCGCCCGCTTCCTCGAACTGCACGGCCAATTCTTTATTCTTAGCCTGAAGGCTTTCAATATTTTTCAGGGTTATATTTATCTCAAGCTCACGGTAGCGCCTGCTCAGGCCCTGATGCTCCCTGGCCTTCTCGCTTTCCTCGCGAAGCCCGTCAATGCGCGATTCGATATCCTGGATCAGGTCCCCGAGCCGGTCGAGGTTCACCCCCGCGCTCTCGAGCTTGCGCTCGGCTTCCGCGCGCCTTTTCTTGTACTTGATAACGCCCGCGGCTTCCTCAAACACCTCGCGGCGTGATTCCGGCTTTTCGCTCACGATCCTTTCGACGCGTCCCTGTCCGATAAAGGAGTATCCGTCTACCCCGATACCGGTATCCATAATGAGCTCGCGTATATCGCGAAGGCGGCACAGATTGTCGTTGATATAGTATTCGCTTTCCCCGCTGCGGAAAAGGCGGCGCTTCAGCGCAACCTCCGCGTAATCGATATCAAGGATCCTGTCGCTGTTGTCGAGTACAAGGCATACTTCGGCCATGCCCTTGGCGCGTCTGCCTGCCGTGCCCGCGAAAATGATCTCGTCCATCCTGTCGCCGCGAAGTGTTTTCACGCTTTGCTCGCCCAGCGCCCAGCGCATAGCGTCGGAAATATTGCTTTTCCCGCTTCCGTTCGGCCCTACTATACAGGTCACCCCTTCTTTAAATTCGATCGTGACCGGATCCGCAAAGCTTTTGAATCCTTGTATTTCGACCCTTTTTAAATACACTTCAGTTCCTCCAGCGCCATTTTCGCCGCCATCTTTTCAGCATTTTTTTTCGTCTTGCCTGTGCCTTCCCCGAGCTCCCTGCCGTCTGCCTCTACGGCCACGCGGAACCATTTGTCGTGGTCGGGGCCGCTGTCTTCTTTTATTATATAGCTTATTCCTGTCGTGCCTTTTTTCTGCAGCTCCTCCTGCAGGCGTGACTTGTAGTCAGTGTCAAATAACCCAAACGCCGTTTCTTTAAAAAGATTGCGCAATACTCCGCGCGCAGCTTCGGCCCCGCCGTCCAAAAATACAGCCCCTATGAGCGCTTCGAAAGCGTCCTCGAGCACGCTGTCGTTTTCTCGAACTCCGGTCTTTTCGGCGCCGACGCCGAGATAGAGGTGTTTTCCAAGCTCTATCGACCTCGCGATACTTGAAAGCCCTTCAGTACTGACGAGCGACGCGCGCTCCGCGGTCATTTGCCCTTCACTCAGTTCGGGTCCGTTTTCGTAAATCAGGAGCGCTGCCTCGAGCCCTGTCACCGCGTCGCCGAGGAATTCAAGCCTCTCGTTCGAACATGATCCTCCGCCTTGTTCGTTCGCATACGACGAATGCGTAAGCGCTTCCCTTAAAAGCTCCCCATCCTTGAATACATATCCGATCCTCGATTCAAGCTCGGACCGGGTCTCTGCTTCTAACATTCCGTTACCGCGTGACTCTCCACTATCTTATTCAGCCCTTCGACGGCCTTTTCTATTTCACCGATCACGTTCTCCTCGACGTACGGCACATTTTTTATCATACTATTGACTACTGCCTCGCTGGTCGAAGACCCGTGTATCTTGATCAACGGCGCTTTGACGCCTAGTATCGGCGCTCCGCCGTATTGGTTGTAATTGAAAGCCGTTTTCATTTCTTTTAGAGCAGGCTTGAGGAGCATTGCGCCGATCTTAGCCCGCACACTGCTCATGAAGTACTCCTTCATCAAAGTCAGAACGGAAATACCTATGCCTTCCGTCATTTTCAGTATCATGTTGCCTGTCATGCCGTCGCAGACAATGACGTCAACTATGCCCAATGGGATGTCACGCCCTTCGATATTGCCGACGTAGTTCAGGCCTTTTTGTTCTTTCGCGAGTTCGAGCAGCTCATAAGCCTCTTGCAGCGTCTTGCTGCCCTTGCCCGGCTCTGTGCCCATATTGGCAAGGCCGACAGACGGATTTGCATAACCGAACACTTTATCGCAATAAAGTGAACCCATCACTCCGAAATAAAGGAGGCATATCGGCCGCACTTCGGGGTTTGCTCCCGCGTCGATGAGAAGGCCGACTGTTTTTTTGCTCACATAAGGATACGGCGCTCCGAGAGCCGGTCTGTCGACGCCCGCGATCCGTCCTGTAAGAAGTACCGCTCCCGTCATAAAGGCGCCGCTGTTTCCGGCGGATATCATAATGTCGGCTTCGCCGCGCTTCACGTGCAGGAGCCCTTTGACAATCGACGAATCCTTTTTGTGCCGGATCGCGTGGACCGGCTTGTCCTCGCTCGTAATAATCTCGCTGGCGTGTTCTATGGTGATGTTTTTCGGTTCGTGGTCGTACCCGGAAAGCGATTCCTTGATTTTCTCTTCGTCGCCGATGATGCAAATCTCGTGACTTATCAGTTTCGACGCGATTGCCGCTCCCTTTACTATTTCGTCAGGATTATCTCCGCCCATTCCGTCAAGTATTATTCTCATAAATCTAAGATAACCATCCTTTCCGCTCAATCTAAGCTATTATTTTATCATATTCACGCGAATAATAATCTCATTAAAAAGACACAAAAGTATTGACATTTGATAGGGCAGGCATGTTAAAGTATTCATAGTGATGTAAAGTGTTCGGGAATTATTATTCAGATTATTAGTATTGGCGATTTAGTATGGAGGTATCAATATGGCTGGTGAAATGCACAAACAGGTTTTCGGACCATCAAATTCAAAAATGGGCGGTATGGAAGCAAAATACGCAGTTCTGATAGCTTACTTGGGAATGGGAATACTCGGGATTGCTTTTGGCTATATAGCATTTCTCGTCCCGCTGGTCATTTTCTTTTTAGACAAAGAAAACAAGTTTATCGCTTTCCACGCGATGCAGGCATTTCTGCTCGGTGTCATTATGCTGGTCATCAATATCATACTTGGAATCATCAGCGCGATAGTTGTAGCCAACGCTGTGGCTAGCGCTGTCGCACTTAATCCTTACGCCTGGGGCGCAGGTTGGGGGGCAATCGCGGCTGTAGCCGCTATCGGAACGATAATCGGCGTCATATTCTTTATTTTCGCGATCATTGCCTTAGTAAACGGAATGAAGTATCAGATCTATGAGATCCCGCTCTTCGGCAAATGGGCGGAAAAAATCGTATTTAAGACTACTTAAAATCAATCTGATATAGATAAAGAATTTAATAGCAGGCGGCCTGGCAGCACCTCGATATCGAGGGGCAGCGGGTCGCCTTTTTCGCCGTCCGTATCTGTATTTATCACTGTCCCTTCGGGGGATTCGATGCGCAGCCGGTCCGTGCGGAAGTACTCAAAGCGCTTATCTCTCGTATGATATCCGGTCAGTACGCTCAGCAGAGCCGGAAGCATCGTCGGTAGTATGAGCTTTCTCACCACAAGTACGTCCAGCAGGCCGTCACCGACGTCCGAAAGCGGAGAAACCTCCTTGAATCCTCCGGCTGTGCGGCCGTTCATGACGAGCACCGCGCTCATTTTTTCGTCAAGCGTGAGCTCCTTGCAGGTGATTTTTATGCGCGACGCGCGCGCGAACGGTATTTCAGCCAGTGAACGAAGGTAGTAGGCGCCGAGGCCGAGCGTGTTTTTTATCATTGGGTCGGTACGCTGGCTTACGTCGACGAGCATGCCGATCGCGAGCACATTGATGAAGTAGCGGTCGTTGGCTTTGCCGACGTCCGCCTTGATATAGCTTTCCGAAAGAGCGGTGCTGATCATGCCTTCTATAGTCTGCGGGATTCCCAGAGTGCTCGCGAGGTCGTTCGCGGTCCCGGTAGGGAATATAGCGAGAGGTATGACGACGTCCCTGCGAATCATCTCGTTCACTACGAGGTTTACCGTGCCGTCGCCTCCGGCAGCTATGATCTTGTGATATTCATTTACCTTAAGCTCGTCCAGGATCTGCCCGATGCTCATCGAACCGCCGATCCTGTACGGAACAACCAGCATACCTTCTTCGGTAAACCTGTAGATGATGTCGTCGAGCAGGCTCTTTATAACGCCGTTGCCGGCGCCTGGATTGTAAATCAAAAGTACGCGTTTCATCTCATTATTTCGCCAACCATATAGAGCGATCCCGCGAATACGACCGCGTCGTACGCGTCCGCCTGATCCATGGCGGTGTTGTAAGCTTCTTTAGGGTCGTTCGACTCGGCCAGTACCGTGCCTCCCTTTTCCCTGATCAGCGCTGAAAGCTCCTCGGCTGGAAGCGCGCGCTCATTCGCCGACGTCGTAGCTATAAAGGCCGACGCGGCTCCCGAAAACTCAACGAGCATTTCCTCTACTGCTTTATCGCGAAGTATTGACGTAACGAAAAGTATGCGCCCTTCCGGGAAAAGCTCCCCGAGCGTCCTTGTCAGGGCCCTTGCGCCATCCGGATTGTGAGCGCCGTCATAAATAATGAGCGGCCTTTCGGAAACCACATGAAAACGGGCCTCGAGGCGCGCGGCTTTTATGCCTTTATAGAGAGCTTCCGCGTCTAAACGGATAGTCCCTTCCGAGTGTAAAAGATCTAAAGCGCAAAGCGACGTAATAGCGTTTTGTACCTGATGTTCGCCCGCCATCGACAGCTCTATTTTTTCATAGCGCTTTCCCGCGATGGCGGTATTGAAAGTATAGCCGCCCGGTGATTTCGCCGTGATCTTGTATTTTATTTTCGAAGAATCTGTCAGCGGCGCCCCGAGTTCATAGGCCTGTCTCGCTATCACCTTGGCGGCCGCCCCCTTTGCCCCTGAGATGACCGGGCATCCTGCCTTGATGATACCCGCTTTTTCCCAGGCTATCTTTTCTTCGGTGTCGCCCAGCCTGTCCATATGGTCGAGCGCAATTTGAGTGATGATCGACACAAGCGGCTTTTCGATGATATTCGTCGAATCTCCCCGACCGCCAAGACCAACTTCAAGAACCGCAAAATCCGGTCCGACTTCCGCAAAATACAGCAGGCCTATCGCGGTAACTATCTCAAATTCCGTGGGGGGATCTCCCTGCTCGGTGAGTTTTTCTGCCGCCGCGAGCGCCAGATCCGCCAATTCTTCGAGTTTTTCCTCCGTGATCATCTCCCCGTTCGCTTCGATCCGCTCACGAAAATCTCCGACATATGGCGAAGTGAATACAGCAGCCGAATAACCGAGCTCGAGCAGAACTTCGTAAATATAACGGCATACAGAGCCTTTTCCGTTCGTACCTGCTACATGAATGACTTTAAGGTTTTTCTCGGGACTCCCCAGCATGGAGCAAAGCTCACGCATACGCTCGAGACCGAGCTTGCTGCCGAACTGTAAATACTCGTGTACCCTGTCTTGTGCGGTGTTCATTTTACGCATATCTGCGTTGCTCCTCACTCGCCTCGCGCACGTACTTCTAGTACGCTTGCGTCGTCTCGTTGCGGTGCGCCTTGATCTGCATAAAATGCTCCACCGCTCACAATTATTTTCCTTCCAGCTGATTAATGCGTTCCAGAACTTTCGCGAGAGCCTCTTCCGCGGCTTTGAGTTTTTCCCGCTCGGCGTCTACAACCTGTTGCGGCGCTTTTGACGTAAATCCTTCATTCGTGAGCTTTGAGGTAAGGCGCGCCATCTCATCCTCAAGGCGTTTTTGCTCCTTCGTGAGCCTTTCGCGTTCGGCTGAAAGATCTATCAGCTCGTCAAGCGGCACATAGACGACCATGCCTTCGAGAATAGCCGAGGCCGCTTCCTCAGGTATATCTTTATCATCAGAAATGAAACGTATTTCAGACACCCCGGCAAGGCTCATGATGTGACCGGCGTCAAAATCCGTATCCCGGTCAGACTTGATGATGATCGGGAACTTGCGTGACGGTAAAGCCGCCGCGTCAGCGCGAATGTTTCTTACCGCCCGGATGACTTCCTTTTCGATTTCTATTTTTTTAACGGATTCGATGAACTCTTTTTTGTTTGCATACCCTTGAGATTCCGGCCATGTGTCGCATATCAGTTTGCCCTGCTTCTCAAGGCATCCCCAGATTTCTTCCGTGATAAACGGCATGAAAGGATGCAGAAGCCTTAATAAATCCGACAGCACGTAAACGAGCACTGAGCGGCATACAGCTTTTTCTTCTTCATCGCCGCCGTAAAGCCTCGGCTTTACGAACTCTATATACCAGTCGCAATACTCATCACGAATAAAATCGTGAATCTTCTGTGTGGCGAGCGAGAGCTCGAATTTCTCAAGATTTTGAGTCATCTCCTCCGCCAGGCGTTCACACCCCGCGAGTATCCACCTGTCTTCATCACGCAGAGAGACAGAAGGGAACGTATTCTCTGTCTCATCAAGATTCATAAGCACAAACCGCGCGGCGTTCCAGAGCTTGTTCGCGAAGTTTCGCGTAGATTCGACATTCTTTAAAATGAAGCGCATGTCGCTTCCGGCCGCGCTGCCGAAGAGCAGGAAAAACCTGAGCGCGTCCGCGCCGTAAATGTCTATGACCTCGAGCGGATCAACGCCGTTACCGGCGCTCTTGCTCATCTTTTGGCCTTCTTCGTCGCGGACGATGCCATGGAAGAGGGTATACTCAAACGGCGTTTTGCCCATCATTTCATAAGAGCTGAACACCATACGAACGACCCAGAAAAAGATGATGTCGTAGCCTGTCACGAGTACATTCGTCGGGAAAAAGTACTTTAACTCGGGGGTGTCTTCCGGCCAGCCGAGAGTAGAAAACGGAAAGAGCCCCGATGAAAACCATGTATCCAGCACGTCCTCGTCCTGCCGCAGCGATTCCTTTCCTGCCGAACAGAAGGGACACTTGTCAGGCTCCTCGCGCGCGACGACGGGCTTGCCGCAAATATCGCAATACCACGCCGGTATCCTGTGCCCCCACCATAGCTGCCGGCTGATACACCAGTCACGTATCTCCTCGAGCCATCGAAGGTAGATTTTTTCAAAATGCGCGGGCACGATCTTAAGCTCGCCTGTTTTTACCGCGTTTATGGCGGGCTTGGCAAGCTCCTCCATGCTTACGAACCACTGCTCGCTTATCATCGGCTCGATGATCGCGTCGCAGCGATAGCACTGTCCTGTCGGGATCACGACTTCCTCGGTTTTAACGACATATCCAGCCTTATCCAGATCCCCGATCCAGCGCTCCCTGCATTCAAAGCGGTCGAGCCCTTCGTATACGCCTGCTT
>Ga0123356_10005854_pt1 | contig 12481 bp, 11 predicted proteins | sample TergutEmb28metaG_2_FD_92546 | JGI IMG/M metagenome (GOLD analysis project Ga0123356, IMG submission 92546) | Embiratermes neotenicus P3 segment gut microbial communities from Petit-Saut dam, French Guiana - Emb289 P3 | ecosystem: Host-associated > Arthropoda: Insects > Digestive system > Gut ... | reverse complement strand
TCCGGTGACGGCACCATCAAGATCGAGATGCAGTTCCTGCCCGACGTGTACGTGCCGTGCGAGGTCTGCCACGGCGCCCGGTACAACACCGACACCCTCCAGGTGCACTACAAGGGCAAGTCGATCGCCGAGGTCCTCGACATGCCGATCGAGGAGGCCGCGGAGTTCTTCGAGGCCGTCCCGGCGATTCACCGCCACATGAAGACGCTCAACGACGTCGGCCTCGGCTACGTCCGCCTCGGCCAGCCCGCCACCACGCTGTCCGGCGGTGAGGCTCAGCGCGTCAAGCTGGCGTCCGAGCTGCAGCGCAGGTCCACCGGCCGGACGATCTACGTCCTTGACGAGCCGACCACCGGCCTGCACTTCGAGGACATCCGCAAGCTGCTGGGCGTCCTCGGCAAGCTGGTGGAGACCGGCAACACGGTGCTGGTTATCGAGCACAACCTCGACGTCATCAAGACCGCCGACTGGATCATCGACATGGGCCCGGAGGGCGGCAACGCCGGAGGCACCATCGTCGCCACGGGCACCCCGGAAGATGTCGCCGTCAACGAGAAGAGCTACACGGGCCAGTTCCTCAAGCCGCTGTTGTAGTCAAAGACGGCTTCGCGGACGAGCCGAGCTGTCTCCCTCGCGTTCATCACTCACCCGCAGCGGCGGGGAAGCTCTAGGCCGGCGGCCGCAGCAGCGACGGTGACCGCTCGAACGCAAGCCGGAGCCCGGCCGGCATCGCATCCACCACCTCCTGCGGATACTCCACCCGGTGCCCGTTGACCAGCAGCGCCATCGCGGGCGGGCGGCTGGCGAAGCACGCGTCGCAGCGCCCGGCCGCGCCGGTCGGCAGGAACCGCCGGCAGCCCGGGCAGCGGTCACGCTCGACGAGCGGCCGGCGGACCGGGTTGCGCCGGTACACGGTCAGCCGGTCGGCAAGGCCCGGCCAGTTCGGCAGCGCCACCTGCTCCATGCGCTGCCAGTTCAGGGCGAGTTCCCGGTGGAAGCGCACCGTCCCAGTCGGGCCGCCCGGCCCGCCGCCGACGTAGGCGAGCGCCTCGCCCCGGTAGGCGCGCAGCGCCGCGTAGCTCGCGCCGTCGTCGTCGAAGGGCGGCCAGCACAGGAACAGCGTCCGCCCGGACGCCCGGTTCGCCCGTACCGCGGCGACCGCGCTCGCCACGTCGACCCCAGTCCACGGCCGGCGCTTGCTGTCGTGAAATTCATTTCCGCTCGCGCTCGCCGGCGGGGCGACGTCGGACGCCGCCACGTCGATGCCCCGTGCCCGCAGCAGCGCGGCCCAGTACCCGGTTCCGGCTCCGCATTCCAGCAGCGGACCGTACTGCCCGAGCACCGCGAGCGCCCCGTCGTCGGGGATGGCCCAGGAGAACAGCGCGGCGAGCTCGCGCCGTCGCTCGGGCAGGTTAAGCACGTTGCCGAGCCCGCCGGATACCATCCACACCAGATCCCGCCGGTACTCCGACAGGGCCGGTCGCGCAGGCGATGGCTCGCCGGCGATGCCGTTACCCGCGTGAGCAGTCCCGGCCACCCCAGCGTCCGCCATGCGAGCACCCGCGAGGACACCGGCCAGCGCGAGGTACGGGTTTTCGCCGGCCCGCAAGGCGCGCCCCTCGCGGGCCGCTGCCAGCTGACCGTGATAGTCGCGAAGCCGCCGGGCTCCCTCCGCCCAGTCCGCCTCCGAGGTGATCGCTCCGCCGCACAGCTCCGGCGTCACCGTCCAGGGGAACCGCTCAGTGAACTCGGCGAACGACCCGAGCCCGCGCACCTGCTGCCAGGTCACCGGCGCGAACCACCGGGACCGCCGGGGGAACGGCCGTCCATCAGGCACGTGCCCCCAGCGCCCGGCTTCGTCCGGCGCCACCGCGTGGCCGCACTCCGCGCAGACCGGATGACCGTCCACGGTCACGAGCCGGCCGCGGGCGAGCAGCGGGCCCGCGGTGTGCACCTGCGCGGAGCCGGTTCTCGTCAGGAGGCCCAGTACTTGATCCCGCCGCTGTGCACCACCCGGCCGCCGAGGACGGTCAGCACCGAGTGCAGCTGCTTCAGGTCCTCGTCGGCCACCGCGAAGTAGTCGTCGCTGAGCACGACCACATCACCGAGCCTGCCCACCTCGAGCGAGCCGAGCAGGTTCTCGTCCTGCCCGCCGAGGAACCACTGGTTCGCCCGGGTGAAGTGGGTGAGCACCTCGGCGCGGGTCAGCTGCTGCCCCGGGTTGATCTGGGTGCCCAGCGCGTTGATGCCGGTGGTGGCGTAGTACGCGTGGATCCACGGGTTCATCGGCGCGATCTGCATGCCGTCCGAGCTGAGCCCCACCGGGATGCCGCTGTCGACGAGCATCCGGTACGGCGGGCCGCCGGGGTTGGTCGTGTTGAAGTACTCATACGGCGTCAGGTTCACCCCGCCGCCCACCGCCTTCAACCGCGCCACGTAGTCCGCGGTGATGAACGGCACGTGCGCGACCACCCAGCGCAGCCCGGTGATCGGCACCTCCTGGTTGACCGCCTCATACCCGGCGATCTCGGTCTGGAAGTCGGTCGGGGTCAGCGAGTGAACTTCGGCCCGCCAGCCGGCCTTCGCCGCTGCCAGGGCCGCGTTCATCCAGACCTCGTTGCCGCCCGCGTAGTACAGGAACGGATCGGCGAGAAATTCCCCGGCGGCTCCCGTCCGCACCAGGTCACTGCCGAAGAACGGGAACGCGTTCTGGATGCGGTTGGTCGCGATCGGCACGGTGGGGTCGTCGTCATACAGCAGGAAGTTGATCCGCAGCCGGACGAGCCCCTCGTCCTCCGGCTCGACGTCGCGCTGCTCGCCCTCCCCGTACACCGAAAGGAACGGCAGGTGCATGGTGAAGTTGTTCTCGTGCGCGGACCCGTCGGTCGGCGTGTTAGTCGCCTGGAACGCTCCCTGATCCAGGTGCGTGGTCACCCCGACACTGGCGGCGTAGGTCATCGCGTCCCGCACGCTCTGCTTGCGGGCGTCGAAGGTGAGGGTTTCCCGCAGCGCCAGCGTCGCCTCTCCGGTCGGCCCGGCCGTGGTGAACCCGGAGGCGGCGATCGACCCGTCGGCCCCGACGGTGACCGGGCCGAATGGCGCAGGGACGTTCTCGAAGAACGCCTTGCCCAGCGTGTTCGTCGCCGACGGTCCGACGAAGCCGACCGAGATGTACACCGGGTTATCGGGCACGGCGGCGTCGAGTTCGGCGAGCGTCGGGAGCCTGACCTCCTTGAACTGGTTGGGGCTGAACCCGCCGATCGTGGTGATGAAGTCGTCGGCGCTGACCGGGGGGTTGGGTGACTTGGGCAGCGTCGCCGCCCGCGCGGCGTACAGCGCCTGCACGTCGGCGATGGAGTACGCGTTCTCCAGCGGTGTGTGGTGTCCGGGCCGGTTGCCCATCAGCACCATGTGGTTATGACAGTCGATCAGGCCGGGGATGGCCATCCGGCCGTGCAGGTTGATGACCCGTGGCCGCGAGGCGAATTGCCGCTCGGCGGCCCCGAGGCTGTCGCCGACGTACACCACGAAGCCGCCGCGGATCGCGATGACGCTGGCCACCGATCCTCCGGTGCTGTCATTCGTGCCGTCCATCGTGTAGATCCGCCCGTTGTACAGGATCAGGTCTCCGGCTGGGGATGTCCGGGAGCCGTTGCCGCCGGATCCCGCGTGTTCCGAGGCCGACCCGGTGGCGGCCGACGCCGTACCTGCCATCGCGATGCCGCCTGCCGCAGCGGCGCCGGTTACCGCGCCGCCCTTCAGCACCGCCCGCCGGGAGATACGCGAACCCGCCGGCTTCTGCCCGTCCTTGCCTTCGTCGCTGACCATCTGCCGACACCTCCGTTGGTGTTCTGGGGCTGATGCTGTCCTTCGATATCACCGCGCCGTGAGCGTAGGCGCGAGACCACAGGCGGTCAAGATCCCACGCCGGTTTCCGTCTGATCCCGTCGGAGTGGGGCGATTCCGGTGGCGCGCGGCAGACCGGTAAGGTGCGGCACGTGGCAAAGATCGTGACCAGTGAGGTGTCGACGGAGAGCGGGCCAGCCCAGGTCGTCAGCGAGCAACCGGTGGCGGGCAAGCCACGGTTCCTCGTCGCGCTTACCCACGGCGCGGGCGGTGCTCCCGAGACCCCGGACATCCTCGCGGTACGCGACGCGGCGCGGCAGCGTGGCGGCGTCACCGCGCTGGTCATGCAGCCCTACCGGGTCAAGGGTGCCCGTGCCCCCGGTTCGGCGGCGAAGCAGGACGCGGCGTGGACCGAGATCATCGCGGCGCTGCGGGCCGCGACGCCGGGCGTCCCGCTGATCCAGGGCGGCCGGTCCAACGGAGCGCGGGTCGTCTGCCGGACAGCGCGCGAGGTGTCGGCCACGGGGGTGATCGCCCTTGCGTTCCCGTTGCACCCGCCAGGCAACCCGGAAAAGTCACGGGACGCGGACTTGCGCGCGGCCGGAACCAGCGTGCTAGTGGTTAACGGGGACCGGGACCCCTTCGGCGTCCCCGAGCCGGACGACGCGACCCGCGTCGTCGTGCTTCAAGGGGAAGCGCATGCCCTGACGAAGAATCCCGCTGCGGTCGGCGCCGCCGTCGCGGAGTGGCTGGACGCCCTGTTGTCTTAGAGACAGTGATATCCCGCAGACTGGGCTGAGCGGTTGCCCGCTCTGGTCAGGCGGCTGGCGCCTGATGATCGGTCGGCCGGTGCGGGGCGATGGTTGCCCCGTTCGGCAGGAGTTCTCCGGTGTCCTCGAAGATCACGATGCCGTTGCAGAGCAGCGACCAGCCCTGCTCCGGGTGGCTGGCAATCGTGTGCGCAGCCTCTCGGTCAGGTGCCGTCGCATCTGGGCACGGCGGGATGTGCGGGCACATGTTCGTGCCTCCTGGCTTTCTTCAGCAGTCCACGGCCTGGCCACCTGACGGGCGATCACGCTCCGCGACGAGCCGTGATCACCTCCCTTGCCAAGTGGCCTAGACCACTTATTTGTAACTCTGCCCCGCGGCGCCAGCTAGCGCAAGCGACTTGCCGACGCGTTCAGCAGAGTTTCCCAAATAGTGATACGCACGTTAGAGCGTGGTGGTTCAGACCTTCTACCAGCGACTCGTCACCAATGGAACCGGCGGAACAATACCGAACGTAGCCGACTGACTATGCGCTGCCGGCTCGGCGCATCCGCAAGGGGACCGCTGCCTCGCTCGGGCGCAGGCGTCATACTGCGGGGACGCGCGGGACTTCGGGAATCCGGTTCAGCCGGTGGTTCTCCCGCAGTGTGAGCAACCGCTCGGCTTCGGCGGTGAGAATGTGAACCTCGGGCTTGGCCTTGGCCTTGCGCAGGAAGATCCGGTCCTCATATCCGCGCGGTCCGATGGCAGCGCGCTGCGCAGCGAAGGCGGCCCGCATCGCGTCGGTCAGCGCGGCGTCTAGGTCCTTGGCCAGCCGGTGCAGCTCGGTGACCGGGGCGTTGCGCGCCTCCGCCTCCCGCAAGGCGACGTCCGCCGCGCGTGCCGCGTCGAGAAGCTTGCCGCGCTCCGCGGCCGCGGCGACGTCCGCCGCGTGCTTGTCGAGCGCCTCCTGGCTAGGCTTATACATCCGCTCTTCCGTCCTCCGTTGTCGGCCCGCACGTAGATTACGCTATTCGCGCCCGGCTTCGCCCACCGGCTCCCCGCCACGCGCTACCGGACGGCGGCCAGGGCCGAGCGCAGTGCCTGCTGGGATACCCCGAGCTTGGCGAGGACCTCTGGGACCAGGCCGCCAGTCAGCGACACCACACCTAGTGCCAGGTGCACGACACCGATTCCCGTGTCGTGCCGCGCCTGCTCCTCCAAGTGCGCTAGGTGCAGGCACTGCGCGACGTCGCGGGTTGGCAGGAACACCCCGTTCATGTGCATGCCAGGTCCGATTCTGCGCGGCCGCGGATCCCACCATCCCTCCCGCCACCATCCCGCGTGCTCGCGACGGCGGGCTTGCAGCCCGGCCCGGCGCAGCGCGTCGGAGTCGAACCCGCCGGTGACTCGGGCGCGCACCGCGTCGACGTCGATGCCGATCGCGGCGAGTGCGCTCCTGTCCAGGTCACCGAAGAGCCCGCCGCCCCAGAGGCTGAGTACCGCTTCCTCGACGCGCTCCGGCGTGACCCCCTGCTCGCGTAGCACTGCCGCGACTGGATCGTCGGCGCTGGCCAGCGCGAGCAGGAAGTGCTCACCGCCGACGTAGGGGTGGCCGAGGGTAATGGCGTGCCCGAATGCGGCGCGCGGTAGGGCTCGTGCCGCCGGGGTCAGCCGCCACACGGCCGCCCGGGTGGCGGCCGGCCCGCCTGGGGCGGGACCGTCTAGAGCTAGCCGAAGGCGAATGGGCGGTCGCATCCTCGTCATCGCTGCCCCCGGGATCGTCCGCCGTGCTTGCGGTGCACGGTCTGCTTGGTCACGCCGAGCCGGTCCGCGATGTCCTGCCACGACCAGCCAAGCCGACGCGCGTTGTCGACCTGCAAGATTTCCAGGCGCTCGGTCAGCACCCGCAGCGCCGCCACCGCCCGCAGCCCCACTTCGGGGTCCGCGCTGCCCGCGGCCGCCGCCACATCGGCACTGCCGGCCGGTGCGGCAATGTCGGCACTGCCGGCGGGAGCGGCAATGTCAGCACTGCCCGTCGGCCCGGCGTGGCCCGCACCGGGTGGAGCGGGACTGCCTGCCGCGGTGCTAACACCGCCGGCGGGGCGCGTGCGCTTCACCGTGTCCATGCCGTCAGCTTATGCTGACGACAGTGTCAACGTCAACATATGCTGACGGTGGCTTGCCGGAGCGCCGCGCGATCCTCGTTAGGCGGGCCCTAATGCGGCCTCTTCGGGCGGCAACGCGCAGCTGCGGGAGGCGACAGGTACCGTACGATTGCGTCGTTACTTGATGCGGGAGGGTTTCGACGTCGATGAGCGGGCGTTCTATGCAGGTCGGCAAGCGCATGGTGAGCGCCGCCATCGTGGCCGCCGCGGCATTGGGGCTGGGGTTGATCGTGCACCATGACGTGCAGTTCACGTCCTCGGTCCGCACTGCGAAGTACGCGGCGCACGTGAACGCCCAGCTGCAGCAGGAAGAGTGCGTCTACCAGGCCATCCGGCTGAATGTGCCGAAGGGCGCCACCGTCTACACCACCCTGCCGCGCTTTCAGCCAACGCAGCGGCTAGCCGAGCTGTCGACGCTGTGGGCGGTGCCGGTGGCGAACATCGCTGACGCGCAATACCAGCTGACGTTCGTGGCGCCACACGGGCGCGTTGTTCCGTTCCCGCTCACGACCGCGGCGCCAGATCCGGCGAAGGGGCAGTGCTCGGGGCTGACCCTGAAGGTGCGCAAGCTATGAGCGCGCTGGTCGTGGTGGTCGTAGGGCTGGCCCTGCCCGGGTTGCTGCCAGCGCTGGCGGTGGCCGGATGGTCGGCGCTGGTCGTCTTCCTTGCCCCGGTCATCGGGGCGGTCATGGCGGCGGTCGCCGCTGAGATCGAGCTCGGCATTGGCGGGTCGCTCGTGCCCGATTACACGGCGGTTGCGGTGGTCGTTAACGTCGCCGTGATCGCCTGGTGGGTGAAGGCCCGCCGCGTCGCGTCAGCACCGGAGACCTGGCCCGGCTGGGCATGGTCGGTCCTCGCGGTACCGGTCGTTATCGGCGGCCTGGTCGCCGTGCCGTTGAGCGCGCTGCGCGAGTCGTTGTTCGGCTGGGACGCCAACTCGATCTGGACGACCCACGCGCTGATGGTCTACGGCGGGCATCAGGAACTGCTGACCGGCCTGCGGAATGCGGCATATCAGTTCACTAACCCCGACTACCCGCCGCTCGTGCCGGCCGCCGGGGCGCTGGCGTTCAAGTTTCACGGGCTGACGGACCTGCACCTCGAGGTCGACATGACGGTGCTGGTCAGTGCCTGCGGCCTGGGCGTGGTGGCGATGGGGATCGTGGCCGTCGCGGACCACCTGGCCGCGGGCAGCGGGGCGCGCTGGCCGGCCCGCGTCGTGGCGGTCGCCGCCGGCGGGGCCATCTGCGTGGTGGGCTTCGCCGTGTCCGGCGTCTTCGCTGTCGAGGGCTACGCCGACCTGGTGTGGGCAGCGTTCGGGGTCGGCGCGGTCATCTGGGGGCTGGTGCTGCCGCGCAGCCCGCGGGCGCTGGGCGTGGCCTGGATCTGCGCCGCCGCGGCCAGCCTGACCAAGAACGAGGGGCTGGCCACCGCGCTGATCATCATCGTGCTGATCGCGCTGCGCTACCGGCCGTTGTCGCTGCCCGGGCCGAAGGCACGACGGTGGGCGGAGCGGGCCGTGTTCGTGCTGGTGCCCGCGCTACCAGGGCTGATCTGGGCCGGAATCATCCGGCTGATCGGCGTGCACGACGCGTTCTTCAAGAGCACGTCCGGGGAAACGACGCTTGCCCGGGCCACCGCCACCATCGCCGGCATGGCCGAGCACATGCACATCGCGCCGCTGGCGCTGGGGGTGGCGCTGGCCGGGTCCTTGTTCCTGCGTGCTGACCGGCAGCGGGCCGGCCTGGCGAACCCGGTCTGGCTGTGGATCTGCTGGCTGGGCTCGCTGGCGGTGATTTTCGGCACCTACCTGATCGGCGATCTCGAGATCCACAACTGGCTGGCGACCAGCGTGAACCGGGTCACGATCTTCGCCCAGGTGGTGCTGTACACAGACATCGCCGTCTGGATGGTCATCGCCGCCGAAGGCGCTTTCGGCCGCGCGCCCGCGGGCGCCGACCGCGAACCGCCGTCAGCCGGCGAGCACCTCCCGGAAGTAGTCGACGGTCCGCGGGAGCCCCTCGCGCAGTGACAGCGTGGGCTGCCAGCCAAGCAGCTCCTTCGCCTGGCTGATGTCAGGCCGGCGGCGGACCGGATCGTCGTCCGGGAGCGGGCGGTGCTCCACCGTGCTTCTGCTTCCGGTCAGCTCAATCACCTGCTTGGCGAGCTCGAGCATGGTGAACTCGCCGGGGTTGCCGAGGTTGACCGGCCCGGTCACCTCCGACGGTGAGTTCATCAGCGCGATCAGCCCGTCCACCATGTCGTCGACATAGCAGAACGACCTGGTCTGCGATCCGTCTCCGAAAACGGTCAGCGGCTCGCCCCGCAGCGCCTGGACGATGAAGTTCGACACCACCCGGCCGTCGTCGGCCAGCATCTTCGGCCCGTAGGTGTTGAAGATGCGGGCTATCTTGATCGGCAGCCCGTGCTGGCGGTGATAGTCGAAGAACAGTGTCTCCGCGCACCGCTTGCCCTCGTCGTAGCAGGACCGCACGCCGATCGGGTTCACGTTGCCCCAGTACGACTCGGGCTGCGGGTGGACGGCCGGGTCCCCGTACACCTCCGACGTGGAGCTGAGCAGGATCCGCGTGCCTAGCCGCTTGGCCAGGCCGAGCATGTTGATCGACCCGATCACGCAGGTTTTGGTGGTCTGCACCGGATCCCGCTGGTAGTACACCGGCGACGCCGGGCAGGCGAGATGGTAGATCTCGTCGACCTCTACGTAGAGCGGAAAGGTCACATCGTGACGTATAACCTCGAATCGCGGATCGCTGAGGAATTCCTGAAGATTGTGACGGCTGCTGGAGTAGAAGTTGTCTGCGACAAGTACGTCGTTGTCGAGCGTTAGCAAGCGCTTGCACAGATGTGATCCGATGAAGCCCGAGCCGCCGGTCACGAGAATCCGTTTGCGGTCCATGGCGACGCAATCTATCAAACTTAGCAGGCGGTCGTCCGCACCCATTTCTTGTATAAGCTTACGGCTCATGAGGCTCTCGGTCCTGATGCCGGTGTACAACGAGGTGGCCACCCTGACCTCCGCGGTCAAGGAAGTTCTCGATGTCGAATATCCGTGCGAAATTGAACTCGTCGTGGTGGACGATGGAAGTACGGATGGCACTAGAGATCTTTACCATTCGTTCGAAAGCGACCCTCGCGTAAGCATCCACTTGCACGAAAAAAACAAGGGCAAGGGAGCCGCGATCCGCACCGCCGCTTCGGTCGCGAAGGGCGATTACCTGATAATCTGCGACGCCGACCTGGAATACGCTCCGGCGGAGATTCCGTCGCTCCTCGCCCGCGTGATTGCCAGGGACGCCGAGGTGGTTTACGGCACCCGGACGTTTGGTAGTCACAATTCGTACTCATACGTGTACGTCCTCGGCAACAAAGCGGTAACGACTTTCGCCAACTTGCTGTTCAACTGCTACATCAGCGACCTGGAGACCTGCTTCAAGCTGATGCCCACGGCGCTGTACCGCGAGCTGCGCGTGCACGAGACGGGGTTCGGCATGGAGGCCGAGATCACCGGCAAGCTGCTGCGCCGCGGCATCCGCCCCTACGAGGTTCCGATCAGCTACAAGGCGCGCAGCCGGCAGGCCGGCAAGAAGCTCACCTGGCGCGACGGCGTCGAGGCACTGTGGATCTTGACCAGGGAGCGCTTCCTCTCCCGTCCCACCGGTAACGGGTAGACGTCAGCCCCCCGTGTTAGGCCTGTGTGTTCGACCCTGTGCGTCAGGCCCAGTCGTTAGGCCCGGTGAGTCAGGCCCCCGTGTTGTCAGGCCCCCGTGTTGTCAGGCCCCGTGTTGTCAGGCAAGGCTGGCGGCCCAGCGGGCGTGCAGCTCGGCGTACTCGCCGGTGCCGCCCATCAGCTCGGTCGGCGTGCCGTCTTCGATGATCTCGCCGGACCGCAGCACGAGCACCCGGTCGGCGATCGCCACTGTCGACAGCCGGTGGGCGATGATCAGCGCCGTCCGGCCGGCCAGCACGGTCCGCAGCGCGGACTGGACGACTCGCTCGGTCGGGATGTCGAGCAGTGCGGTCGCCTCGTCGAGCACGAGCACCGACGGCGCCGCGATGAACGCCCGGCAGAACGAGATCAGCTGCCGCTGGCCCGCCGACAGCTTGCCGCCCCGCTTGCCGACCTTGGTCGCGTAGCCCTGCGGCAGCGCCGCGATGAAGGCGTGCGCGCCGATCGCCTGCGCGGCCGCCTCCACTTCGGCGTCCGTTGCCGACGGCTGGCCGAGCCGGATGTTCTCCGCCACGGATCCCTCGAACAGGAACGATTCCTGGGTGATCAGCACGATCTCGCGGCGCAGCTCCGCGTCGGAAAGGGAGCGCAGGTCCACCCCGTCGAGCAGCACCCGGCCCTGCAGGGGATCGTAGAACCGGGCAAGCAGCCGGGCGATCGTGGTCTTGCCCGCCCCGGTCTCGCCGACGAGCGCCACCGTCTGCCCGGCGGGGATGTCCAGGTCGAGCCCGGGCAGCACGATGTCCTTCCGGTAGGCGAACCGCACGCCCTCGAAGGTGACCCGCCGCCCGCCCGCCGGCACGGAGGCCGCCGAGCCGGACGAGCCAGCCGGTCCCGCCGCGTCCGCCGCGGCGGCCAGCACCGACGGGGCCGCGGGCTCTGCCACCGACGGCTCTTCCTCGAGCACTCCGGACAGCTTCTCCAGTGCCGAGGCCGCACCCTGGAAGGAGTTGTAGAACTGCGACACGTCCTGCAACGGGTCGAAGAACCGCTGCAGGTACAGCAGGAACGACGCGAGCACGCCGATCTTCATGTCGCCGTCGAGCACCAGGTAGCCGCCGTAGCAGAGCACGACGCCGGTGATGATGTTGCCGACCATCGCGATGCCCGGCGCGAAGACGGCGTTGAGCTGCGAGGATCTCCTGGACGCGGCCGCGTAGTCCTCGGACAGGCCGTCGAAGATCTCCGCGTTCCGCTGCTCTCGCCGGAACGCCTGCACCGCCCGGAGCCCGCCGAAGGTCTCCACGAAGTGCACGATGACGAGCGCGTTCGCCTCGCGGATGCGCCGGTAGGCGATCACCGACTCGCGGCGGAACCAGTTCGTCAGCCACAGCAACGGGATGAACCCGGACAGCACTACCAGGCCCAGCCGCCAGTCCAGCAGCAGCATGCCGGTGCCCACCAGGATCAGCGTGAGCACCGCGGTGATCAGGGCGTCGAGGCCCTCGTCGAACAGCTGGGAGATCGCCTCCACGTCCGAGGTCTGCCGGGAGATCACCCGTCCCGAGGTGTACCCCTCGTGGAACGAGACGGAGAGCCTGAGCATGTGCTCGAACAGCCGCCGCCGCAGTTCGAGCACCACTTTCTGCCCGATCCGCCCGGTCATCGTGACGAACGCCTGCGAGGTATACGCCTGTGTCACGACCGTGACCGCGAACGCCAGGGCGATCCACAGCAGCGGCCCGGCGTTTCCGTTCAGCATCGGCGGGATGCCGTTGTCGATCGCGATGCCGATCAGCCAGGGCCCCGCGAGGGCGCAGAGCGAGGCGATCACGATCATCACCGCGGTCAGCGTGACGGCGCGCCGGTGCGGCCGGAGCAGGTCCGACAACAGCACCCGGCTGCGCCGCCGGAGCAGCGCGGCCAGCGGTGCGGTGACGTCGTCGACGTGCTCGGTGGCGATGCCGCGCCACGATCGGGGGTCCGTGCCCGCCCCTGGGTCGGGCGGCCCAGTGGTGGATGGCCCCGTGGT
>Ga0123356_10005853_pt1 | contig 12482 bp, 9 predicted proteins | sample TergutEmb28metaG_2_FD_92546 | JGI IMG/M metagenome (GOLD analysis project Ga0123356, IMG submission 92546) | Embiratermes neotenicus P3 segment gut microbial communities from Petit-Saut dam, French Guiana - Emb289 P3 | ecosystem: Host-associated > Arthropoda: Insects > Digestive system > Gut ... | reverse complement strand
TTACTTCAACACTGGCGCGGAAAACGCTGCACTGGATGCCGATTTTGACAGAGTCATGTCCCGGTCGCTGGCGGCGCGCGGTGGTACGCGAGCTCCGGTGGCGCGACCGGGCGCGAACCGGGGAAGGGCTCAGCCGTGCTGCCCGGCCGTGCCTGAACGGAACCAAAGGCCTGGCGCAGCCGTGCCATGCTCGTCGGTCGATTCGGCAGGGTACGGACTCGCGATATGGATTCCCAGATGGTTCCCGGGGATTAGAACAAAACACAGTTTGCGGAAGAGCGGCACTTGGATAAAGATGTTCAAGTGCCGCTTTTTCTTAGCCCTACAGTATCTGACTTGAGTCGCATCCCGGCGACCGGGGGGCCAATGTTTTATACTGGGTCTCCCAATTCTCCGCAGGGCAGCTTGGGGTGGGCTGGCGGAGGCGACGGAAACAGACAGCACAGTTAACGCGCGATGGCCCGTATCTCGCTGGACAATCCTCAGTATTACCTCAATCGCGACACATCGTGGCTCGCGTTCAACCGTCGTGTGCTCGAGGAGGCGGAGGACGAAGGCAACCCGCTGCTCGAGAGGTTGAAGTTTCTTTCTATTTCCGCCAGCAATCTGGACGAATTCTTCGAAGTGCGCGTCGCCGCGATGATGCAGCAGATCGAAGACGGCTACAACGAGTCCGGGCCGGACGGTCTGACACTGACGGCCAAGCGGGATATTCTCGCCGGGCTGACCCACGAATTTGTCGACGACCAGTATGACTGCTGGAATGCGCGGCTGCGCCCGGCCCTTTCCCGGAATGGCATCCGCGTGCTGGGGCTGCACGAGCTGGATTCCGAGGCGCTGCGTTTTGTCGACGACTACTGTGAGAGGGAACTGGACCCTCTGCTGACGCCGGTTACGGTCGACCCCGCGCATCCCTTTCCGCGGGTGATCAATAAAGCGTTATGTGTGGCGTTTCTGCTGCGGAGACGGCGGCGATCAGCGCTGACCTACACGGGTGTAGTTTCGGTCCCGCGCGTGTTGCCCCGCCTGATCCGGCTGCCATCGACCGATACCGCTGATTTTATTTTCCTCGCGGATCTGGTGGCGCATCATGCCGTGCGCATGTATCACGGCTACGACATCATTTCGTCGGCTCCCTTCCGGGTAACCCGCAACAGCAACCTGTACCTGGTGGAAGAAGAGGCGCGCAGTCTGCTGGAATCGGTGCGCGCCGAACTGCACAACCGGCGCAAAGGCGATGCCGTGCGCATGGAGATCGAGGCGGAGGCAGATCCGGAGATCGTCGAGCGGCTGCGCACCGTCTTCGAGCTCGACCCCTGGCAGGTGTTTCCCGTCAACGGGCCCGTCAACCTGGTGCGTTTGTTCAACGTGTACGAGCAGGTCAACCGCCCGGAGTTGAAGGATCGTCCCTTCTCGCCGCGGGAGTTGCGCCTTACCTCGAAATCGAAGGACTTGTTCGAGGAGCTGCGGCAGCACGATATCCTGCTGCATCACCCCTACGACTGCTATGACGCGGTGGTTTCGTTTATCGAGTCGGCCGCCAAAGACGACAATGTTCTCTCCATCAAGCAAACCCTTTACCGCACCAACGAACACTCGCTGATCGTGCCGGCGCTGATTGAAGCGGCCAACCTGAAGGAAGTAACCGCGGTCGTGGAGTTGAAGGCGCGTTTCGATGAAGCGCACAACATCCGCTGGGCGCGCGATCTGGAAGATGCCGGAGTGCAGGTTTTTCACGGCCTGGTCGGACTGAAAACCCACTGCAAGCTTTCCCTGCTGGTGCGGCGCGACCCCGACGGCGTTACGCGCAGTTACTGCCATATCGGCACGGGCAACTACAATGCGGCCACGGCGCGCATTTACACCGACTTGAGCCTGTTCACGGCGAATCCGGAGATTACCCGGGCCGTGCACGACGTGTTCAGTTTTCTGACCGCCTATGCGGAGAATCCCAGCTACGATCCGCTGCTGGTGGCACCGCTCGACCTTGCCGAGAAGTCGATCGCGCTGATCGACCGCGAGCGGGAGCATGCCAGGATCGGACGGCCGGCACGCATCATCGCCAAGATGAATGCGCTGCTCGATAAGAATGTCGTGCAGGCGCTCTACCGCGCCTCCCAGGCCGGAGTGGAAATCGATCTGATCGTGCGCGGCATATGCGCGCTGCGTCCGGGGGTGCGCGGGGTGAGCGAGAATATACGCGTGCGCAGCATTGTCGGACGTTATCTCGAGCACAGCCGCATCTACTATTTTGCCAACGGCGGCGAGGAAGAAATCTACATCGGCAGTCCCGACTGGATGCCGCGCAACCTGTATGAGCGCGTGGAGGTGCTGACACCGCTGCGCGACGAGATGCTGCGCCAGCGTGTGCGCCACGAGATTCTCGATGCTTACCTGGCCGATAACCGGAAAGCGCGGCTGCTGCTGAGCGATGCGACTTACATTCGGGCATGGCAGCCGATTCACGGCAAGAGAAATCGCCGGCAACCGATGGGCGCTGCCGCATTCAGCGCGCAGGATTTTCTCATGGCGGTTGCCGAAGGGAAAACGCCAGTGACCCTTCCCGCTCCGCCCCCTCCGCGAAAACACAGAGCAGCAGTCGGAAGAGAACAATAAACCATGATCCTTTACTTTGTGCGTCACGCCAGCGCGGGCGAGCATTTCGTCAATCCCAAAAAAGATGAGAAGCGCGCTCTCGACAAAGAAGGCATCGAGCAGTGCGGCTACATCGGGCGAGCTCTGGCTGCGCTCGACGTGCAAGTCGACACCATCGTTTCCAGCCCGCTGAAACGCTGCACCCAGACGGCGTCTCTGGTGGGAAACGAGCTCGGATACGAAGGCAAACTGCAACTCGACGCCGGACTGCGGCCGGAAGCGGGATTGGCCGACTTCCGCAAGCTTCTGGAGAAATACTCCCGGCAGGAAGCCATCCTGGTGGTCGGGCACAATCCGAACCTCAGCCAGTTTCTCGGAGCCATGATCAGCGATTCGGGCTGCGAGGCTTCCCTGGAACTCAAGAAAGGCGCGGTAGCGAAGGTCGAGATGCGGCAGACCTCGGGCAGGTTGCAGTGGTGCCTGACACCCAAGCTGCTGCGCATCCTTTACGACACGGCGGTGGAGAGTTCCCGCCCGAATACTTCGCGGAAGTAGGCGCGCTCCTTTTCGATTGCCCACTGCTCCAGATCGACTCCCATGCGCCGGCGGGGCAGGAGCCGGATTCTGATTTCCGCCGAGCGCACCACCACGCTCACTTTCTCGACTGCCCGGCTACGGCCCAGGTTCAGGGCGCGCGCCATTCGCAGAAGCACGATCGCTTTTTGCACATCCGGTCGCTCGGCACCGTCGATGACTTTCATGGGGCCGTCTTCGGCGGCGGGACGCGATTTTCCCAGATAGCGCGCAATGGCGGCAATGATGCGCCGCTGCTGTGGCGTATAACCCAGAATTTCCGAGTTCGAAATGATGTAGTGCGTGTGCCGGTGATGCCCGTTGCGATTTACGTAGTCACCCACTTCGTAAAGCATGGCCGCAGCCGAAAGCCACTCCCGGTACTCGGGAGGCAGGCGGTGCACCGAGCGCAGCGCGGAGAACAACAGGAGCGCGGTATCGCGAACGTCGAGCGCGTGCTTGCGGTCAATGTGGTAGTGGTCGACGGCCCTGAGGATGGACTCCCAGCGTTCGGACTCGATCTGCCGGCCCGAGCGCGTGCTGCGGTCATATTCGGCCGCCATTTGCGCGAGGATTCCGTCGCGCAGACCGAGCGGGGAATAGCGAAAGCCTTTCAGGCGCAGGCGTTCGAGCAGCTCGTGGTAAACGATGGCGCCGGCCACGATGATCTCGGCGCGGCGCGGACCGATGCCTTCGATCTTCCGGCGTTCGGCAATGGGGACGCGCGCCATGCGCGTGGCGATGCGGCTCACATCGGCGCGCGACACCATGCCGCGCTGGCGGCTCCCTCCACGATCGAAGTGGCTGGCCACGGCGGCCAGCGCTGCCCCCGTCCCCGAAGTGGCGATCACATTGCGGATGCGCGCCGTGGTGATGCGGTCGACCACGCGATTCGCTTCCCGGGTCACGAAGCCGCGAAGCCGCTGCAACTCCCCCTTGCGGGGAGGATCGTGACGCAGAAATTCATTGGTCAGCCGGACTGCCCCCAGGGGAAGGCTGACCGCGTCGCGGATGTGTCCCCGGTGCGAAACCGTGAGCTCGCAGCTTCCCCCTCCGAGGTCCATCATCAAGGTGGGAGAACGATCGACGCGCGAACCGGAAACGAGGCCGAGATGAATCAGCCGCGCTTCTTCAATCCCCGAGACGATTTCCACGCGCCAGCCGGTGGCCGAGCGAACCCACTCCAGGAATGCCTGGGAATTACGCGCGTCGCGCAGTGCGCTGGTGGCCACCACTCGTACGGCGTCGGTTACGATCTGCTGGGTCGAGCGATGAAAGCGGCGAAGTACGCGCACCGTTTCGGCCATCGATTCCGGGGTGAGGAATCCGGAACCGAAAACGCCTCCACCGAGACGTGTGACTTCGCGATCCTCGTGCAACGGGCGCAACCGTCCGGCCTGCAAGCGCGCGATTTTCAGGCGGACAGAGTTGGAACCGATGTCGACCGCGGCAAACGTGGGCATGGGAAGGCCCACAGTTTACATGGAGAAGGGAAATCGGTCACCGCAGGGAACGAGCTTGGCGGATGAACGGATACGCGGCTGCACCCGGCTGCTGGGCCGGCACGGCTGACGCTGGGGCGGATGGCTCGTCGACAGCGGTCGCCGCCGCCGGCGCCGGTGAAACCGCGGCGACTGCCTGACGAAACTTGGCTCGCGTCACCGTATGCAGCGCCGCGACCAGAGCCGACTGGGTGACATCGCCCAACCGTTTTACGGCCGTTTGGGTCAGCGCGAACCAGTCGTGCCAATGCCCGATGGCATACTGCAGACGTTTGAGTTGAGCGATGAGGAGTTTGCTCGCACTGGTTGGGGGCGCAAACTCCGCCGCGTAACGGGCGCGCTTGACCACCATGCGGTAGCAGTGCAGGGTGGTTTCGTCGGCCGGGTGCGGCGAAACCGGCACCGCTTCAAGCATCCGCCGCGCCACCGTCAGCGGGTCGATCCGAGCCCCGAAATCCGCCTCTTTGGCGACCCGTGCCAGACGCCTGCGCAGTTCCATAATATCCCTTTTCTTCAGCAGCTTACGAAGCTTAAGTTCGCGTTTTGCCCGAATTTCGAGCAAGGCTTGCACGAACTGTCTTTTCCGGCGGGGTTCGAGGGGAATCTTCAGAGTCCGCAGCGCTCCCAGCTGCACGTCGATGTCGCGCAATTTTCCCGCGCCCTTGCGAATTCGGCGCAGCCTTTGGAGCAGTTTTTTCCGCTTGCGATCGCGGCCCGGGCTGAGCTGTTCAAGCAGTATCTCGAGCCGAAGCACGCTGGTACGAAAGCGGTGCACCGCTTCTGTGTCGGGCTCGGAGGAAAGGCGTGACAGTGCGCGTTCCGTCCTGCGGAAGATAAGTTTGCCACGTTCTCTTGCGATCGCCATCAATCAGAATCCGACCAGGAAAATACAAAACCGCTCCGACCGAAATGCTTGAGCCGGTTCGGAACCCAACCAGCCAACATAAATCCAGGTAGTCGATCGAACGGAAGGGAAAAGCTCGAACAGTTAAAAAAACCTTGAGCCATTTTAACACCTTTGTAACAACGGTCTGCTACGGTGGACCCGATGGCCAATCCCGCATTCCAGCGGCCTGATATGGGCAGTCCGCAACCCGTTGAAACGACGAAAGTTACGTCCCCGAGTGCAGAGCGGGCGCGGTTGCTTGGGACCTCCAGCGGAGAAGTCCCGGATCGGATCTTCAAATCCGCGATTACAGCCTGCGGATTCGCCGTTCTGGGCGTGTTGGTGCTCATCGTGTACCAGCTCATGCGGGGCTCGACCCTCTCCTGGCATCACTTTCATTTCAAGTTTTTTGTTTCGAGCGAATGGGACCCGGTCAACGAGCTTTTTGGAGCATTGCCCTTTGTCTACGGAACGCTCGTTTCGTCTCTGCTGGCGCTCATCATTGCCGTCCCGCTGGCCATCGGGGTGGCGGTATTCACTACCGAGATGTGTCCCAAGGGGCTGCGCGGGCCGTTGTCGTTCGTCGTGGAACTGCTGGCGGCCATTCCCAGCGTGGTGTACGGATTGTGGGCGATGTTCATCCTGGTGCCGCTGCTGAGCCAGTACGTGCAGCCGTTTCTGGCCTCGACCCTTGGCTGGACCGGATTGTTTGAAGGACCACCCTACGGTATCGGAATGCTCGCGGCCGGGATCATCCTGGCGATCATGATCATCCCCATCATCTCCTCGATTACGCGGGAAGTTCTCATGGTGGTGCCGCAACACCAGCGCGAAGCCGTGCTGGCGCTGGGGGCAACGCGCTGGGAGATGATCCGCATGGGCGTGTTGCGCAATGCCCGCGCCGGAATCGTGGGGGGAATTATCCTGGGCCTGGGCCGCGCATTGGGAGAAACCATGGCGGTCACCATGGTGATCGGGAATCGGCCGCAGATTGTAAAATCTCTTTTTGCTCCCGGATACACGATGGCGAGCGTGCTGGCCAACGAATTCAGCGAGGCCACGGGCGACACCTATCTGTCGGCTCTGGTCGAGATTGGCCTGGCACTGTTTCTGGTGACGATTCTGGTGAACGCTTTGGCGCAACTGCTCGTGTGGACCGTTACCCGCGGCCAGCCAGCGAGGGGACATGTCTGATACCGGCCTGGCTTCCGCCCATTCCGTCGTGCCCCCGATCAGCTGGCGCCGGCGCATTACCGATCACATGATGACCGGGTTGGCGGTGTTGACCGTGATCGTGGTGTTGTCTCCTCTGGTGGCCATCTTCGGCTATCTCATCGTCAAAGGCGTGGTTTCTGTCAATTGGGCTTTTCTGACGCAGCTTCCCAAACCGGAGGGCGAAGTGGGCGGAGGCATGGCCAACGCCATCGTTGGATCGGTGCTGATTCTGGCCATCGCGAGCGTGATCGGCGTCCCCTTCGGAGTCGGAGCCGGAATCTACCTCGCTGAGTTCGGGCGCAACCGGCTGGGGTCTTTCATCCGTTTCACCGCCGATGTGCTCAACGGGGTTCCTTCGATTGTGATCGGCATCGTAGGTTGGGCGATTCTGGTGCGCGGGCGGGGATTCTCAGCGATGGCTGGCGGACTGGCGCTGGCCATCATGATGGTTCCGACCATCTCGCGCACCACGGAAGAAATGCTGCTGCTGGTGCCGCAGGCCCTGCGGGAAGCTGCTTTCGGGCTGGGTGTGCCGCGCTGGCGAACCACGCTTTCGGTGGTTCTCCGCACCGCAACTTCGGGCGTGATTACCGGCGTCATGCTGGCGTTTGCCCGCGTCGCTGGCGAGACCGCGCCGTTGCTGTTCACCGCGCTGGGCAACGAGTTCTGGAGCCTGCGGCCGAATCAGCCCTCCTCGGCCCTGCCCCTGCAGATTTATAAGTACGCCAACACTCCCTACGACGACCTGCACCGGCAGGCCTGGGCGGGGGCTCTGGTGCTGATTGTTCTGATCGTCACTTCGGTTGCGGCGGTGCGCTATGCGGTGCGCCGTGGCTCGTTCGGAGCTGCATAGTCTATGGGTGTGGGAATCCAGGTTGAAAACCTGAACGCCTGGTACGGCAAGGGCCAGGCGCTCTACGACATCAATCTCAAAGTCGCGGCCAATCATGCCACGGCGCTGATCGGACCCTCCGGTTGCGGGAAATCGACTTTCATCCGCTGCCTGAATCGCATGCATGAGACCATTCCCGATGCACATGTGGAAGGCCGGGTGCGCATTGGCGAAATCGACGCCTACAACGGTACCTCGGCGACGCAGCTTCGCCGCCGCGTGGGCATGGTGTTCCAGAAGCCCAATCCCTTTCCCACCATGTCGATTTACGACAACGTGGCGTCCGGACTGAAGCTCAACGGATTCCGCGACCGCCGCAAACTGGATGAGATCGTGCAGCGCTCGCTGGAGGTTTCCGCGCTGTGGGATGAGGCCAAGGATCAGCTGCACAAGAAGTCTGGCGCCAGTTTGTCTGGCGGGCAGCAGCAGCGTTTGTGCATTGCCCGGGCGCTGGCGGTCGAACCCGAAGTGCTCCTGATGGATGAACCCTGCTCGGCTCTCGACCCCATTTCGACGGGAAAAATCGAGGAATTGATCTTCCAGCTCAAAGAACGGTATACCATCGTAATCGTCACCCACAACATGCAGCAGGCAGCGCGAGTGGCCGAATTTACCGGCTTCTTCCTGCTGGGCCGGCTGATCGAGTTCGACAAGACGGAAAAGATTTTCACCAAGCCTTCCGACAAGAAGACGGAAGATTACATTACCGGCAGATTCGGATAAAGTGGACTCCAAGGAAGGTTCGCAGCATGCGCACGCGTTTTCAGCAAGGGCTCGATGATCTTCGGCAACGGTTGCTTCGCATGGGAGGACTGGCGGAGCAGGCGGTGGATCGCGCCCGCCAGGCGTACGTCGATCGCGACCTTACCCGCTGCCAGATGGTGCTCGAGGGCGAGAGCCTGATCAATACCGCCGAGCGTGAGATCGACGAGGCCGCATTTGACCTGCTGGCGATGCAGCAGCCCATGGCCGTCGACCTGCGATTCATTCTGGCCGTCACCAAGATCAACGCAGATCTGGAGCGCGTCGGCGACCAGGCGGTCAACATCGCCGAGCGGGTCATGGATATGGTCGATCTGCCGGCCGTCGATTTGCCGGTCGACATCGCCCGCATGGGAACGGCGGTCAGCGCCATGGTGCGGCGCGCGCTCGAATCGTTTGTCGAGGGCAAGGTCGAGCTGGCGCAGGCGGTCCTCGAAATGGACAACGTGATCGACCGCATGCGCGACGAGGCATTCATTCAGCTGGTCAGGACCATGAACGACCGACCGGATGTCGTGCGCCAGGCGCTCGACGCCCTGCTCGTGGCCCGCAACCTCGAGCGCGTGGCCGATCACGCCACCAACATCGCCGAAGACGTCATCTTCTGGGTACAGGGATCGGACGTGCGTCACAACGTGCATCCCGAAGAGCCACGCCCGGCGGACCCGGTTCAGCCGACCTCGCGCGCGTCGCGATTGTAGCCATTTGAAAGCCCTGTCGTAAGCCGTCGAGTTCTGATTTGCCTGAGCGCAGCTTCGCCGCTGAGGATGGTGGCTTTCCTTCTCACCCCTCCTCGCATTATCCTGAACCCCACCGCGGAGGGCTTGTGATTGTGTTTTTTTCTCGTGTTCTTGTTGCCTTTTGTCTGATTTGTGCCGGCACCGCTCCAGCGCAGACGCCGGGGAACGAACGGCCCCCGATCCCGCTGCCTACCAGCAAAGCGCTGACCGTCCCGTCGCCAGGCCGCATTGGCAGCACCAGCAGCTTTCCGGCGACGATGGTGATCAGCCCCGGCGGCCACTATGCGGCGCTCGTGAACGACGGCTACGGCACGCAGGAAACGCTGGCGCACCAATCAATCTCGGTGCTGAACCTGGACACCAACCAGATCGCCAATTTTCCCGACGCCCGTCTGAGCGACCAGGCGCACCAGAGCTATTTCATCGGGCTGGCCTTCAGTTCGGATGGAAAGCGTCTCTACGCCTCCGTCGGGTCGCTGACCGACCCGACCGGCTCCAAGCCAGGCGACACCGGCAACGGCATCGCGGTCTACAGCTTTTCCGGAGGGAAGGTCGCGCCGCTGAAGTTCATTCCCATTGCGCTGCAGCCCATCGCCTCGACCAGGACTCTCGCCGCGGGATTAAAAGCGCCGCCGCACATGGCGATTCCCTATCCGGCAGGAATCGCGGTGATCGCCGACGGCGGACACGACAAGCTTCTGATCGCCAACAATCTGTCCGACAATGCGGTGCTCGTCGATGCGGCCAGCGGGAAGGTGCTCGAGACTTTCGATTTGAGCACCAGCAATCTGGTGCCGGCGTCTTACCCATACACCTGCGTGGCGACCAAGGATGGCCGGCGGGCGTGGTGCAGTTTGTGGAATGCATCCGAGATTGTCGAATTGGACTTGACGAGCGGGAAAGTGGCGCACCGCACGAGCGTTCTCCGAGAGGAGCAGCCGACCGACCCGCTCGCCCCGGGATCACATCCCACCGCATTGCTTTTGAGTCCGGACGAGAAGGTTCTGTATGTGACTCTGTCGAATGCTGATGAAGTGATTGCATTCCTGGTCGACACTCTGTCCTCGGCCACCTTTTCCACACATACTCCCGGGCAAAAGTTTGCCGGAAGCCACCCCACCGCGATGGCTGTTTCACCGGGCGGACTCCTGTTTGTGGCAAACTCCTCTGTCAATGCGGTGGAAGTGATCGACCCTTCCCAGACGGTTGCCGAATTCCCACGAACCGGTGCAGCCCAAAAGAGCCGCGATCCTGTGCTCGGTTTCATTCCTACCGACTGGTACCCCACCGCCCTCGCGGTTCACGGCGACGACCTCCTCATCGCCACTGCCAAGGGCGAAGGCACGGGGCCGAACAACGGAGACGACAAGATTGTGTCGCTGCGGCGGCATCGCGAGCATCCTTATATCGCGACCGTTCTCAGGGGATCGATCGCGCGCCTCAACATTGCACAGACCCTCCCCAAACTGCCGGAATACACGCAGATGGTCGAGCGTGACAACCTGTTCCCCAGCGATGCCGGAACAATCGCGTTCGCGAACGGCGCGAGCCCGATCAGGCATGTCATCTACGTGCTGAAGGAGAACCGCACCTACGATCAGATTCTCGGCGACCTGAAAGTGGGAAACGGCGATCCCGCGCTCACCATGTACGGCGAAGACATCACGCCCAACGAGCACAAACTCGCGCGGCAATTCGGAGTGCTCGACAATTTTTATGACAGCGGGGAGGTCTCCGGGGATGGGCACGTCTGGTCCACCGCCGCGATCACCTCCGACTACAACGAGCAAACCTGGCAGATCGCTTATCGGGGCAAAGAACGCACCTACGACTTTCAAGGGCAAAACGCCGGCGAGTTTCCCATCGACCACAACATCCCCGATGTGGACGATCCCATGACCGGCTTCCTCTGGGACAATCTGGCGCGCAACCACGTAAGCTTCCGCATCTACGGCGAATTCGTGAATGCTTTGTGGTGCAACCAGAAGATCATCGCCTCGACCCCGAAGCAGGGAACTCCCTCGGAACTGGAGACCGAGTGTCCCCGAAGCTACGTCGAGCAAGGCCAAACGCTGGAGCCCAACGTGGGAGATCCGCACGCCTCCCCCAGTCCCTGGCCCTGGTCGGTGCCTCTTTTCGGCGGCGTCAAGGCCACCAAAACTGCGTTGCGCGATCATTTCGATCCGCTCTATCCGGATTTCAATACCGACTATCCCGACCAGTTGCGGATCGACGAATTCCTGAACGAATTTCAGGCTTTTGTGCGCGCCCGGCAGGAGAACGAAACGCCCGAGTTCCAGATGCCGTCGTTCATCCTCCTCTACCTGCCCAACGACCACACCGGAGGTACGCGGCCCGACCATGCGCGGCCTGCCGCGAACATAGCCGACAACGATCTGGCGCTCGGCCGCGTGGTCGAGGCCGTGTCCCACAGTCCATACTGGGACGACACCGCCATCCTCGTGCTGGAGGACGACGCGCAGGACGGGGCCGACCATGTCGATGCGCATCGCTCGATTGCCTTCGTCATCAGCAAGTATTCGCCGGGGTCGGCGGCGCAGCCCAACGTCGAGCACCGCTTCTATACCACGGTGAACATGATCCATACCATGGAGACCCTGCTGGGCCTGCCTGCGATGAACCAGAATGACGCCTACGCGCCGCTCATGAGCGGACTGTTCTCGGGCCCCGGCGATCAGGCGCCGTACAGGGCGGACCATCGCAATCTGAACAACGGGCTGATTTACGAAACCAACCGCCATGATGCCCCGGGAGCGAATATTTCGTCGCGCATGGATTTTTCGCGTCCCGACCGGGCGGATCCCGCCACCTTGAATCGTGTTCTGTGGCAGGATCGGAAGGGTGCGACCCCGGTGCCCGCGTCCAGGCACAGCGTGTTTCCTGCGGGCGGCGACTGAGCAGTATGCCTCCGCTGGAAATCTCGCCGGCTCAGTTTCGCAGGTTGGCGGAGCGCGTTACGAAACTGGCCGCGGACTATCTCGACCACCTCGATGCCAGGGGTATCGCGCCTGCGACTGATGGCGCCGAGACGCTCGGCTCCTTCGAAACTCCCTTACCCGAACAGGGCATCGCCGAACAAGCTGTCAACGACCTGGGGGAAGTGATTCGTTTGTCGCGCGCGCAGAATGGGCGCTTTTTCGGGTACGTGCTCGGTTCCGGCGAATCGGTTGCCGCTGTCGCCGATCTGCTGGCGAGTGTGTTGAACCAGAACGTGACGGCGTGGCGCTCTGCTCCGGCGGCGGTGATCATCGAGCAGACGGTCGTCGGCTGGCTCGCACAGGCGATCGGCTGCCCCG
>Ga0123356_10005852_pt1 | contig 12483 bp, 9 predicted proteins | sample TergutEmb28metaG_2_FD_92546 | JGI IMG/M metagenome (GOLD analysis project Ga0123356, IMG submission 92546) | Embiratermes neotenicus P3 segment gut microbial communities from Petit-Saut dam, French Guiana - Emb289 P3 | ecosystem: Host-associated > Arthropoda: Insects > Digestive system > Gut ... | reverse complement strand
TTTTGTATTACAAATGTCCATAGGTATTCTCGCCGAAACAACTCTTTCTATGCTGGGGCTTGGTCCTAGCACAACAACGACCGCAACATTAGGTCTTATGATGGATTGGAGTATCATGAAATCAACAGCGCATATAAGCGGCGCCTGGTGGGCATATTACCCTGTAATAGCAGTCCTTGCACTGATATCATTCTCGCTTAACTTAATGAATACGGGCTTGGATCAGGTATTCAACCCGCAACTTAGAGATTAGGAGGTGAGTGATATGAGTAAAGTAATGCTGGAAGTCAACGGTCTGACAACAAAATATATTACTCGATTCAGAGAAGATGTCTATGCAGTAAGCGATGTTTCGTTTAAACTTGAAGAAGGACGCTCTGTTGGCATCGCAGGCGAGTCCGGCTGTGGTAAGTCCACTCTTGCCTTGAGTCTTATGGGTTACTACTTTGCACCACTCCATTACATGAGCGGCGATATCATAATAGATGGAAAGAATATTTCCGGAATGAAGCCCGACGATGTGCGTAAGAATGTACTCGGTACTGAGATAGCGTACATTCCGCAAGCTGCAATGAACGCACTAAACCCGACACGCAAGATCATAAAGTTCATCGAAGATGTGATCCTGGCACACGAGCCAAAAACATCAAAGAAGGATATTTACGATTTAGCACGTCAACGATTTGAAGTGTTGAACCTCCCCGAGAGCACTTTGCATAAACATGCGGTCGAACTTTCAGGAGGTATGAAACAACGCACAGTTATAGCAGTTTCAACAATACTCTCACCAAAGGTGCTGATTGCCGATGAGCCATCCTCTGCACTTGACGTAACGAGCCAGAAAGCTGTAATAAAGATGCTCAATGACTTGATGGACCTCGGATTTATCAAATCAATGATCTTTATCACACATGAACTGCCTCTGCTTTACAATGTCACAAACGACATCATGGTCATGTATGCAGCGCAAATCGTCGAAAAAGGCAGTGCTAATCAGGTCGTCTTTGACCCTCTGCACCCGTATTCCAAAGGGCTGATGGGGTCGATGCTCGTACCTGAGGAGGGTACACGTGATACGAAGCTCATCGCAATACCGGGTACACCACCGAACCTGAAAAATCCTCCGGGCGGCTGCCGTTTTGCAGAGCGATGCAGATACGCAATGCCGCAATGTAAGATATATAGCGTCGGATACAATGATTATGAAAATAATCGCGGTGGAAGGTGCTTGTTATCTGAAAAAGAACTACGTGACATTTATGCTAAGGAGGGTATAAGTGATGAGCGATAGCAAGCAACTCTGCCTTAGCGGAAAAGGTGTTACCAAGGTTTTTGGTCACGGCAGAAAGAAAACAGTCGCAGTCGATAATGTGGATTTTGAGTTTTATTCCGGTGACTTGATTTCAATCGTTGGCGAATCAGGAAGCGGCAAAACGACTCTTATAAAAATGCTTCTCGGCCTGACATCCGTGACCGATGGTGAAGTCTTCTTTATGGGAGAAAAGCGTGACATACGCTCACGGGCAAAGAAAAAAGAGTACTGGAAAGGGATTCAAGCGATTTTCCAGGACCCATACTCTTCGTACAATATTTTCAGTAAGATAGATACAGTGCTGCTTGACTGCATAAACATGCGTGGCGGAAGAAGTTTGCCGAAAGAGCAGAAAACAGAAATGATGCGTGAGGCATGCAGCTTTGTCAATCTTAAGTTCGACGAGATGACTAATAAGTACCCGTTTGAACTCTCCGGCGGACAGATGCAACGTCTGATGATTGCACGTATTTTTCTTCTAAAGCCCAAGATACTGCTCGCCGACGAACCAACATCTATGATAGACGCATGCTCGCGTGCAACGATACTGGACTTCCTGCTGAAGCTGCGTGACGAAATCGGTATGACGATCATCTTTATCACCCATGATATGGGTCTTGCCTACTACGTCTCCGATACAGTCTTTATAATGGAAAAGGGCAAGATCGTAGAGCATGGCTCGGCGGACGAAGTCATTCTCAATCCGCAAGCACCATACACAGTCCAACTGCTCAACGACATACCAAAAATCCACGACCCGTGGGAGTTCAGCCGAAACAGACGACCACCCGACTGAACTGCAGACTTCCTCGTCGATTTGTAAAATAAAAGCATAAGGAGCGGGTCACCGCTCCTTATGCATTCACTTTTTCCTTGTTAACTCACAAACACCGTCTGACGAACCTGCCGTGGCCCGGTGTACCCCGGAACTCACCATCCTTATATACCAGCACTCCCCTACTATACGTACGAACCGGGTAGCCTTTGATAGCAGTTCCCTCCCAGATCGTATAGTCGATGGTCGAATGCATGTTCTTTTGCGAAATAACAAAATCTAGCGAAGGGTCATATAAAACAATATCGGCATCAAAGCCGGGAGCGATAGCTCCTTTATCGGAAGCACATCCAAATATCCTCGCAGGGGTAGACGAACATAGCTCCACAACTCGCTCGAACGACAAACTACCCTTATTCGCCTCGCTGAGCATGTATGGATAAAGATTCTCGACGCCCATCACGCCATTGGGGATTTTAGTAAAATCATTAACACCCCTGTCCTTTTCATACGTTTGGAACGGACAATGATCGGTAGCAACAGTATTGATGCTGCCGTTTTTTATGCCTCGCCACAGTGCATCCTGACTTTCCTTACCCTTTATCGGCGGCGAGCAAACAAAGTTCCGCCCGTCCGGCTGCTTGTAAACATCACAGGTGAAGTTCAGGTACTGTGGGCATGTCTCGGCATAAACCGGATACCCATTCTTTTTAGCAATCTCCACAGCAGCCAAACCCTCTGCGCATGCAAGATGAACGATATATAGCATTGAACCCGTATCAACAGCAAGTGAAACTGCCTTTTCGACCGCCTTAGCTTCAACAGCCTCCGGACGGCTCAGATAATGGTGCCACGCATCAGTTTTCCCTGCAACTATGAACTCTGCTCGCAAAGCTTCAAGGGCTTCGTGATCCTCAGCATGCACCATGATGACAGCGCCGACTTCTTTCGCGCGCGATAAGGTTTTCGTAAACTCTTCATCGGTTATCCTGGACGCATATGTCATAAACACCTTAAAACTGGGGATCCCTGCTCCCACCACAGCTTCCATTTCGTCCAAAACAGCCATATTTATCTCGGATATCCCCATATGCAGGCCATAGTCAATACATGCCTTAGGAGTAGCGATCGCATTTCTTTTCTCAAACGCCTCGACCAGGCTTTCGCCCCTCTCGGGCGTGATAAAATCTATCACCGTCGTCACACCGCCGCACGCTGCAGCGCGTGTTCCGGAAAAGAAATCATCAGCAGATGAAATCTCCCCAAACGGTAACTCAAAGTGAGTATGCACATCAATGGCACCCGGTAAAACCAAAAGTCCCGAGGCATCGACGACTTCCGTCATTGTCTCGGGTCTGATATCTTGCTCTACCATTATGATGTTACCGTCTCTGACAGCAACATCTGCTACATAACTACCATCAGCATTTACAACTGTTCCATTTTTAATAAGTAGTTCCATTTAATTAGATTTTCTCAAACTGCTCTACATTGAGCACAAAAATCGTTGCACCTCCAACCATAACTTCAACAGGGATCGGTGACAAGTAGCTCGCTTCGTTACCCATAATGGTCGGTATTTGCTGTTTACGGCTGCTTGAATGCTCTTTGACGATCGAAATGACATGCTGAGTCTTATCATCATCAACACCAACAAGAATAGTGACGTTACCGGCTCTTAAAAACCCACCTGTCGTAGATAATCTAGTTATACTGAACCCTTCTTTTGAGAGGTTCGATATAACTCCCGGAGCATCCTCTTTATCGATTACAGCAAGTATCATTTTCATAATGAGAAACAACCTTTCTATGATTATATAGAATAACATTTAACACTATTAATTGCAACAGAAAAATGTCTCATATTATCGTCTGTAAAATCGTAAGCAAGTGTGCATAAATCATCTTCTAAATCGTGGCAGACGAAATCGTGAACGTTCATACTGTATCCGGGTACGCATATCTTCATACATTTTAGAATATGCCTCACGTATGCTCATCCCTTTCTCGTTCCACACTCTTGGCAAAAACACGAGAACCACAAAAAATCTTATTATAATTGTTATACAGAACAACACTTTATAGTGATCGAAAGGAGTTCCAAAGACCGTTAAGTCGAGTCTGTACATTATCGGAGAAAATAACTCCAGTAACGCGCCGCCGCTGATAAGAGCGAGTGCTATCGCGATGGAAGTGACCACCGCATAAACCGCTAAAGCCGCCGGACGCCCTTTTGTCGGTGTGTGCGAGAGCTGCATATTAAACATACATGCTTCGTTAGCGCACCAGAATATTCCCCCAAAGAAGCTAAAGACAAAAAGTGGCCACACACTGCCCGGTACTGCAAACAGCCACACAAAAGCACCAAACGAAGATGCGAGCGCAGATATCAACATAACATTTACGCCGCCGTAACGATCGATCAAGACACCCCAGCGGGAGACCACAATAAGCGACGTGAGCTGTGCCATGATTTGTCCAAAAAGAATTATACTGGTGTAAGACAGCGCAAGAACATCGATTGCGTATTTGTTAAAGAACGGACCGCTAAGATGTATTGCAAAGTTCCAAACTGTCCAGAACACCAGATAATCACGCATTACGGGTGCAGTGAAGCAAGACCTTATACCTTTGAGCATGGAAAAGCCCTCCGGTTTGTGTGGTATCTTATCAAACTTCACCACGGAGTACATCAGTATATCTGCAAGACCGGCAACACCGCCAAACGCAAAGACTATCGTGTAGCCCAAAAAGCCCGGTATATTATCTAGCAGAAAAGCAAAACACAGTCCGGCAATGAGTGAAGCCGCCATACAAACCCTCTGCCTTGTTGTTATATAGCGACCTCTTATCTCGATAGGCACAACGCTGCCAAGCAGCGTCGTATGTGCGATGGCAACAAACGAACCACCCATAGCAGCAAGTGTTACAAGTACAATAAGGGACCATAAACGTGATTGCTCTACAGGAAAAATATATGGTATAAATGCTACGATGATCCAGGATACACGCTGAACGATACCTCCGATCATGAAGATACTTTTATACTTACCGGTTTTCACAGCCAGATGTGAAGCATATATCTGCATCAATCCGGCTAACACCGGCAGTGCCGAAATGAGCCCAAAGGCAAACTCACCGGCTCCGAGTGTAGATGCAAATCCGGTAAACGCAACACCGCCTTGCGCAGAAAAGAGGAATGTTCCGATCGCTGCTGATAAAATGATAATATTTAACAGTCGCAGTATCTCATCACTACGAACATAATCTCTATATGCGCGATTAAACAGCCTGTAAACAGACATTCTCCGGTTTTCCTCCTGGTAAATTATCCGCTCATCATTCTAACACATCCTTCATCAAGAATATAGACCTTATCGCAAATGTTCATAGTTGATTCATCATGGGTAACTATAATGCATACTTTCTCCTTAGCCAGATGTTTAACTACTGACTGGAACTTCTCTATCGAATCGGCATCAAGGTTGGCAGTCGGCTCATCGAAAACAAGAATAGGTGATTTTTTATAGATCGCCCGCGCTATCGCGATCCTTTGTGCCTGTCCGCTCGAAACAGTGCCACCACTCTCTCCGATCACAGTATCAAACCCCTCCGGCAACGACTGTATGAAGTCGAGAATATTTGCATCATACGCAGCCCTTTCCATTTCATCCAAACACGGATTTTCTTCCGACATGACAATATTATCCATAACAGTACCGGAAAATAGATAGTCTACCGGCGGAACATAAGCCACTTGTGGCATTATTTCCTCACCGTTTAATATCCCCTCTACATGTTTAAGTGAGATGCTGCCCTGATCCGGTTCGTAAAGCCCGATAAGCAGCTTAAGCAGCGTGCTCTTTCCGCTCCCGCTTTTTCCGACAAGCCCGGAAACCAACCCTTTATCAAATGACACATGAACATCTTCCAAAACAGTGCTCGCCTCCTCATCTTCCATATCGTATGAGAAACTGATATCTTCGGCAACAAGCTCATCTGCATTGATCGACGGCATCTTGATCGACTCAGTGTCTGCCGGAAGGTCGATGATAGTTCCTATTCTCTCCGCTGATGCTTTAGCCTGACTGACAAGCGAGATGGTCTCAGCAAACTTTGCAACAGGATTCACAACATAGTTTAATAGCTGTACGATAGCAACAAGATTTCCAAAAGTGGTCTGACCTTGCATAACAAAATACGCACCAACACCGATAGCTACCAAGAACATTGAAAACCCCATCAGCATTCCCGAAAACATCGTGACCCCTTCCCACATGCCAAGCTTCATTCCGCTACGTAACTTTGCGGTATAATTATCTTTGACTTTATCGACAGTTTTTGACTGCATGAAATACGTTTTGATAAGCATTATCCTGCTCAGGTATTCCTGCATCATGCTGCGATTTGACTCATCATTCTCTTTATCGACCGCACTTACTTTCGCAATAAAAGGTGTAAGAACACCCAAAATAAGCATCAACACCGGTGTCAAAATCAGCAATATAAGCGCAAGTCTCCAGTCGAGTAAAAACATCGAAACCACAGCGATCAAAAGTGACGCCGCTCCACCTACAAAGTTACGAATTATATTCGGGAAGCAGTCGCTGACAGCTTGTACGTCTACTGTGAGTTTAGTCATTAGTTCACCGGTGTGCTGCTTTGAAATATCTACCATACGTCTTGTAAAAATCGTATTTAATAGACCTGCCCTCAACCCGCGTTCCGTTTTTCCATAAACATATTTTGAAACAACCGAGCCAATCATCAGCAATAAACCGCATGCACCTAAAACCGCCAATGTAATAAGCCCTGTATTCAATAAAGAAGCACTTGATTCTCCCGTTGCAATATCAATAAAAATCTTTAGAAAAAACGCAAACGAAACCTCAAGAGCTGTTGCAATAATGACAATTACGGTAAAGAGCGCGAGGTAAAACCTAGTCCCCTTTGTTTGACTAAAAATCCAGCCCAGTCCATATTTTTTTCTTTTCTTGTCTTCCATGTTAGTACCTTTCTATCACTTGTTTTTTTGTTATCAATTATTCTAATTGATTTTTTACTTTCACTCATTTTTGTATCCTCCGCTTTATGCTGGTCATCACTGTAGCAGATGCTTTACTTACGTACAATAACAAAACAGCATCAGGTACTGTAGTACCCGTAAGAGGTACTAAATAGAGCGGTGACAGGTAGTGGAATAATATGTTTGACAATGAGAATGTTGTATGATATTCTCATATCGATATTTTTAGATATGAGGTGGATATGTTGACAACACACCATGTTAACAGCAAAGTTTTCATGGCGTTTAGTGACGTGTCACGACTCAAAATCCTCGAGCTATTACGGGATGGAGAGAAGTGCGCAACTGTTCTGCGAGAAAAAATCAACACCGGACAATCAACGCTTTCACATCATATGAAAATCCTTACAGAAAGCGGAGTAGTTACCGCTCGCAAAGACGGCAAATGGACATACTATTCCATTTGCGAAAGTGGTTCCCGCTATGCAGAAAAATTGCTTTGCTACTTGACCTCACACCCACAAGAAAACATTACAGAACAAAGGAGAACAGAAACTGTGAAGCCATTTACCATTGTAGTAGACACTAGCTGCGACCTGACCCCCGAATATATCAAGGAGCACGAGATCGAAGTGATGCCAATACCATTCATACTCGACGGCGAAGAGCATGAAGAGGGGTACTGGCAAAAAATATCCGGCAAAGAATATTATGACGCTCTTAGAAACGGCAGCATTGCCAAGACATCACAAATAAATCCCGATACATTTGTAAATGCCTTTACCAAGTATGCCGAGCAAGGCAGGGATGTTATATATTTACTTCTTAGCAACGGTTTGTCGGCAACGTATCAAAATTCACAAATCGCGCTTGCTGACGTAAAAGAAAAATATCCGGATTGCAATATATTCCCCATCGATAGTATTTCCGCAACAGCCGTAACGACACTGCTTACTTATCTTGCTGTGCAAAAGAGGAGTGAAGGTTTATCTGCAAAAGAGACCGCAGCATTCCTTGAAGAGAAGAAGCACCATATGTTTGGGATATTTACTGTAGATGACCTGATGTATTTGCACAGAGGCGGACGACTCAGCAAACTTTCTGCTGTTGGCGGATCACTTTTAGGGATCAAACCAATACTAAACATAAACCCCGACGGAACACTCGGACTCAAGGAGAAAGCGCGAGGTCGTGAAAACTCACTTAAGTTCCTTGTCAGCCAGATGGAAAGAAGCCTTGCCCCCGGCTCAGTTATCGATACACTCCTGATCCCCCACGCCGATTGCGAAGAAGACGCTAAAAAGCTGGCAAAACTGGCTCACGAGGCTTTTGAGATACGTAATCTTGAAATCATTTTTATGTGCCCTGTCATTGGCGCACACGTAGGCCCGGGCATTGTCGCATTGATATATGAATCAGATATGACACGCGAAGAGTTCGAAAGCGAGTACTATACAAAGTAGGGATCAACTTCCATATCACTCCGAAAAAGAATATAGCAGCCGTTGTTTGATCAGCGGCTGTTTGTTTTTTTACCATCAGCGGGCAAATCATTCCAAAAAAGCACAATAAGCTTAAAAAAAATCAAAAAAATGGATTTTTTACAAAAAAAGTATTGACCTTAAAGTTACTTTATACCTTTTAATGTGAAAAGTAGACATTCAATAATCTTCAAATGTTATGCTCACCCTACTGTTGCAACATCTTAAAGTAATATGAAGAAATTGACAGTTTCATCATTAAATCGGTAAAAACCTTAAAGCACCATCACTTAAACCACCGGGAGAGGAATGAACATTACTATGAAAACGAACAAAAATAATTCTCACAGTGTATCCACAGCTACAGATAAAACCGAAGTAAAAACGATCGGGCTAGATATTATACAGTCGCCTGAGACCACGCAAAACATACTTAACAGTCTTGATGCTTCGATATACGCAACCGATCCGGAGACCGGAGAGATTTTGTTTTGTAGTGAGCATATGAAGCATCAGTATAATCTAAAAGACAACGTGCTGGGCAAAATATGCTATGAGGTTTTTCAAGAATGTAAAACAGAGAAATGCGATTTCTGCCCTTGTTTTAAGCTGGATAAAGAGCCCGACTCTATTGTTGTATGGGAGGAACAAAGTTCCGTGACAAACCGTATATATCGCAATACGGATCGATATATAGATTGGATTGATGGCAGAAAGGTCCATTTGCAACACTCTGTTGATATAACCGATATTATGCAAACACAGGAATCTCTGCAAAAAACGACCAAAGAGCTTAATATGGCATTGCATGACTCCAGAGACGCAAACAACGCAATGGGCAAATTGCTGTTGCAAATGGAGCAGCGCGACATAATGCAGCAGGCTGTCAACAAGGTCGCGGCATTAGTGCTTTCAACTGATTCAGAGAATAGTATTGATTCAACTATTTCTAAAAGCTTGGAGTTGATATGCAATGCTGTAGATGCCGATCGTGTATTCATCTGGCGTAATGAAACGATCGACGACGTTTTGTGGCATGTTTGCGAATATGGGTGGATCAAGGATGATCTATTAGAAGAAACCCCTGTATCTGTAGGCATGAAGGTCACACATGAAAAAGAGAGAGCTAATTGGATCGGCAGATTCTTACGAGGTGAGTGTATCAGTGGCTCAATATCAAAGATGCCAAAAAGTGACAGGGATTTTTTTAGCAATTACGGTATGGTATCAATAGTTATTATCCCGCTGTTTATAAAGGATGAGTTTTGGGGATTTTTTAGCATTGACGACTGTTATCACGACCGTGAAGTTACCGAAGACGAGCTCGATATCTTAAAGTCTGTCAGTTTCATGCTTGCCAGCGCCATAAATCAACATTTTCTGACTGAAGAAGTCAAGATGGCACAGGAACATGCAATGCAAAAGTTGGAAAACCTTGTCGAAGAAAGAACGGTGAAGCTTGCTAAGGCACAGAAGGCTGCTGAACATGCAAACAAGGTAAAATCCTCATTCCTCGCCAGTATGAGCCACGAGATACGCACGCCTATGAACGCAATACTCGGTATCACAGACATCCTTATGCAAAAAGAAACTCTTCCGCCGGAGATATCTGAAGGATTGGGCAGGATATTCAACTCGTGTGATATGCTTCTGGCAATAATCAACGATCTGCTTGACTTTTCAAAGATAGAAGCAGGAAAGATGGATGTACACTCCTCTAAATATGATGTGGCAAGCCTGATAATCGACTCGGTGCAGCTTAACAAGATTCGAAGCGGTGAAAACTCCGTCGACTTTGAGCTTCAAATCGACGAAAACATACCGGCAAGATTGATAGGCGATGAGCTTCGTATCAAACAAATCATGAATAACCTTCTATCAAATGCTTTCAAGTACACGGATAGCGGCAAAATCACCCTTTCGATAGTTTCCGAAACATGGCCGGGCGGTGATGGAGTCACACTGGTGATCATTGTCAAAGATACAGGACGCGGTATGACAAAAGATCAATTACGCAGACTGTTTGAAAAGTATTCCCGCTTCGACGAAAACATCGGTGGTTTCATCGAAGGTACAGGGCTTGGTCTTGCAATAACACAAAACCTGGTAAGCATGATGAACGGCAGCATCAATGTTGAAAGTGAACCAGGTACCGGATCGACCTTTGTTATCCGGCTGCCACAAAAGACCGTGGACAACGTAGTATTAGGCAGCGCAGTAGCAGAGAATATGGAGCGTTTCCGTACGAACTACATCACCCGTAATGCAAGGGGACCGATCTTACGCAGCTTAATGCCTTATGGGAGTGTTTTAGTTGTTGATGACATAGAAGCAAATCTTTATGTCGCTGTTGGTTTGCTAAAACCTTATGGACTCCGCATAGAAACCGTACAAAGCGGAGAAGCAGCTATAAAACTTATTAAACAGGGCAAAACATTTGATGTGATATTTATGGATCATATGATGCCGCAAATGGACGGTATAGAAGCAACGTCGATATTACGCAAACTGGGTTATACAAAGCCCATTGTTGCACTGACTGCAAATGCCGTTACCGGGCAGGCTGAAACCTATATGCAAAATGGCTTTGACGAGTTTATCTCAAAACCGATCGACATACGCCAACTGAATTCGATATTAAACAGATTTATACGCAATGTTCAGCCTCCTGAAGTCATTGAATCTAATTCTATAAAAACGGACGTAGCTGAGCCCGTTATGGAAGAACTCAGTCAGGATCAAAAAGACCAAAGCAGCGCAGGTATCTTAAGTAAAAGTATCGACGGTCTTGATTTAGTAAAAGGGCTTGAAATGCACAGAGGAGACGAAGCAGCCTTCTTAAGAGTACTCCGCTCGTTTTCGGTAAGTGTCCGTGCGCTGCTGGACGAAACAGAAAGCGCCACCGAAGACAATATGCATGAGTATAAAACAAAAGTGCATGGCATAAAAGGTGCAAGCTATATGTTATATTTAGAACCGATCGGACAGTACGCCGAAGAGCTTGAAGCTGCCGCAAAAGAAGGCAACATTGGATTTATAGAGTTGCACAATAAGTCTTTCCATGATGCCGCCTATAGTATCGTCGATGATATTGACGCTATGCTTGCGGAAATCGAAGCAGAAAGTCCAAAATCCTCAAAAGAAAAACCGGATGAGAAATTATTGATCAAACTTCTTACTGCATGTAAAGAGTATGACATGACTTCAGCAGATGAAACTATGAGTAAAATAGAGGAGTATCGATATGAAGCTGACGAAGGTCTTACCGATTGGCTGCGCTTAAATGTAGATGTAATGAACTATGATCAGATCATAACCAAACTCTCAAAGACCAGTTGAACAGAATCTCAAGTTTTATTATAAAAGTATACCTTCACGGGTATACTTTTTATACATTATTTGCTATGGTGTTACCCACGGGTTTTATTGATGGTTTTGCACGTCAAACAACTTCGCCCCCAAGATTTCAATCGCTCACTTGTAGATATACCAACGATTACATCGATTATTTGCTAAAAACAAAAATTTTTTAAATTCACTATTGACTCTTGTGTTACACCATAGCGTAATATGAAAGCACAAAATGATAATTTATTGTTTTTTTAGTGTATTTAGTAATGAGAAAGGAATGGAAATACAATGAAATCTGCAACAGCAGTAAGCTATGAGCTTGACAACCTCGATATCGCAGTATGTGAGTTAGTCACACAAATAAAAAACAAACTTACACTTGAAAAGAACACTGTTGCCATATTATATGGTCAACCGGACATAGACATCGAAAAACTCTCTTCAGCACTTTGTAATGAACTCAACTGTAATGTCATAGGAGGTACCACAGCAGCAGGAGCATCCCTGACAAACGGTGGATACTATGAGCTTGCCGTGA
>Ga0123356_10005851_pt1 | contig 12484 bp, 12 predicted proteins | sample TergutEmb28metaG_2_FD_92546 | JGI IMG/M metagenome (GOLD analysis project Ga0123356, IMG submission 92546) | Embiratermes neotenicus P3 segment gut microbial communities from Petit-Saut dam, French Guiana - Emb289 P3 | ecosystem: Host-associated > Arthropoda: Insects > Digestive system > Gut ... | reverse complement strand
CTGATCGGAAATATTTTAGCTGTCATATGCACATTTTTTGTATTGGTAAGTCCGAGAATATTAAATCCTGATTATGTCACTCTTATACATAACGGATATAATAATGTTTCCGCTGCATGGTTCGGCAATATACTTGCAAATCCGAATTTGATCGCTCTCGTAATAATTGTTATTGTTTTGATTTTAGATTCTGTCAATGTAATGAAAAGAGGTTACAAAAAAGACAAAAAAGATGAAGACGCTGAAGAAGCTGACGAAGCTGCATATCAAGCCGATAAAGCAGATAAAATGCAACAAGAAGAAGATGAACAACAAAAACCCGTCAAAAAATTCAAGTTTTCATATTTTGAACCGATCAAAGGAATTATTTTTACACTTGTTGTTACTATTTTGTTCCTGGTATTTCCTCAAATCATAGCATTTGTATTTTACGGCAGTATGAACCCAAGACTCATACCTACATTCGACGCCGGTGTGATTCGATATTGGACCGTATTAGTCCCGGCTATTATTTGGGCGCTGCTGCGTATTATCATCGAAGTTGTTTATATGATCGAACGCAGCTATACAAAACGTCTCGCTCTGATAACAGTAATCGGAAATGTTCTTGCATTAATATGCGGTTTCATTATATTTGTAAGTCCGCGGATAGTATATTGGGAATATACAAACTTCGTACACAGATATTTTGACAACATGGCAGAATGGTTCAGTGTACCGCTTACAAGGATCCTTGACAGGCCGAATTTAATTATTCTTGTAATAATGATCGTTGTTCTTGTTATTGAATCAATAAACATAATAAGAAGAAGTCGTAAAGCTGAAAAAGATGATGATGAAGATAACGACGATAACGAAAACAAAGATGATGTAACAAAAAATAAAGTCGATATTAATACGGAAGCAAATTAATTAATACAATAACATTAATAAACCCCCGTTTTAACGCAGCATAAGCCGTGTAAACCGGGGGTTATTTTATAAAAGGTTTTGATAATATGGGAATGATAATCACAATCACATCAGGGAAAAGCAGAACGGGTAAGACGACTGCCGCTGCTAAGATTTCATCATGTCTTGCAATGTTGAAATATAAAACACTTTGTGTTGACTTCGGAACAGGTCAACAGAATGTTTTATATAATTTGGGAATTGAAAATAAAGATAATGTCGATATTATGCGTTTATTAAACGGTGAAATCAAAGTGATCGACGCATGTTCCGCACACCCCGGGATACCGGGGCTGTTCGTGTTATCCATGTCTGTTTTCTTTAATTCGGGAAGACTTGATGTTTCAGATGTTATGCCTTTATTCCATGAAATTCGTCATGAGTTTGATTACATCATAATCGACACACCTTCAATAACATTCCCGGGATTTAATTTAGCACATGCTGATGCGGATATTTCAATTATCGTCACTAACGGTGATGATCCGGCAATGACCGATGTTCTCAGAACATATCAGAGTGTTCATGATGCAGGCATCAATGATGTCATGCTTTTGGTTAACAAAGTCGCTCCGGTAAAAAACATGCGAGTCAAATCGGACGTCGATAAAATCTTGGGCAAAATCGGAGCAAAGATGATCGGCTTAATCCCGGAAGATGAATCCGCATCGCAATCACCTTTTTCAACAGATTCAAGTATGATACATAAAAATCGTATATTCACTTCACGATTTTTAAGTGTCGCTCGAAGCATTGTAAATAAATTTCCAAAACCTCCGACACCGCCAAAACCGCCAAAGCCTCCGACAATGCCTCCGGAGCTTGTTGACTTCATACGACGAAAAGCTGAACAAACTGAACAAGCTGAACAAACTGCTTTCCAAAACACGCAAAACAATCACGAAGATACATCACCGCTCGATAAATCAAAATTCCTCGGTTCATACGGCGACCCTAAACTCTGGGCAAAGTCAACACTTAAAAATGCAGACGAAGACGACATCGTCCCTGTTCATGCAATCACAGCCGGGATGTTCACATCAAATGAAACAGTCAGAAACAGAATGTGGCTTCACGATTTATTGGATGATGCCGGAATACCTTATTACATTGAAGTCGGCGGAATGGGCGGCGGTCGTAATTTGACTGAAGCACAATACATTTACGTCGAAAAAAAGAACGCCGCAATAGCGCAAAAATTGATCAAAGAATATAATGAAGCCGAAAAAATAACCGCCGATTTATCGGATATCGATGAAGACCCCGTCATATCAGATGACGGAGTCCCTCAAAAATTATGCCCTTCATGTAATGAATACATCGACTTCGACCATTATAAATGCCCTATATGCAAAGGACGAACGGAATAATCAATTATTTAAGCAAATTCTATTGAATTTCCGGCTCTTTTTTGTGCTAAAATATATGCATTGTGTGCTCTTTGAATGAAATCGACTGCTTTTTCATTTTGTTCCGGTGTGTGTGAACAAACGCCTATTGAAACGGTCGGTTCATTTTCATTTTTATCGATGCCGGGAATATCCATGTTCTTTAATTCTTCACTTATTCTGTCGGCTACGATAGATGCACCGCTTGAATTTGTTATAGGTAATAAAACAGCAAACTCTTCATCGCTCCATCTGGCAATGAAGTCTGTTGTTCTTTTTATTGAATTTTCTAATGTTCTTGATATAGCTGATAACACATCATCATAATTTACAGCGTTATTTTCTTTAAATCCGTCAATACTGAAGATCACAAGGCTGAGATATGATTTATCCCTTGTTGCTCTGTTCCATTCCAAGATTAACCGATTATCAAATCCATATCTGTTTGATAATCCCGTAAGCGAATCTTTCATACTGAATGCAGCCATTTCGAGGACATTATCAGCCGTTGCCATGTAACCGTCAAGGAACATTTCATCTGTGTCACCGTGATTCGGATTGTCAGTTTCCATTCTTGCTACCATAACATTGACATTATCAATGAATTTTTGCATGACACTGATAAAATTCTTGATTTCCGCCAAACCCATTTGCGCCGTCGGATCTGCTGCTGCAACCTGACCGGGTGCATGACCCAAATGCGGATGTGTATCTGTTTTATGCATTTTATCAACAGCATTTTTCAAAAGATCACCGATCATATCCTGAATATGCTGCATGATATTCCCATGCTCTGCTCCTTGCTCGGCACTTTGTTCCGGCGTGTTTACGATTTCACTCATATCAAACTCCCTCACATATTTTCATCTTCGTTTTTAAAATGTTTTGGCGGCACCTTTAATAAATTACTGTTTAAAAATGAAATTACTTTCCAAAAGCCATGTTTGCAAGGCTATTGTACCATAAAATTCGATAAACTCAATGAATTTACAAAGTTTTCATAATGAAAGGGTATCTTTGCCTTATTTAAATAAATCGTTCATTTCTGTATGCTTCAGCCAAATGTCATGATTTTTGGCACATTTGGCTGATACATCATTCGTGTATGATAATTATAATTTAATGTATACTTGTTGTCTATAGATATTGCAATATATTGTGTGCAATTTACCTTACAACGGAACTCAGCCAAAAGTAGTGATAAAACACCACATTTGGCTGAATAAATTCATTTATTATTTTTTACATTTCAATCAAACATCATTTTTATTTATTATAACCAAACAAGCTTATGGCGATTTACGTCATAAGCTTGTTTATGATTTATTTTAGGTTTCGATTGATATTATATGTTTTGATTAATGCTTAATTTTCTTGCCCTTCCGTTTGCTCTTCGGTTCTCATTTTGCGAATCGAATTGCCGACCACTGCTGCGATCAATGTTGCAAGAACCAATCCTGTGGTTACGAATCCTGCAATTTCACCAAGTTCCGGTGGCGGTGCAAGCGGTACTTCCGGTGTTTCGATGGTCATGAATGTTTCCATTTCTTCCGGAAGAGGTGTAAACGGAGACGGTGCAAGCGGCAGAGGTGTATCAGGAATGTCTACCAGCGGAGCTGCCGGAACCGGAGCGGGTGCAGGAGCAGGTGCCGGAGCAGGAGCGGGTGCCGGAGGCGGTGCAAGCGGAATGATTGTTATAGGTGTTTCAAGTACCGGTACAATCGGCTCATCAATCGGATCTTCATCAACCGGATCTTCATCAATCGGATCTTCTTCACCGGGCGGTGTCACAACGGGTGGTGCAGGCGGATCTACTACTTCGTCAGGTATTTCACCCGGGTCATCATCTAAAGCAGGAATTTCATCTTCGTTTAATGTATTAAGATCATCTATTGTCAATTGAGGCTCGGGATCAAATTCATTTTCATGAAAAATTGTATTTTCTCTTACTGTCGGAAGATCAATTTCTTTTACGCTTGTAAAGCCACCGGGTGTGAATGTATATCCTGGGAGTTGTTGCAATACCAGTTCCGATATTTCCGGTTCTTCCGGTGCTATCGGTTCTTCGCCGCGAGGTTCCGGTTTTTCGGGTGGCGGACCTTGATCCAATTCTTGTGGGGGTTGTTCATTAAATACCGGTGGATTTTCATTAAACACAGGAGGACCGTCTAATTTTAATGTTACATTTCCAAATCCGTTTATATCAGATTGGGTCATAGGAGTACCATTTGCATGTAAGAAAGTAAAATTATGACTACCGGAGCCTGTTATAACAAATTCATATACATTACCGGTATTTCTTTCTACAATTCTTAAAGTTCCTTGATTTGCATCGTCAGCAACATTTAGTGTAAATGTATTGCCTGTACCTCTTACTAATGTTATTCCGGTTGAGGCTCCACCAATATACCATGTACCATTTCCGTTAAAGTCATTACTTGCATTATTACTGCCAATATTTCCTACTCTGTTAACTTCGAAATCTTTAGCTGTACCTTCTTTAACAGCTTCTCGATGTTCATTCCATTGCCTTAAAGCTTCTTCATGTGCAGCTTCTCTTTGTTTAAAAGCTACCATTGCTTTTTCATGTGCTTCTTTTGCTGCTTCATATGCTGCTTTTGATGCTTCGTATTCATCTGCTTCAAGACCACGAGCTTCCATTTCAGCTAACCATGCTTGATAAGCTTCACGATATTCATCACTGTCTTCATCATAACCTTCTAACCATTCAGCATGATCAATTTCCCATTGAGCATAATCTGCTTCGTAATCTTCCCAAGCTTCTATATAAGCTTCTAAATCAGCCAAATAATCTTCCCAAGCTTGTGCATTGGTTTCTTTAATTTCTGCAACTTCTGCTAAATGTTCTGCGATAGCCCAAGCTTCTGCTAAATCTTGTTGAGCATCATGCAATGCTTTCATAGCTACATTTAATTCACCAATCGCTTCATTTACATCTACTGTAGCATCATATTCTGCTTCTTGTGATTGGAATAATAAAAGTTCAGCATCGTTAAGCGCATCAATTGCATCTTGTACTGCATCCATTGCATCTTCAAAAGCTGCTTGCTTTTCTTCAACATTTTCGATTGCTTCTTTTGCTTCTTTATCAGTGCTTGCTTGTAATATTCTTAATGCACCTGTATCTGATAAATCGACGTTAAAATCAAAATCATCAAGTGCTTCTTGAGCGGCAACTGCAAGATCGCGAATTGCGTTTATATCTGCTGTTGACAATTCTCCATCGTCGATAGCTTTTTGCATTTCTGCAATTTTTTCGTTAACGGCGAGTACGAGATCATTACGTTCTTCAATTGCATTAATTAAATTACTGTTCGCTTCGTTAGCAGCTTCTATTTTTCCATTTGCATATTCGACAGCATCATTTAATTCACTTTGTGCAAGTAAAGCGGCTTCTTTAGCATCTTCGACATCATCTTCAGCATCATCGCGTGCTTTTTCTGCTGCGGTTACGTTGTTTTTTGCTGTTGTAAGTGCACCTTGCGCTGTTGTAAGAGCACTGTTTGCATCTTTTATAGCATCATTTAATGCATCTACGTTATTGTCAAATTCATCTTGCATTTCTTCTGCTGTTGTGTTGGCAGCTTCTGCTGCTTCTTCTGCCGGTTGAACTTCTGCACGCGCAGCTTTAGTTGCATCTTCAACTACCGGTAGTTGAGTTACTGCTTCTTCTTTGTTTTCTGGCGGAGCCGGTGGTGGTGTTGGTTCTTTTACTTCAATTTCTTCAATTACTTCTGGCATTGTATTATCCCCCTATTTAATAGTTATTAATAGTCTGATTTGTTCTAGGGTTGTTTCCCTGTTTTCAGCCTCTTTTGTTCTGCGGTTGGGGTTCCGCGCTGTCTTGACCGGGAAGACATTTTTCAGCCTCTTTTATTATGGGGTTGAGGTTCCCTGTTTTCAGCCTCTTTTGATTTAGAGTTGAGGTTCTCTATCGTTTACCAATTGATGACTTGTGTTTCGTCGGTACTCTCTGCAAGTGCTTCGTCCATCAGCTTTAACATTTCCAATGCGCTTCTGAAGTTTTGCTTTTGGTTTTTTTCAACCCAATGGATTTGTCCTTGCCAGGTAGAATTTTGCATGAACTTGACAGATATTTCGAACGTTCCCTTTGTGCTGCCAATGTCCCGCCTGTCATCAAGCCTGACTATTTCGCTCACTCGCACCACCCCTTTCGGTATTCACTTTTATGTCACATTACTTTTTTATGAGATAATAATACCGATATTGTGTCACATAGTAGTCACAATATCGGATTTTTTTGGGAAAAGTTTAATTATTTTGTGATATTTTTGTGTTTTTTTTAAGAATTTTTTGTAAACACTCTATTTATCGCTTGATAATGCGTCACCCATAAGCTTTAAAAGCTCAATAATACTTGAAAATTGTTTGGTAATATTTTTTTCGATCCAATTTATGCTGCCTTGCCATTCCGCATTATGCCTGAATTTTACGGAAATTTCAAAATTCCCTGTTTTACCGACATTATTACCGGTTTTTTTCCCGGTTATATTATCTTTTAAATGTGTATTTAAATCCAGTTCATGTTTTCTTAAACGTTTTTTTGCTTTTCCGAAGGTTCTCGGTAATAAATGCTTTTCCGGAAACCCCTTTGTATCAAAAGTCGTTTCCATGATTTCGATCATGCCCATCAAGCTGTTGAATGAAAAGGGTTCTTCAAAATATTTGCAATCAAGTTCACCTGTTATACAGCCGTCATTATTTAATGTTGCGACTGCGTGCATTTTTACGGACATTGCAGTCACATGCTTATGATCATTATGTGTCATGGATAACGCCTTTCAAAAATCGATGTTAAATTTCAGAGGGAACATCGATTGGTTTAAGCCAACGGAGTAACATGTCTGATGGTTGTACCTACAATTTTTGATAAATATTTATTATCTACGGAACGTAATATTCTGTTGACAAGCATTTTACAATCTTCATATGTCAAGCTGTACAACATTAACATATATTGATTCGGACTGCAGCGCGTAAATAAGTCTCCCATTCGCAAACACCCGGGGATAGCAACACCCAGTTGTCTCATGACGCCGCCGTCTCTCATTTTTGGTTCGTGTTTCGTATCAAGTCTTATTATAAAAGCTGTTCGCCCCGATCGCGGTACACTTCGTGTTTCGATTTGAAACAGTGTTTTAAATATGCTTGCATCACAATAATAAGCACCGGGGAAGTCGGCATCTTTCAACCATTCTTCAATAACTTCATCAAGTGTCAATTCTTTTTTTATGTCCGGATGTTGAATACGATTATATAATGATCTCAAATTATCTGAAAAATTTATACCCAGGACATCAAAGAACATTGCTTCCATCTTTTTATATATACGAAGAGCTTCTTCTGTTTTATCTTGTGATATCAATGCCTTTAAATGATATTCGATCAATTGTTCATCAAACGGATCAATACATAATGCTCGTGTGCAAAGTTGTTCGGCTTCAACATTTCGATCCAGTCCGTTCATCAGTTTTAATGCATCATGAACACAGCCTAAATATAATGTGCGATACCATCGTACAAGCGGAATGACCCATATATCTCCTGTTGAATTCGGTAAAAAATCTCCTTTATATAACTCTGCCGCTTGTAATAACATTTCTAATTTTTCTTGATCCGATCTGTCTTCAGCGGCAGCTTCTTTGATCAAGGATTCAAAATCTTCAATATCGGTAGTGCATTCTATATTGTTATTCCAAGAATATCCGCCGCTTTTTGCGATTATTATATTATCAGCACAAATGAGCCCGCCTTTTTCAAGCGCGCCCCTGGCTCGGTATACCATCGTTCGCAATACGCTCCCCGGATTGCCTTGCAATTCTTCATCACAAAATATTTCAAGGAGCTCTTCTTGTGACACAGATCTGTAACGATTTGTGACTAAATATTGGAGTAATCTCCACACCTTAGAGGACTTTTTTGCTTGTTCAGTTATACGAACACCGTTGCATATAATCGCGAATCCACCGAGCATTTCCACTCTCAGAACAACTTTCGCAACTGCTATACCGCTCACCCTCTCCGTATATACCGCTTAAATTGTGAGATAATTATAACACAAAAATGTCACATGTCAATGCTTATTTTGATATGTGACATTTGAAATGTGATTAAATTGTGAACATTTTGTGTCCGGAAATTTTTTGTATATTATATGCTTATATCGTTTCAAACTTATATACGGTTGTATGATTATATACTTCACCGGGTTTAAGAAGCGGTGCGGGAAAATGCGGGATATTTACCGAGTTTGGCCAATATTGAGTTTCCAAACATAACCCTTTGCGTTTTGAGTATTTTGCTCCGTTTTTACCTGTTTCGGGTTGCATCATGTTACCGCTGTAGAACTGCATTCCCGGCTTTGTCGTCAGGCATGTCATTCTGATACCTGCACATTCAAGTACTGCACCGGGTGCTAATGCATGGTATGGTTCATCGGTTAAAGCCCAATTGTGGTCGTATCCGCCGCCTAATACGATCAACGGATAATCGCTTTCAAAGCCCGGACCGATACAGGTAAGCTCTCTGAAATCAAGAGATGTTCCGGTTATATCCGCAAGCTCACCGGTTGCGATCAGTTCATCATCATATATGGTAACACGATCGGAAAAGATTTGGATCTTATGATTTTCAATGCCGCCCGAATCATGACCCGCCAAGTTGAAATATGTGTGGTTTGTCATATTGATCGGTGTTTCTTTATTTGTTTTTGCTATGTACTCCATGCCGAGTTCACCATTATATAATGTGTATCGTACAGTTACATCCAAATCACCCGGAAATCCGGTTGCTGCATTTTCCTTGTCAAGGAGCCTTAATACTAATGCATCATTTTGTTCTTCCGCAGTCCAAACAAGCTTGCTGAATCCGTTGAAACCGCCGTGAATACAGTGCGGACCGGCGTTTTTATCTAAATGATATGTTTCACCGTTCATTTCATAACAAGCATTTCTTATACGATTGGCATATCTGCCTACAGTCGCACCGTGAGCTGCTTTGTTCGCTTCATATCCGGCTATATCATCAAACCCGAGTGCAACATCTCTTGTCCCACCGTCAATCGGAATATGAATGCTTTTGATCGCCGCTCCGTATGTTATTATTTCAACTGCGAAGCCTCCGTCTTTTAAGATGAATAAATCAACCGGTTTTCCGGTTTTTGTTTGCCCGAACGGGTGTTTTTCAATAGTCATTTTTCTTTTTCCTTCCTTTTAATAATATCAAAAATGTTAAACTGCCGACTAACAAAATCATCGATATATATTGTGATGTGGAAAATTCACCGTAGATTCCTCGAATGAAATCACCGCGATACAGTTCGAGGATAAAACGCAGGATCGAATAAATTATACCGTAAATACATACTGTCAATCCTTGAGTTTTCGATTTTTTATATATAGTAACAAGGATCGCTGTCAAAAGAAACAGGCATGATGCTTCGATCAATTGGATTGCCAATATTGATGTTCCCGGAGTGATGCCCGATATATATACGGGATGTGCCGTATGTGACGGGAAGATCACAGCAAACGGATGTGACGGGTTTACCGGTATTCCGTAACAACAACCGCCGAAGAAGCAACCGATCCTGCCGATCCCATGTGCAAGTGCCAATGCGGGAGCGAAAAGATCGGCAATCGGTATGATCGGTAATTTATGGATCTTGCAGTATATGACCATTGCGGTCACACCGCCGATCAATCCACCGTAAAATACTGTTTCACCAAATATCATTATTAGTGCAATTTCAATCGGTAATTGGCGGAAATAATCCCAATTTGATATGATTTCCGGGATTTTCATCAACGGACGCAGTAAAAAAGCACCGATCAATCCGCCGCAGATGCAAATCAAAAATACAAGCGGAATGTCTTTGTCTTTGGTTTTATCAAGTATTTTAATAAGAAACCATGCTGCTGCGGCACCGATGATGATAAATACACCGAATGTGCCTATTTGCCTTCCGAATATTTCAAATAATACCGGGTGCATCGTTTATACCTCTTATACTTCGAACAACACCGCTGCTGATGCAACGGTGTCATTGTATTTGCGTGATATAATGTGTTGACCGTTTCGGTCAAAATGTATAAAGCGTCTGTCCTTTACCAAACCGGGTATGCGTAGGAACCCATCGCACTTATACATGATATACACAGAACGACTGTCAATATTGCTCCTGCCAATCCGATGATTGATGTTACAATACCCGCTGTTGCCATACCGGTAGGCGCACCATACTCTACAGCTTTTCTTTTACCGCTGATACCGAGCACCAAGCCGATGATCGCCAATATAACTCCAACATAAGGCACGATCAATGAACAAATACCAAGCACCAATGCTGCAATGGAATTCCCCTTACCGGGATAACTCGTTGTAACCGGCTGCGGCGCATAACCGGGCGGAGGCGGCGGTGGCGGTGGCGGAGGCGGCGGAGACGGTGCCGGTTGTTGTTGCTCCGGTTGTTGCTCGTAATTTTGATTATCCATACGAAACTCTTCCTTTCGTTATTTAATTTGGAATTGGTATACTTTGATCATAAAGAGTATGAGGACAAAAATCTTGACCTGTAACCCATTCGATTTCTCCGTTATTAACCGAAACTGATTTAAATAATCGAATATCTGTTAATGCTTTATAAAATTTATGTGTTAAATTCGGTTTGAAATCATATAGCCGTTTTCCACCATCATCAAAAAATAATATAAGATTGTAATTGTCAAGTGGAGTTACGGTTTTTAGTTTAGGATAAATAGTCATTATTCTAATCCTTTTATCTTAAAATATTCTTCATCAGTTTGCATAATTTCCCATAATGCATTTAACTCTTCTTTATGAATATCAGCCCATGCAACAACATATTTTGTTTGCTTATGCGGAAAATCACCAACAATTAAATTTCCTTCTAAATCAAATACTGCTTTTGACCCACCATATGATGCATGAAAATGAGGAGTATGATGTTGTTCTGTATCTTTAAAATACATCCGTATTATTATTCCGTAAAATGATGAAATTATTGGCATTCATTACCCTCCGGCTATTTAATAATTCATATTGTATCATAAATATTATCTTACGTAAATTTCAAAATTTAAATCAAATTTCCAAATATGAATCTGCGTACAGTGTGTTGTTTTTGATGATGTCGCAAGAGCGGAGGGTTTCCATGAGGCGTTGATCGCCGGGGTTAACGATTGCGGATGTCAGGCCGTTGCACATTGCCATTGCGAGCATTGCGCTGTCCATGATCGGGCGTACATGAGGCGGCATCATGTTTGAGATGTTTGATAATCCGCCGCTTGAGTTTAAGCCCATGTCGCTGAGCATTTTGATAAAATCAAGGACTTCCGTTTGTTTGTCCTGCATTCCTTTTACAACAAGGAAAAGCGGGTCGAACCATATGTCCTCGGGCTCCATCCCGTGTTCCATACCCCGCTCGAGAAGTTCCTGACAGTAGCCCATACGCTCGTCATTATCGGATGGAATTCCCGCAGCTGAGCACAAGGCAATACAAATTGCTCCGTTTGCGGCGGCTAAATCTATGTTCGCGATTCTGTCGCCTGCGTCTGCGGAGTTTACAATTGGTTTTCCTTTGGTATTATTATGTACTTTTATACCGGCTTCAATTGCTTTGGAGTTAGCTGTATCAAGGCATAGCGGGATGTTGTCGCATTCTCCCTGAATGAGTTTGACAGCCCATTGCATTAAATCTTCGCCGTCTTTTTCGGCGGGGCCGATATTTACATCCAGATAAACAGCGCCTTGTGCTATTTGATCTTTGGCACGTTTAAGGATTGGCTCCGGGTCTCTGTTTGCCATTGCCTCTCTGATTGTCGGTGATATGCAGTGAATCCGTTCGCCTATAACGATAAATTTACTCACATCTTATCCTCCATATACACGTTTCTTTTAAGTTTTTATTAAAGATTTTAAGTGTATTTTTTATTCTACTATAAATAAACATTATTTTCCATACTTTCCTGTTGTAATTACAATCTTATAAGATGTATAATAGTGATATTGCAGTAAGAAAAGAGGACTTTTTTATGAAGCTTAACAATAAACGGACAATTTTAATCGGTTTTGCGTTTATGTCT
>Ga0123356_10005850_pt1 | contig 12485 bp, 13 predicted proteins | sample TergutEmb28metaG_2_FD_92546 | JGI IMG/M metagenome (GOLD analysis project Ga0123356, IMG submission 92546) | Embiratermes neotenicus P3 segment gut microbial communities from Petit-Saut dam, French Guiana - Emb289 P3 | ecosystem: Host-associated > Arthropoda: Insects > Digestive system > Gut ... | reverse complement strand
CTTCTTCGTCGACGGGCTTGCTTAGTTCATACGCGTGAAACAACTCGTGGGTAAAAGAGGCGTCGGTCTTGCGATAACTGCCCGCTTCGACGTAGATAGCTGTTTTTCCTTCAGTACGGATAGCCGCGGCCGGCACAGGGATCCCGAAGCTTTTCAGCTCTTCGCAAATGTATATAGCCTCGATATCCGCAGTATCCAAAAAACTTTGCGGGAACCGCATCATCACATCTTGTATGAGCAGCATGACAGATCCTGTTATCGTCTCGTCTGTGCAGGCGCGCGCCTCGATATTATTCGCTCCGGGTACCTTTTCGCTTACGGCAGGGGCGCCGCAGCATGTAAGCGCGAAAACGATCATAAGGGATAATATTATATATACGGGTTTAGCCAAAAGTAATAGCCTCCTGTGCCTATACTATAGACAATAGCCTGTAGCGTCAATTAAGAGCTTTGTGTTATTATCGTGCCATCAGACTTAATAACAGGCGCCTTACTGATTTGGAAAGGTATTGAATAATGAATTCGAAGGAAAGAACAAGGGCATCCTTATTAAGAAAAATTCCGGACAGAGTGCCTGTTTCCGCTTCATTTGTGCCTGAGATCGAGCAACGGCTTAAAGAGTATTTCGGCATAGACGATATCAGGGAAATCGAAGTAAACAAGCTTGGCAACGACATGCTTATCGCCGGAGCCGGCATAGGCATGTCTTTTTACGGTCCCGCAGAGGAGTACACCTGCTCCTGGGGATGCAAATGGAGATATTTCAGGAATAACGAGGGAAGCTATACAGAGATTATAGAGCATCCTCTGTCCGGCGACGAGGACGGCAGCAAGCTTAAGGCTTATAGGATACCTGATCCGAAAGCGCCGGGCGTCTACGCCCCTGTCCGCGAGCTTGTGCAAAAATACGGGGACAGCCATTTTATTTGCGCCTTTTTAGCATGTTCTATTTTTGAGGCGGGATGGTATATTCACGGTCTTGAGGACACTGTAATGGATATGGCCGCAAATCCCGATTACGCTCATGCCCTGTTTGACAAGGTGATGGAGTTCCCGCTCATAGCAGGCCTCGGGATGATAGACGAAGGCGCCGATATGATATGGCTGGGCGACGACGTGGGCATGCAGTACAAGATGATAATGTCCGTCGATATGTGGCGCGAGTATTTAAAACCCAGGCTCGCGAAACTGATCGCCGCGTACAAAGAAAAGGATCCGGATGTCCTTGTAGCCTATCACAGCTGCGGCTATATCGAGCCGATCATTGACGAACTTATTGAAATAGGGCTTGACGTCCTGAATCCCATACAGCCGCTGGCAATGGACCCGGCGCATATCAAAGACAGGTTCGGAGACCGCTTAAGCTTATGGGGGGCGATCGACATACAGGAGACGCTGCCGAAAGGAAGCAGGGAAGATATAAGAAGAGAAGTCGAGCTGCGCATGAAAACCATCGGTAAAGACGGCGGATACCTGATGGGGCCCGCGCACAATGTACAAGCGGACACAAGTCTTGATAACCTGTTCGCCTTCTATGAGGCGGCGCGTGATTTCGGGAAGTATGAGGGGTAAACTGCTATGAATGTTCAGGGAAAAACTTTTCTCGGGATAGAGCTGGGCTCTACGAGGATAAAGGCGGCGCTGATAAACGAAGAGTTCGACACCATCCTGTCGTCCGGTTTTGACTGGGAAAACCGGTACGAAAACGGGATCTGGACCTATGATCTGGACGATGTATGGACTGGACTGCAGTCGTGCGTGAGGGAGATTCCGGACGAATATAAAGACAATATCGGCTGCATCGGTATATCGGCTATGATGCACGGATACCTGCCGTTTAATAAAGACGGAGAACTGCTTACGGGGTTCCGCACCTGGCGAAATACGATCACTGGCGAAGCCGCGGAAAACCTCAGCGAGCTGTTCAGCTTCAACATACCGCAAAGATGGAGTATAGCGCACCTCTACCAGGCGATTCTGAACGGCGAGGAGCATGTAAAAGATATAGCTTTTTTAACGACGCTTGCGGGGTATGTGCATTACAAACTAACAGGAGACAAAGTGCTGGGCATCGGCGACGCCTCGGGGATGTTTCCGATCGACAGCGAGGCGCTAAATTATAATGCCGGGATGCTCGCTAAGTTCAGCTCGCTCACGGCCAGTACGGGAGAGGGCTGGAACCTGATAGATATCCTTCCGAAAGTCTATGCCGCGGGCGAGGGCGCCGGTACGCTCACGCCTGATGGAGCAAGGCTTCTCGACCCGGCGGGCGGGATCAAGGCCGGGATCTCTGTCTGCCCTCCGGAAGGGGACGCGGGAACAGGGATGGTCGCGACTAATTCCGTGGCCGAAAGGACAGGCAATGTATCGGCGGGGACATCGATTTTCGCGATGATCGTGCTGGAAAAAGAGCTCTCGAGGCTATACCCTCAAATTGATATGGTGACGACTCCGACAGGTAAGCCGGTCGCTATGGTGCACTGCAACAACTGCTCATCAGACCTTGACGCCTGGGTACAGCTTTTCGGCGAAGCGTCGGAGCTTATGGGCGGCAATACGGACAAATCCGCTCTATATGAAGCGCTGTACAGGGCGGCGCTGGAAGGCGACCCGGACGGCGGCGGCATGTTTTCGTGCAATTATCTTTCGGGCGAGCACACGACGGGGTTTGAGCAGGGCAGGCCGCTCTTTGCGCGCATGCCGGACAGCAACTTCACCCTCGCGAACTTTTTCCGTACATTGCTTTTTTCGTCGATGGCCACACTCAAGCTCGGCATGGACATCCTGACTGAAAAAGAGTCTGTGAAGCTAGGGCAGTTACTTGCGCATGGAGGCCTGTTCAAGACCAAAGAAGTGGGACAAAGGCTTATGGCCGCCGCTCTTGGCGCCCCCGTCGCGGTGATGGAATCAGCGAGCGAAGGAGGGGCGTGGGGCATAGCCCTGCTGGCCGCCTATTCGTCCTTAAAAAAAGAAGGCGAATCCCTGGAAACTTTTCTCGCAAACAGGGTGTTCGGTAAAACGCAGGTATGGAGTCTTGAGCCGGATGAAGAGGACAGCAGAGGCTTCGCGGAATTTATGGAACGTTATAAAGCCGGTCTCGCCGTTGAACGCGCGGCGGTCGACAATCTAAAAGAATAAAAACGGAGGTAAAGATCAATGAATAATATCCCTGTCATTAAGCTTGGCCTGATCGCGGTCTCCCGCGACTGCTTTCCGAGAACGCTTTCGGAATCGCGGCGCTCGGCCGTCGCGAAGGCACACGGCGATATCTATGAGTGCAAGGTGATCGTCGAGAACGAAGAAGACGCGATGAAAGCCCTTGATGATATTGCCGGGGCCGGTGTGAACGCGCTGGTAGTCTACCTCGGCAACTTCGGGCCGGAATCTTCGGAAACCATTTTGGCTAAGTATTTCGACGGTCCGGTGATGTACGCCGGCGCTGCGGAAGATGACAAGGACGGGCTGATCGACGGGCGCGGCGACGCGTACTGCGGTATGCTCAACTGCTCGTACAATCTGGGTTTGCGGGGTATAAACGCGTATATCCCCGAATCGCCTATAGGTTCTCCCGAAAAGATCGCCGGGCTCATCGAAGAGTTTGTGCCTGTCGCGAGAGCGATCATAGGCCTCAGCCGCCTCAAGATCATCTCTTTCGGGCCGAGGCCGCAGGACTTCCTCGCGTGCAACGCGCCGATCGGGCAGCTCTTTGACATCGACGTCGAGATCCAGGAAAACTCCGAGCTCGACCTGCTGCTGTCGTTCAACGCTCACGCGGACGACAAACGTATTCCGGATGTGGTCAAAGATATGGAAAAGGAGCTTGTCACCCCGGGGCCGATGGCCGACATACTGCCGAAGCTCGCGCAGTACGAGCTGACGCTGCTGGACTGGGCGGAACAAAACAAAGGAAGCCGCGATTTCGTAACCTTCGCGAACAAATGCTGGCCGGCGTTCCAGCCGTCTTTCGGTTTTGTGCCTTGTTTCGTGAACAGCCGGCTTGCGTCAAGGGGTGTGCCCGTCAGCTGCGAAGTCGACATATACGGGGCGCTGTCCGAGTATATAGGCACTTGTGTGACAGGGGAAAGCGTCACGCTCCTGGATATCAACAACACCGTGCCGGACGGCATGTACAATGAAGAGATAAAGGAAAAATTCGGTTACGACCACAGCGAGACCTTCATGGGCTTTCACTGCGGCAACACGCCGTCGTGCAGGCTTAAGTCCTTCGCGCTGAGCCATCAGCTTATCATGACGCGCCTGATAGAGCCTGACAATATACCGCGAGTGACCAGAGGTACACTCGAGGGGGATATAGCCGAAGGCAAGATCACGCTCTACCGTCTGCAGGGAGCTGCGGACGGCTCGCTGAACGCGTACATCGCTCAGGGAGAGGTCCTGCCCGTCGCGACGAAATCCTTCGGCGGGATAGGCGTGTTCGCGATCAAGGATATGGATCGCTTTTACCGGCACGTCGTCATAGAGGGCTGCTACCCACACCACGCCGCGGTCGCTTTCGGGCATGCCGGTAAAGCGTTGTATGAGGTTTTCAAGTACCTCGGAGCGGACGATATCTCGTATAACCAGCCTGCCAGCCTGCCGTACGCGACCGAAAACCCGTTCAAATGACGGAAAAAGAAAGGGTGCTGCTGGCGCTGAACCATCAGATGCCGGACATGACGCCGTACCAGCTGGATCTGACGGATCTCGTTTACGCACGGCTGCAGGAATACTTTTCCGACGACGACTTTTTTTACGGGACAGGCTCGCATCTCGCGCAGGAAAGAAACGAGAGTTTTACCAAAGTCAGCGACAAAGAATTTTACGATATGTTCGGAGTGCTTTGGAGCAGGGAGCAGGAGGGCGACTTCGGCATAGTCACAAATCAGGTTCTGAAAAACGCGGAGACAGGAGACTATGCCTTTCCGGAACCGGACGAAATACTGATCAGGGAAAAGTGCGAACGCCTTGTAAAGCAGACGGATAAATTCACGATGTATATCATAGGGTTTTCACTTTTTGAACGGGCCTGGACGCTTCGCGGGTTCAACGAGATACTGATGGATTTTTTACTTGAAAAGAAATTCGCCAATGAGCTACTCGACAGGATCGTGGAATACAATCTCAAAGTGGTCGACATAGTTTCCGGATATGATATAGACTGCATCTTTTTCGGCGACGACTGGGGCCAGCAAAAAGGCCTGATAATGGGCCCGCCGGTATGGCATGAATTCATACGCCCGAGACTGAAAACGCAGTACGATCACGTGAAGAGCAAGGGCATGTATGTGGCGCAGCACGCGTGCGGAGATATACGGGAGGTGTTTTCGGACCTCGTGGATCTGGGCCTGGACATCTATAATACATTCCAGCCGGAAATATTCGACGTCGCCTTCATGAAGCGCGAGTACGGAAACAGCGTCACGTTTTACGGGGGTGTCAGCACACAGCGGCTACTGCCTTTTGAAACACCGGATATTGTACAAAAGGAGATTCGACATATAATGGACGTGGTCGGCAAAGACGGAGGTTATATCTGCGCGCCTACGCACGCGATACCAAACGATGTGCCTACGGAAAACATAATCGCATTCCTGGATGCGGTACAAAACCAATAGCCCTGTATATAAGGAGGATATTCGTGCTAATGATAGAGGATCTCATAAAGGCATTCGAAGAGAAGTTCGGAGGAGCGGAAGAGGCTCGTCTTTTCTTTGCTCCCGGCCGCATCAACCTGATAGGCGAGCATACGGATTACAACGGAGGTTATGTGCTGCCTTGCGCCATTGAAATGGGGACATACTGCGCTGCCAGGTCCCGGGACGACCGGATAGTGCGTATGTATTCGGACAATTTCCCCGAAACCGGCATCATGGAATGGAAGCTCGACGAACTTGAAAAACGAGCGGAAGCGGGGTGGAGCAATTATTCCGCGGGTATGTTGTGGGCGATGGAGGAAAAGGATTTTATTCCGGAAAAGGGTTTTGACGTCTGCTACCTGGGAGACATCCCGAACCAGTCGGGCCTGTCGTCATCGGCGTCGATCGAAGTAGTCACGGGATACGCCATAAAATCTCTTTTTCAGATGGATATACCATTGACTGAACTTGCCCTGATGGGGCAAAAGGCCGAGAATATTTTTGTCGGGATGGGATGCGGCATTATGGATCAGTTTTCAGCGGCGATGAGCAGGCAGGGGCACGCGACATTTTTAAACTCGGCGGACCTTTCCTATGAATATGTCCCGGTAGAACTCGGCAAATACAGTTTAATGATAATGAATACGTGCAAGCAGCGCGAGCTGACAGATTCGAAATACAATGAAAGGCTCGCGGAGTGCCGCCGCGCGCTGTTCTGGCTGCAGAACGAGATGGAAATAGATTATTTGTGCGACCTTACTGAAGAGCAGTTTGAGGAATTCAAGGACCTTATCGAAGACGAGACCGAAAGAAAAAGAGCTAAGCACGTAGTATACGAAAACGCAAGGACCATCAAAGCGAAAGCATTGCTTGAGGAAGGCGACCTTGCAGGGCTTGGCAAACTGCTTGACGAGTCTCACGTTTCCCTGCATGAGGATTACGAAGTGACAGGGATCGAACTGGATACGCTTGTCGCCGCCGCCTGGGAACAGGACGGCGTACTCGGAGCGCGTATGACAGGCGCCGGGTTTGGAGGCTGCGCTATCTGTATTGCCGAAACGGAAAAAACCGAGGATATAGCTCGCTGTGTCGGCGAGATCTACGCTGAAAAAATCGGCTACGAAGCTGAGTTCTATGTCACGCACGCCGGAGGCGGAGCGAAGGAAATCACGTCGGATTAATCGGTTTTGCTCTTCCGGACATATTCGAACAGATACATTTGAGCTATGCCCCCGTATGGCGCAAAGTGCTCTCTTGCGTAGGCGCGCATCGATTCATGGTCTTCTTCGTCCAGCCCGTAAAGACGGCTCATAGCGCGCGCGACCCAGACGTCTACCGGAAAGATATCGGTTTTTCTCAAAGAAAACAGCATGACGCAATGTGCGACTTTCGGCCCTACGCCGGATAAATTAAGAAGGTATTCCTCGGCTTTCTCCTCGCTTGCCTTGTCGGCTGTTGCAAGAAAAGCGCCGCCGTCCACACTGACCTGCCTTGCCGTCTCGAAGATATAACCTGCCCGATACCCGAGGCTGCATGTTTCGAGTTCATCTACACGGGAGGCCGAAAGCGCCTCGACTTTCGGGAAAGCGTAAAGTACGCGATTTTCAAAGCGGCCGAGTTTCTCTCCGTATAGCTTGCATACTGCTTCTATGCTGCCTTTTATCTTCGGAATATTGGAATTTTGAGACACGATGAAAGAAATGAGCGTTTCCCAGGGCTCCTGATTGAGTACCCTCAGGCCGCTTCCGGCAAGGACCGCCTTTTCCATAACGGGGTCTTTGTCCGACAAAAAACGTTTTATCTGAAGATAGTCTCTGTCGAGATCCAGATAGTCGCGCCAGAACTTTAGCCTCAGAGCGTCGCTTTTTGGCATATAGTCGCTCCAGATAGTCAGGCGGTCTTCTTCGTTGTCATACTTGATATTCGCGAAACAGCCACGGACGACCCCTGTATAGCTGCCGTCATTTTCACGCGAAAAACGAAAACACTGCCCCGACTCAAAGATCTGAGAGGCGCTGAAATCGCGAATGTTCTCGAAAACCAGTTTTGTAAGCCTGCCTGATTCGGGCATCATGGATCAGCCTTTTCTGATTCGGGCTCAGTCTTTTCGATCGGCCAGTCAAGGTACTTTATCTCGACGTCGGCGCCAAGTACGTTCATAGCCGTCATCGCCTCGATGCTTTCTCTTACGGCGTTCTGAAAAACGCGGGCCGTCTCAAGAATAGGGACGCCGGCTTTTACTACAATGCCTGCGTCAATTATGACGCCGTCCTGCCGTTTTTTTATAAACACGGATGTTACTTTCGCGACCGAGACGATATCTTTTGACGCGATACGAACTATATCCGCGACCGCCACGTCCGATATGGAGTAACTGCCGAAATAGCTGTAGGTGGGGCGCACGACAGATCGCTCAGATGCTTTGGACAACCCGTCGCGCATATCTTTCAGTATTTTGAGCGGATGTATAAAATACCCGGAAAAATCTCGTTTTACCTCCAGCGTAGGCGCCGGGATGATGTGCTGGCCCAACTCGTTCCTTCTGTAGTCGGCAATCTTGCGTTCGTCGGCCGTAGTCAGGCTTTCGATATAGATACGTTCGCTTATATAGCCCAGATCGAGACGCTCTGTGATCTGGTCGACCATACGGTCGCTCGTGCCGATAACGAGCAGCGATGACGGCGCGATCTCTTCGATTTTCGACATGACCTCGTTTCTGTGGTCGTCGCTGGCGAACAAAGCCGTCTTAATAGCGCCGACTTTCGTGGTCTGCCTTTTTGCCGACATCCCGGCGAGCACAGTGCCTTTGCTGATGAACAGCCCGTCGTCAATGATGCACTGGATCATTTCCCGTTCGCAAAGCCCGATTGCCTGAAAACTCTTGCCGGTCCCGCTCTTACCTATCAACGCGTATACTTTCATGCCTTTATACTATCATTATCGCGGAAAAATAAAAAATTTTTTAATGTGTAATATTTTGTGAAAAGCCGGGTCTATATATATAGGCGGTAAAAAAAGCCGGTCATTTTGCAATCTAATCTCTGTTCAGAGTCGGGGGCGACGGCTCCCAATATCTCCCTTACAATTATGAAAGGAATATTACCATGAAACAGATCAACAAGAAGGAACCCTTTGAATACCGCGAGGACGCGATGTCCGAACCCAGATGCCTGGTATGCGGGGAGCACCTTGACAAATACGGGTACTTATACCGTGGAAAAACTGTCTGTCGCGGATGCATCGAGTATATCCGGTCGAGTTTTTAAAAAAACGCGAAATTATGCTAATTTTGATACTTCATTGCATTATCCGCTGATATCTTATAGAATACGCTCTGTAAAATAGTATCGGAGCGTAATGAGCGCGGAGGAATGAAATGGTATTTGAAGCAATCAAAGAGATCATCTCGAATAAAATCCAGGTAGACGCGGATAAGATAACCCCGGAAACAAGCCTGATGAAGGACCTTGAGGCAGATTCGCTTGACGCGGTCGAGATCATAATGGGTATCGAAGAGAAGTTTGACATCGAGATCCCGGATTCAGCGGCCGAAGGATTTGAGAACGTCGGCGACATCGTAAAATACGTGGAGTCAAAAATCGAATAGATCCGGCATAAACCAAAAAACAATCAGCACGGGGCCTTTGGTCCCGTGCTTTTGTGTGTCCGTGCTATATCAGCCGTCCGGACTATCCTTCCTTTATTGCCCCGGTCGGACACGATGATGTGCAGACTCCGCAGTCTATGCACTTGTCAGCGTCGATGACATAGATGTCGCCGTCACTGATCGCGTCGGTCGGGCAGTCCGCCGTGCAGGCGCCGCATGCGATGCAAGAATCATCAATAACATAAGCCATGGTCATACCTCCTTTTTTGCAGAATGAAACCATGGATGAGTATAACAGATTGTTTCGATTTTTGCCACGAGCACAGATGGGTTTTTTATGGTAAAATCTTTTGTTGTGGCGCGTGAGAATAACAGCATGAGTGAACACGAAAAATATATGGCTCTGGCTTTAAACGAAGCGCGTAAGGCCGCAAGGGCGGGCGAAACGCCGATCGGCGCCGTGATCGTGAAAGACGGCGAGGTCGTAGGCCGCGGTCACAACCGGGTCGAAAGCGGAAAAGACCCCACACTGCACGCTGAGATGATCGCGATCAGACGCGCTGCCCGTAAGTTGGGCGAGTGGAGGCTCATCGGCTGCTCGATGTACGTGACGGTAGAACCGTGCCCGATGTGCGCGGGCGCCGCGGTTATGGCAAGGCTTGACGCCGTATACGCCGGCGCGGAATCAGACAGATCAGGCGCATGCGGAAGCGTTCAGGACATCCTGGATTCCGGCAGCCTGTACTATCAGGTAGATTATACGGTCGGCTTACTCGGCCGGGAATGCGCAGCGCTGTTAAGTGATTTTTTTAAGGGACTTCGCAAGGAGCGCGGCGGAGAAGAAAGGTAACAAAAGTAGCTGTGGGAAAAATGTTAAAAATAAGCTCGAGGGTTCTTTGTGTGATCGCAATGGCGATGATTGCGCTGACCCTTGCTTTTACCGCTCCGGCCTACGCGGCGGACGGGACTCTGAATTTTATCAGCAGCACCCCGACTTCCGGCGGCTCTAACGTGCCGCTTGAAAATGTCGGAGTCAAGCTTTTCTTTGATAATAACGTGACTGACTATAGCGTCTGGGCCTCGAACGCCACTATGTTTACGCTGACAGATCCGGAAGGCAATAAAGTAGATTATGAAGCTTATCCCGGCCAAAAAGTCGGTGAGGAAGGATATATCCTCGTATTGGCAAAGCCTATACCTGCGCGGGAAGGATATCCCGGGCAGCTTTTGCAGGACAGTATATACACCCTGACTATTTCCGGGGATCTGATGGCTGTAAGCGGCGCGAGGCTCGGAGAAGACATTCGCATCACCTTCCAGACGATGGACATGGGAGCAAATACAAGACTCAGCATGATAGTCATGGTGGTAATGCTTGTCGGCGTCATCGCGTTCATGTTTATTACAAACTTCCGTAAGATGAAGGCGGAAGCGGAAGCCGCGGCGCTTATGAAAGCAAATCCGTACAGAGTTGCGAAAGACAAAAACATCTCAGTCGACGAAGCAAAGTTCCTTATCGAGAAAGCCAGAGAGAGAAACCAGAAGCAGCTGGACAAGACCGGAGGGAAGGCGCCTGTGCCCGAGGAAAAGAAAACCGTCGCGCCAAGACTCGAAACAAAGAAAAAAGAAAAGAAAAAGACGCACAAAGTCAAAGGGCCGCGACCGGTATCCGAAGGCGGCAGCAAGTTCAAGTCCGGCCGCAAGGGCGAAAAGTCACGAAAGGCCAGAGCCGAAGCCGCTAAAAAAGCGGCGGCCGCAAATCAGAGAGGCCCGTCGGGCGCCCGGAAGGGCTCCAAGGGCAAAGGCAAGGGTAAAAAAAGATAAGCAAAGGACGCTTCCGTGGTTATTAAGGCGCCGGCCAAAATCAATATCACGCTCAGGGTCATATCAAAAAGAGCGGACGGTTACCATGAAATTTCAAGTTTGATGCGCGCTGTAAGCCTCTATGACGAGGTGGAGATATCAGCGCTTGAACTCGGCGGGGACGCCGCAGGTCCGCCTGCTATAATCACGCGGTCAAACGACGAGGGCTTGCCGGACGGACCGGAAAATCTGGCGTGGCGCGCAGCGGATCTGATGCTCGGTATGTTTCCGGGGCGTTTCGCTCAAATCGATATCTTCCTTAAAAAGAACATTCCTGTGGCCGCCGGTCTTGCAGGGGGATCATGCGACGCGGCGGCGGTGCTTCTGTATTTTTCGAAGAAGCTCGCGCCCGAAGCGGAGCTTTCAGAGATAGCGGCTTGGGGCGCGAAACTCGGCATGGATGTCCCTTTCTGTGTCTACGCGTGCGCGGCGGCAAATCCCGGGCTGGGATACGAAGGAACAGGTATCGCTCTCGCAAGCGGCGCGGGAGACATACTGACTTTTGTGGCCCCGCGGGAAAAAGCATGGGTAGTTCTGGTCAAACCGATGATAAGCATACCGACAAAGCAGGTATATGCTCTTTACGACGAATGGAAGAGCGAAACAAGCTGCTCCGAAAACGATCTTGAAGGGCCTTGCCGGGAGGCCTGGCCTGTCGTGTCGGAATCGCTGAATACGCTAAAGAATATCTGCGCCGAAGTGTGCTCAGAAGAAGTAAAAGTCCAGCTGTGCGGCAGCGGCCCTACTGTTTTCGCATATTTTGAGGGCTTCGGTAAAAAATCAGCGGCTGAGAGTGTATACGATCGCGCGAAACACGCTTTTCCTGACATGTTCGTCTGTCTGACAGAAACTCTCTAAGGCCTGACATTATGCTATTTGAGCATTAACCGCATAGCTTGTATCATCATATGTTATACTAATGCATTGACAGTCAGATAATAATTGAAAATAGAAAGGGATGGTGACATGTCGTACAGAGAAATGATACCTGCGGATGAGTACGCGAAGATAGTTGAACGCGATGAAGCCTGGGCGAAGGAAGCATGTGACTTCCTGTTGAGCATGGAAGGCAAGGACAAGTTCGTAAAGTACATGAACATCCGGCCAATGGTCAATATCAAGCGAATGCTTGAGGATAGTACGGCGCTTTACGGAGAAAAAGCGGCTTTTCACGAAAAACCGGCGCACAAAGAACCCTATCATATATATACTTACAATGACGCGCTCTCGCGGGTAAACAGTATCGGCACGGCGCTTCACGCCAGGGGTTACAGGGGGGCAAAACTGTCTGTCATCGGCGAAAACAGCTATGCGTGGGCGACAGCCTACCTTGGCATAGTGTGCGGGACCGGCGTTGTGGTGCCTCTCGATAAAGAACT
>Ga0123356_10005849_pt1 | contig 12486 bp, 9 predicted proteins | sample TergutEmb28metaG_2_FD_92546 | JGI IMG/M metagenome (GOLD analysis project Ga0123356, IMG submission 92546) | Embiratermes neotenicus P3 segment gut microbial communities from Petit-Saut dam, French Guiana - Emb289 P3 | ecosystem: Host-associated > Arthropoda: Insects > Digestive system > Gut ... | reverse complement strand
TTGCATCCGGGTGCAGTGGCGGCGCGAGGAGGAATTCGGCTACGAACCCTATGGCACGGCGATGAGCGTCAGCGTGCGGGCCGCGCTTGACGACGCAGGCAAGCCACTCGACTGGACCTGCGACATCTGGGCTGCAACCCATACACAACGACCGAGTTCCGGCGGCAACATGCTCACGCATGAGGCTTTGCCGACACCGCCACCCGAGCCGCGTTACAGCGACCCGCCAGAGGCAGGCGGCGGCGGTGGTACCCGTAATGCATTGCCGCTGTACGATTTCCCGACCAAGCGCATCATCCACCATCTGGTGCTGACCCCGCCGCTGCGCACGTCGGCGTTGCGCGGCCTCGGCGCACTGCCGAACGTGTTCGCGCTGGAATGCTTCATGGACGAACTGGCGGAACGTGCGGGTGTCGATCCTCTGCAATATCGTTTGTCGCAGCTGTCGGATCCGCGCGCACGGTACGTGCTGCAGAACGTCGCCGACCGCTGCGGGTGGTCGTCGCGTGGATCGGCCGGGACCGGGCGGGGCGTTGGCCTCGGCTGGGCCCGCTACAAGAACAAGGCGGCGTACGCAGCGGTCGCGGTGGAGGTCGAGGCGGAGCAGGACGTCCGCGTCACACGGGCGTGGTGCTGTGCCGATGCGGGACTGGTGATCAATCCGGACGGAGCGAGGAATCAGCTCGAAGGTGGCATTGTGCAGGCGATCAGTATGACGCTGAGGGAGCAAGTGAAGGTCGACCAGACCGGTGTCACGTCGCTGGACTGGGATAGCTATCCGATCCTGAAATTCTCGGAGGTCCCGGAGATCAGCACGGAACTGGTGCATGCACCTGATCTGCCGACGCTCGGCATGGGTGAATGCACGTTTGGTCCAACGGCCGCGGCAATCGGCAATGCGGTTGCGCATGCGCTGGGCACGCGCATCCGCGATATGCCGCTGACCCGGGAACGGATCGCGGCGGGATTGCTGCGCGGGTAGCGGCAGCGTCCACCTGCTCTGCGATGAGCAGAGGTGGTGCCGCCGGGAGCGGAGCGAGGCATGCCGCGGTGCCTGTCACGGCCACCGGTGTCCGCGCGCGAATGAGCGGGCGTTGTGCCGAGTGACGTCGAGCATCCGGGCAAATGCCGATGCGGGGCCGCGGCCGCAACCGAATAGCGTGGTGCCGGCCGACCAAAGTCGCCGTCAGATCGAGAGAGTACGCGGTCCGAGCATGTCGTGGCCGACCCCCCGGTCGGGGCGATCTCCGGCCGGTCGTCGCGGTTATCCATGTACCACCATGTATGATAAGGGATCGCAACGGGTCAGGTCCACGCAAATGCAGACCAGCCATCCGTTGGTGAGCATTTCGCCCGCAAGGATGCCGGGCTAACAGCGCGCTACCCATCAGTAGCACGAGGAAACGACGTTATGATCCTAAGCCGCCGCACCATGCTCGGAGCCACCGCGGCTGCCGCTCTGCCACGCCTCGGCCGCGCGCAAGCAAAGCCCAAGATCAAGCTCGGCGTACTGAACGACATGTCGGGCCCGTACCGTGACGATGGCGGCCCCAACGGCGTGATCTGCTGCAAGCAGGCCCTGATCGATTTCGGCGTGCCCGGCAAGGGTTTCGACGTCGAGGTGATCTCCGCCGACCATCAGAACAAGCCGGATGTCGGCGCCGGCATCGCTCGGCAGTGGTTCGACCAGGAAGGTGTCGACGCCATCGTCGACGTGCCCACCTCGTCGGTGGGTCTCGCGGTGAATCAGGTATGTCGCGAGAAGAACAAGGTAATGCTTAATTCCGGTACCGGAACTTCGGATCTGACCGGCAAGCAATGCAGTCCGAACACGATCCACTGGACATACGATACGTACATGCTGGCGAAGTCCACCGGCGGCGCCACGGTCAAGCAAGGCGGCGACAGCTGGTTCTTCATCACCGCCGATTATGTATTCGGCCACACTCTGGAACGCGATACCGCCACGCTGGTGAAGCAAGCCGGCGGTGCCATCAAGGGCGACGTCAAGTATCCGTTCCCGGAAACCACCGACTTCTCCGCGATGCTGGTGCGTGCCCAGGCGTCAGGTGCAAAGGTGCTCGGTCTGTGCAACGCTGGCGGTGACACCGAAAACTGCATCAAGCAGGCGCGGGAGTTCGGACTGATGAACAGCATGCGCGTGGTGGCAATGCTGATCCAGAGCACGGACATCAAGGCGCTCGGCCTAGCGACGGTGGGCGGTCTCTATTACAGCGAGTCCTACTATTGGGATCTGAACGACCGCACCCGAGCCTGGAACGATCGCATCAAGGGCAAGACGGTTAACGGCATCTGGCCGAACATGACACAGGCCGGCGATTACGGCGTGACGCTGCACTATTTGAAAGCTGTCGCTGACATGGGGGTAGCGGCGGCAAAGGCCGACGGACGCGCCGCGGTGGAACGCATGAAGCGCATGCCTACGGACGATGATTGTTTTGGTCCGGGACGCATCCGCGTGGACGGTCGCGCTCTGCATCCGGTCTATTTGTTCCAGGCGAAAACGCCCGCCGAGAGCAAGCAACCGTGGGACGTGGCGAAGGTGGTCGCAACGACACCGATGGACGAAGCTTGGCGCCCATTGAGCGAGGGCGGCTGCCCGCTGGTTAACGCTGCTCACAGCGGCTGACGAGCGATCGTCGCCAACAGGTCGGGCGGGCCCCTGCTCGCGCGACCTGCGCGGCGCGTGCCGATCACTGAAGGCCGCGGGTTCACGATACGAGCTCAAATCGCATCAGAGTCGCCGGAGGGCACCACGACCCGGTTTGGCAGCCGATGACTGATATCCGGACTCGTCCAGCTTAGCGGGTTGACTGGATCGGGACCGCGCAACAGCGCACGTCGGGTTGCTTTTCAAGGGAGGACACTCGTGGCTCGGTCGGCATCAACGACCCGCTGCGTCGCAGACGCCATAAAATGCTGTCATATCAGGCGCGGAGCGGCATTCGTCGGTGAAGCTCTCCACGGTGACCACGCCGTCGAGCAGGGCGGCTCGAAGGCGGTGACAACAGCCTCGATGATCGCCCGACCGGAGCTTCGCGCGCTTCACCGACCGCCAGAATGGCCGACAATGTTGGTGATGTCGGATGGTTAATCAGAGATCCATATAGCAATATCAACGACTTAGACCGCTACAACCCGACCCATTTGATATCTCATTTCCGCTAAAGATTTCAGGTGATTTTCAGCACGCTGACGCTACCATGGGTAGCACTGCAGCGGAACGGTGCTGTCATGCGTCAGCTGTTGATCGTCATGGGTCTGGTGTTGCTGGGGGTGGGGGTGGTCTGGCCCTTGCTCACCCGACTAGGGCTCGGTCACCTCCCGGGTGATATCAGCGTGCAGCGGCCGGGGTTTCGGTTTTATGCACCGCTTGGAACGGGTGTGCTGGTATCGGTCATACTGTCGATCGTTCTGACGCTGGTCTTGTCGCTGTGGCGGCGATAGCTGGCATTCGGGTGCTGGGCTTATCCACCAGCTGATTGATGGCTCGCTCGGCTCAGTTCTTTGCCGTGACGTGAGCGGGAGCATCTTCGGCGAGCTTGTTTGAATTGATCTCGAGCTCCAGTCAGTGGTGATCGTCTGCACGTGTGCGCCCACGCGCTCAGGCGAACGCTGGGCCGCAATTCTCGCGATCCGCGCGCATCGCGTCCGGTGCGAGGCTCCCTCGGACAGGGCTGCGTCAGCTTCATGCTTGCTCAGACGTCAACTCCCGGACGATTTTTTGCGCTCGGCGCGCAAATCGGCCCAGTATTCGAGGCGCTTGGCGATTTCCCGTTCGAAGCCGCGATTGCCGGGGTGGTAAAACTGCGAGCGCGGCAAACGGTCGGGAAAGTAGTTTTGTCCCGAGAACGAGCCCTCCGTCTCGTGGTCGTACTGATAGCCAGCGCCGTATCCGAGTTGCTCCATCAGTTTCGTCGGCGCATTGAGGATATGCGCCGGTGGCATCAGCGATCCGGTGGCTTTGGCCGCTGCGCGTGCAGCATCGAGCGCGGTGTAAAGGGCATTCGATTTTGGTGCGGTGCCCAAATAAACCACGACCTGTGCCAGTGCCAGTTCGCCCTCCGGCGAGCCGAGCCGTTCGTAGGTCTCCCAACCGGCGAGCGCCTGTGTCAGTGCGTTCGGATCGGCCATGCCGATGTCTTCTGCCGCAAAGCGCGTCAGGCGGCGGGCGATGTAGCGTGGGTCCTCGCCTCCGTTCAGCATGCGCGCGAACCAGTACAGCGCCGCATCAGGATCGGAACCGCGCAGCGACTTATGCAGTGCGGAAATCAGGTTGTAGTGCTCTTCGCGGTCCTTGTCGTAGAGCGCGGCGCGTTTCGCAAGCAGGCTGGACAGCGCCGCGACGTCCATCGGCGGCGTGTCCGGCGGCAGAGCGGCGATCTGTTCGGCCATGTTGAGAATGTAGCGGCCGTCGCCGTCGGCCATCGCGCGTAATGCCACTCGGGCTTCGGGATTGAGCGGCACGGTGCGGCCGAGCTCGGTCTCGGCGCGGGCCAACAGCATTTCCAGGGCGGCGTCGTCGAGGCGACGCAGGACCAGTACTTGGCAGCGTGATAGCAGCGCACCGTTCAGCTCGAAGGACGGGTTCTCTGTCGTGGCACCGATCAAGATGATGGTCCCGTCTTCCACCACCGGCAGGAAGCCATCCTGCTGGGCGCGGTTGAACCGGTGAATCTCATCGACGAACAACAGCGTGCCGTCTCCGGTGCGGCGGCGGCGGGCAGCTTCCTCGAACACGCGCTTGAGGTCGGCGACTCCGGAGAACACCGCGGAAATCTGCACGAAATGCAGACCGGCGCGGGTGGCTAGCAAACGCGCGATCGTCGTTTTGCCTACTCCGGGCGGCCCCCAAAGGATCAGCGAGGCAAGTGATCCGTGCGACAGCATGCGGCTCAGCATGCCCTCGGCGCCGACAAGATGATCCTGGCCAACGACTGCGTCTAGCGAGTGAGGGCGCATTCGGTCGGCGAGGGGACGCGCCGCCGACGGTGCGGCAGCGGGTTCCGCGGAGGTAGCGGGACCGAAGAGGTCGGCGGGCGGGGCGGGTTTGGCGGACACGGGGGCAGACTAAATCGGCCAGACAAAGAAGCGAGTCATGAACCGCCGGCTTAAGCACGCGGCCTGTCCGCTGTTGCGGATTTGCCGGGGCCCCCCAGGCGCGCCGCTGCGTCGAGCGGTCATCTGACGCTTCGGCGGGCTTAAACGAGCCACCGAGCCGGTTTTGTGAAGCCGGAGCCGGCCCGCCCGCAAGACCAGGAGGCATGCTAGTCGACGCGGGTGCGCCGCGGGATCACGGCTCGCCGAAGGTGGCGATCCGATCAACACCGCAGATGAAAAGCACCCGCTTCTCGTCAATCGAGGGGTCGCGCAGCCCGTAGGGCGGCGGGTTGCCGGTATATTTGGTCCAGATCCGGTCGAGCTGCCTGGTGACGTAATCGCCACCCGGCTCCCACTCGCGCATCTCCTTCTCCACCGTGCATTTGATCTGCGTCCAGTGGTAGGGGTTCTTCGGGTTTACCAGCAGGACTGTGAGCCGGGGATTTTTGCGGATCCACTCGCATTTGGCCCGATGCGAGGCAGTGTTCACCAGGATCTTGTCGCCTTCGTGGTCGAACCACATCGGGGTCAGGCTGGGACGCCCGTCAGGGCCGGTGAGGCCGAGGGTCACGGTGATCGCCTGGTCCAGCAATTGCCGGTAGATCGGGTCGAGATCGGCAAGGCTCGCCGCCGACTTCCGTTCACCGACGGCAAACTGCCCGGGCTGCAGCCCGTGCGCGACATCCCGAAACTTAGCGATGGTAAATCCGCCTTCCATGTCCTCCCTCCGTTAGCCGTGTTGATTCCCTCAACCTCGTAGCACGACAAACTGCAGAATCCTGCCTGACGTCTTGTAGTCTGCGGCGGCCGACCAATCGCCCCGCAGTGTTGTGAAACGGCCAGCGTGCGCCAACGCCCGAGATTACGAGAAGGCGCCCCTGTCGAACCAGCGGAGCGCTTCATCCAATCGTCTAGTCCAACGTGAACCCAGCAGCTCAAGTGACGTTAACCGTTGAAAGCACCGCGCACACTGGTTAGTCGGACACATCGTAGAAAACAGCCCGCTGGCGAAGCAAGCGCAACGTCGACTTGGCAAAGGGAGGAGCCGGTTGAGGCCGAATCAATTTCGCATTAACCTAACAAAATAACGGCCAGCTTAACCAGAGTCTCGCGATTAGCGTTCACCTGACAAGCCTCGCGGGGTCGCACTCACCGTGATGCGCGATTGTCATGCGCAGAGGACGACGACATCGGCGGAGCACTGGACCGTTTAGGCAGCCGCCTGAATGAGCTCATGGCAGCTAGCGCCTTAGCAGCTGAATTCTATGGCCCCGACTGCCGCCTGAGGGTTATTTGAGCTGATCCTTGATCTTGTCGAGCCCGGCCTCAGCGCAAGCGTCGTCGAGATTGCCGCCCGGCGCTCCTGACGCGCCGAGCGCGCCAACCACCTCGTCGCCGCTCTTGATGACTATGCCGCCGCCTAGCAGGAGCAGGTGGGGCAATTTGAAAAGGTTCGCGAGTACCGGATTCGATTTCGACCGCTCGACCAGGGCGCTCGTGCCGGTCTTGAACGATGCGGCCGTGAAGGCTTTGAAGAAAGCGCTGTCGAGAGTATGGGCGCCTGCGCGGTCGCCGCGCAGCAGGGCCTGTTGCACGCCGTCAGCATCGACCAGCACGGCTGTCTCCGCATAGCCCTCGCTCGCACATTTCGCGACGGCCGCGGCGACGGCCTGGTTCGCGAGGTCGGCCGAAACACGGTGCGTCGGGCGCAGGCCTTGAGCCTCAACCTGGGCCGCCAGAAGAATCGCGCAAAGAGGAGAAAGCAGAAGCAGCTTCATCCGAACGATCACCCTTTTCTAAATTCGGTTGCTATTTTCACGTAAGATCGCGCTATTGAACGGCCTCGGCAAGGGTAAAATCACTTCACCGTCGGCTAGAGACAGCCAATGCCACCAGCTGACGCCAGGCACGACCACGGGCGATTGCACCGGCTGCTACTGCCACGACGCGCGGTCTGGGTCGACGCGAAAACGCGTTTTGCTTGTGCTTTGGCGCACGGCGCGCCAAAGCTCGTGTGTGGGCGTTCCATGGCTAAGTACGTGGGTCGTAGTTGCATTTCGATCAGCCGCAATCAATGCAGGGTCAGGCAACCACTGACCTTTACGAGACCAGGCTGACTGCGCCCGGGGAAAAGCGGCTCACGCGCTCCCTGTGGTGTGGCGATGGAGAGAGCGTCTTCATTGTGGACCCAGGTTGACGGCGATGCACGCGGACCGGGCTCCGAAATCGCTGCGGTGGTCCCTGCGCAGAAGGAAGACTTTGGGCGGATGTTCCTCGGCCAGCATTGCTGGCACGAGACATGTACTGGTCCACCAACAGATCATTACCAGGCGACACACATCGTTACCGGGCCACTTTCTTGTCAAAGTGAGCGAGAACACCCATCTCGGCCAGTCGATGAGATGAGAGCGAGGTTTGAAGGAAGCGTGAAATGGCGGGCGAACGGTCGATCTGGGCAAAACTGCGGGATCTCACTGCCATTGTGTTGGTTGTGGGATTGGTCGTCGGGGTGAGCACCTGGGTGGTTGACGCCCGACAGCAGCAAACAGCAGCCCCACGGTCTGTGTCGATAGAACATTCTGCAGCCAGGACCTGAGCGTCCGGGCCACGCCCCGGGGCCGAACCAGCGGCGCATCTGCGAGTGCCGCAGCGGCCTGTCCAACAGTTCGCGTCGTCGAAGCCGACAGCGCTGATTTGGGGGCAGGGAGGTTGGTGGTCCGCGGTCGCGACCGCGGGACATCTCGTTTCGAATTAATGGCAGTACGATATTCGGTAAATGTTTGTTTTTAACATAAACGGCAGCGGCGGCGACAACAGCCGATATTCTCACCATCAACGTTATACCAGCGTCAAATAAACATTCAATCGAGACTGGCGTCCGCCCAGTCACGCATCAACGTAGCAGAACCACCGCCGGCTTAATCAGGGTCTCACGATATAGCCTTGGCCCGGCCTCGAAATGCACTTTCGCTCCCCAGCTAACCAACCTTCCGCGCCGCTATGGCGGCCAGCGGGGTTTGTTGCCACAGGCAATCGACGCGAGCGAAGCCGGCCTCCTGGAGCATAAGCGTGTTGCCCGCCAAGCCACCGATCTCATCGAAAAAAAGATCATAGTCGAGGAACAGCGCGCCCGGCCTCAGAACGCTTGCCACCCCATGGTACGCGGCAGCGATGAGAGGCTTCTGAACCAAATTATGGATCGCGATCGCCGAGACCGCAAGATCGAATGGACCCTGTCCGAGGTTGATCACCCGATCGACCCAACTCCGATCAGTGAGGTCGGCCAAAACGTAGGTGATGCGTTCACTGCATCCGACAAGCCGCTTGCGTGCCGCGGCGAGCATCGGTTCCGAATAATCCTGTAGGGTTACCCGAGCGCGTGGAAACATGGCCAATATTTCCTCGGTCGTCACGCCATACCCGCCACCTATATCGATCACCGAGAACTCAACGTTGCGAGCCCCACCGGCATGGCTCAGCATCGCCTGCAGCCGTTGCCGGCGCTCAGCATCTCGGCTCTGGTCGCGGGCAATCCACCAATCGACATAATTGCTCGAATGCCAATCGTGCTTACTCGTCGAGCGCTCAGTCGTCGACGTCGCCATCGCTGCTTCCTCCGACCTCGTTGTAATCTTGTGTATTGGATTCACATTTGGCGCGCGTTGCAAGTGCGATCGGGGGCAATCGCGCGTTGAATCAATCGCCCTGCTAGCCTCGTGATCCGTCAGTCGAAATTCTCACTGTTTGTGGCCTGGTGCTTCGGCTTCAGTCACCAGGGTGTGGCTCCGAGCGGGCATGTCAGAACCGGACAGCGAACGTACTGGGCTGTTCGCGGCAGGGTGGCTGCGAATACGGTCAGTGTTGTCCCTCGGTCTTGGCAGCCAGGCGCTGGGTCAGGCGATGGACGTCTATCACCATCCGCTCGTGGACACCCTTGCCGATTTCCTCGATCTCGTCGTGCGCGGTTACCGAAAAGACGATCCGCCGACCCTCGACGTGAGTGACTTCAGCATTTGACGTCACGCGCTGTCTGGGCGGCGTCGCCGCAACGTGACGTATGTCAACCGCCGTCCCAACGGCGGTCTCGCCAGGCTCCAGATAATCACGAATGGCGTTCAGCGCGGCGTTTTCCATGGCCACAATCATCATCGGGGTTGCGAGCACCGGCGGCAGCATCGCATCCTTGAACTGGTTGGCCAGATGTCGCGGCTCAACGATGAACGTGAAACGTCCCTTCGTCCCCAGCGGAATAGCACGCATGTCTCCCTCCAGGCGGATTCTCCAGCGCAAATAGCTGGCCATAAAGTGATTTCTACTGAGCCCCAGACCTCGCGTCGCCCAGGCGGCCAAGCAACATGCGGTGAACGACGAGGGCCGGCGCTCGTTCTGACCAAGTGACCCAGCAGCAGTCTGGTCGGCTTGGGATTCCGCTGTGCCTCTCTCGGTGAGGCTTTTGCTGGGTCTCTGGTTCTATCGGCCCGACACCACAAAGCCGAGGTGACTCTACCACGCAACCGTTCTGGCAGTTCGCAATGATTCTAGGTAGTTACGCGATCAGCTAATTTGACACCCGGACCGCTTATTCGTGAATTTGGCGCGGATTTGTCTGCTGATCTGAGACCGGCTGACCGGCCGTCTCTGCAAAGCAAATCGATTGTCGAGCCGGTAGTGGTTAGTCGGGCATGGAAGGACACAGCCCCGCAGGCGAACCTAGCGCGACGTCGCCTAGGCAAATGATGCGTCCTGTTTTGTTCTGCGGTCCAGGCACGGGTTGAAAAGACCGGGAAAGACCCATCGTTTCGTTTCACTCCCCCCAAACGTGCGCAGCCTGTTGCGTTGCCAATGATGACGGGAATCAAAAATCGGGGGAACCAATGACTTACGATTGCCGATAATTCCGAACCGTCCCTTTAATTCCTCAACCTCCTGACGGTTGTTGTGGTTTCACCCCTGTCAGCTATTCCCTGTCATGGCAATTGCGCACGGCGAGACCATACTGCGCGCGCCCTGACGGCGCCGTGCGCAGTCGGGAATGAGAAGCCGATCTGGATAACAGACGTTAGCTGTACAAACAGGGAGCCGTCAATGACAACCATCACTCGCCGCACGATCCTGACCGCACCCGGCGCGCTTGCCCTTGCCGGGGTGCCGGCCCGGGCCGCCAAGACTTATGGACCGGGTGTCACCGACACCGAGATCAAGGTCGGCAACACCGGTGCCTATAGCGGTCCGCTGGCGAACGCCAGCCCGTTTCCGCTGTCGGAGAAAGCCTATTTCGACATGATCAACGCCCAGGGCGGGATTAATGGGCGCAAGATCAAGTGGATCTCCTATGACGACGGCTATTCGCCGCCGAAGACAGTCGAGATGACACGCAGGCTGGTGGAAGAGGACCAGGTGCTGTTGCTGTCCGGTTCGATCGGGACGCCGACCAACACCGCGGTCTGGCACTACCTGAACGAAAAGCACGTGCCGCAATTGTTTCCCGGCACCGGGGCCAGTAAGTGGAACGACCCCAAAGGGCACCCCTGGACGATGGGCTTCTTCATCTCATATTCGGCCGAGGGACGCATATACGCGGCATACATCCTGAAGAACAAACCTGATGCCAAGATCGGCGTACTCTATCAGAACGACGATTTCGGCAAGGACTACCTGAAGGGGGTGGTCGAGGGGCTCGGCAGCAACGCGTCGATGATCAAGCTCAAGACCAGTTACGAGACGACGGACGCGACCGTCGACACGCAAATTGTCGAGCTGCAAGCGGCGGGCTGCGATCTCCTCATCACGATCGCGATTCCTAAGTTTGGCGCCCAGGCGATCAGGAGGATCGCGCAAATCGAGTGGAAACCAACGCACATCTTCTGCGGCATCGCCTCGTCGGTCGGAGCGACGCTGAAGCCGGCCGGCCTGGAAAACGCGAAGGGACTCATCAGCGACACGTCCTTCAAGGACCCCACCGATCCCCAATGGGTCGACGACGCCGGCTACAAACAGTGGCTTGCGTTCATGAACAAGTACTACCCGGACGGCGACAAGACCGACAACCAGACCGTCTACGGTTATTCGATTGGTGAGGTGACGGCGCGGATTCTAAAGGCATGCGGTGACGACCTAACCCGTGAGAATGTCATGCGGCAGGCCGCTAACTTCCGTAACGTCCAACTGCCGATGGTGATCCCTGGTGTCACGCTCAACTCCGGACCCAGCGATTTCCAGCTGATTAAGCAGGCCCAGATGCGGCGCTTCAACGGCGAACGCTACGTTCCGTTCGGTCCGGTGCTGTCCGGCGCGAATGTCTGACCAAGGCAGGCGGCCGCCCACCCATCGTGTCCGCCTCGGTTGGCTGGTACAGCCCGAAGGCGGTTCGGTCTCATGGGTTGGCAAAGATTACGGCCGCAGTGCCGCCACCAGACCGGGCGCGGCCGGCCGCCGCTGATCGTCGCGCCGCCGGCGTTGCCGCTCGCGTCGCTGCCGCCGCTCGACCCGATCGAGCGCAAGCGGTTCGACTACAGCGAAATCGAGGCGGCAACGGCCTCTGCCGAGCAGACAGGGCGTGCGCTCGACCGGTTACTGGCGGGACGGCGTGCGGGCACACTACCGCGCTCTAGTCCGACCACGCGTGGCTTCCACGACAGCAGCAGCTCGCGCGGGCGACGACCAACCAGCCCGAAGCAGGCTGACGTCACGCCAGCGCTTGAGGCGATTGCCAGCCGCTCGACCCCGCCCGCTACCCCAATGTCAGCAGCCTGCTAAACTCCGTTCCGGTAGATGAACATGGAGGATCGAGGTGCCTGAGGGAACCACGGAGACGACGGACATCTTCGAGATCATGCACACGATGCGGGCAATGCGGCGGCTGAAGCCCGACCCGGTGCCTGACGAGCTGATCCGCAAGATCCTGCTCGCTGGCCAGGCGGCTGCTAATGGTGGCAACACCCAGCGCTGGCGTTTTCTGGTGCTGAAAAACCATCCTGGTAAGAAAGTCGTCCAGGGCTATTACAAGAAGCTGTTCGACGAGGTCGTCGGGCCGCGCTATCGCAACAGCGCGCCGCCTCCCGGATCGGATCAGCCGAAGCAATTGCGGCAGATGGCGGCGAACCAATACTTAACCGACCACTACCACGAGGCACCGGTGTGGATTGTAGCCTGCCTCGAAGGCGACAATCCGGGGTATTCATCCGGCGCATCCATCTATCCGGCAGTCGAGAACATGCTGCTGGCTGCGCGCGCGCTCGGTCTCGGTTCCACCCTGACGACGCGGCACATCGGATATGCGAAGGAATGCGACGAAGCGATGGGCATCCCGCCGAACTACCATTCCTACGCGATTCTACCGATCGGCTACCCGATAGGGCGATTCGG
>Ga0123356_10005848_pt1 | contig 12488 bp, 9 predicted proteins | sample TergutEmb28metaG_2_FD_92546 | JGI IMG/M metagenome (GOLD analysis project Ga0123356, IMG submission 92546) | Embiratermes neotenicus P3 segment gut microbial communities from Petit-Saut dam, French Guiana - Emb289 P3 | ecosystem: Host-associated > Arthropoda: Insects > Digestive system > Gut ... | reverse complement strand
TTAAGGGATTGTTTGCCCTCGAGGGGCATGTTCAATGGATGGGGTTTTTGATTTGATGGGTATGATTGGTTCAAATCCAATCATCCATTCCCACGACTACTCGTATATCACGTCTTTGTTTTTCAAAGACCTACTTTGCTGGTAGCGGTGATTGGATTTGAACCAATGACGCCACGGGTATGAACCGTGTGCTCTGACCAACTGAGCTACACCGCCAACTTGTCTCTTTGCTTTGTTACTTCTGATGATTGCTGGAAAATGGTGGAGGCGCATGGATTCGAACCATGGTAGGCATCGCCAATGGGTTTACAGCCCATCCCCTTTAGCCACTCGGGCACACCTCCACTGTCAACAACTCTTTTTTCGTCCGGTAATGTCTCACTATACCATAAAACTTTAATGGAGCCCACAACCGGACTTGAACCGGTGGCCTCTTCCTTACCAAGGAAGTGCTCTACCGACTGAGCTATGTGGGCTTTCGCTTGCTTATTCCTTATCTGGCGTCAGCTTTTGCTGCGCCTACCAGACAAAGAATATCTTGCGTGGTTGAAGTCGCTTGTCTGTACACTGTGCATTTATCAAGTTGCAGGCTTACGCACACGGTAAAAGCCCGTGAACTCAAGCTGGAAAATGGTACTGTATCTATCGCTCCACGTCAATGCTGTCCACGCACCCGGGCGTATCCATTGCCTCTTCCAGGCAATACGAACCTGAAACTTTATCAGATTATCACCATTTAATAAGCAGATCCCAGTTCTTCACACCTTCGCAATCGAGGCGTACGGTGTACCACCCCGGCTCTAGCCCGCTCGTATCGAGCTTTTTATGGAAGCTCCCCGAAACATCAAAGGACCGCTCTTCTGGACCAAGGAGGACAACTGTCACCTTGCCCTCGCTGTTGGTGTTATCTACATACAAGGCGTCGAGACTTTCCTGGGGCATATAGATATTCCGCGTCGCATGCCCGTTGACTGTTTTGGCTGTCATCCCCCAGCTGGTATCCTGCAGATTTGACTTGACTCCAGTCGAGAGCGTCCAGAAACTCGACATGGTGTTTCCGTTACAGCCGACAAGCAGCACTGCCAGCAGGATTGCGATACTGAGAACAAGTAGTTTTTTCATCTATCTTCCACCTTTCAAAAACACGTTATCGGAAATCGCTGATTACATGCCAATACGTAGGCTTATCGTCGGACACATGCATGCTTCCTGTTAATCCCACGCTAGGCCCCAGATCACGTCTGGGGCGACATCCGATTGGAATAATCTGCGAACCCTAGAGGCCTGCCTGCTTGGCCAGGGCTTCAGGTGCTAACGCGTGGGTGATCATGTCCTGGGCGCCGATCCTACCGCTCTGATACAGGCCAAGCAGGCAGGAGTCCATGCCAATCATGCCTTCGGAGGCGCTGGTATTGATAACGGCTGACATCTGATGTGTACGACCCTCACGGATAAGATTGCGGATGGCGTTGTTGCAGTGCATGATCTCAAAGGCTGGAATCATGCCGCCATCGGTGGTCGGCAGCAGTTGCTGCGACACCACGCTCTGGAGCACCATCGACAGCTGCATACGCACCTGAGCCTGTTGCTCGGCACGGAAGGAATCGACGAGACGGTCAACCGTGTTCACCGCTCCAACCGTATGCAGCGTCGAAAGCACGAGGTGTCCGGTTTCGGCAGCTGTAAGGGCAATCGAGATGGTCTCGGGGTCGCGCAGCTCGCCGATGAGTATGACGTCAGGGCTCTCACGTAATGCCGCGCGCAACGCCGTTGCATAGCTTGCGGTGTCGATGCCTATCTCGCGCTGGGAGATAAGGCTTCTCTTGTGGCGGTGCAAAAACTCGATGGGGTTTTCCAGCGTGATGACATGGTTGTTGCTCCGCGCGTTGATGCGGTCGATAAGGCAGGCAAGCGTTGTCGTCTTGCCGCTGCCAGCCGGCCCTGTTATCAATACAAGGCCGCGACGCAGGTCAGTAAGGTCAAGCACCGACGGCGGAATGTGCAGCCTGATCGGATCGGGCAGCTCAAAGGCAACGACACGGATGACGGCGGCAAGCGAACCGCGCTGCTTATACGTGTTCACGCGAAAACGCGACACTCCCTTGATGGCAAACGAGAAATCGTCGTCCCCGTGTTCTCGTATGTTTTTCATTGAGCGGTTCTCAGCCATCTCATAGATCTGGGAGATGATCTGCTCGGTGTCAGGCGGAAGCAGGATCTTGTCGTTCAGCTGCTCGATAGACGTCCCGCGCTTATAGCTGAGCGGCTTTCCGGTGATGATGAAGATATCCGCAACACCTTTCTCGACCAGTTCGCTTAACAGTGCTTTTGCATCCATGGTAACCTCATTCTCTTACTTCGTAACAGTTATTACCGACTATCACTTACCTGTTTGCAGCGACAGAAAAGGTCTGCCACTGACGTATCATTGGGGTGCCATTCTCAGCGATGGCAACCGTAACCACAAGCTCTCGGTAGGGGCCCATAGCAAAGGTCTCGCGAACCTGGATCCCTCCATCGCTTGCACGTTGCACCGAATATCCTGCATTGCGCAGTACTCGATCCCAGTCAGTCGATTGGGAAGCTGACCTCGCCAGGAGCGAGTCGAGCGCAGAATACCACATTGTCGCTTCGCTATCGGCTGCGTAATAGTCCGAGACCGATTGTGCAGACATCGATGATAAACGCATGTCCGAGCGTGCTGAGGCAAGCGAAAGTACCGAAAACGCCGCAAGCAGCATGACCACGAGCACGGTGACGAGCGTCGTGACGCCAATGCCGAGCGCAGAGCGACCCCTCACCTTGTGGCGGGGCATCCGGGCTGCTGTTGCCATCGGGGCCAGGCTTTTTTCAGGCATCAGGCGCCACCTCCCCGCACAGAAGAACTCGGGACATAATCCCGCGCCTCAAGCGAGAATATCTCTTTTGTCCTGTCATAAACCGCGATATGCGCGATTTTGACCGCGCCTGAGCTATCGATACGACATTCGATGCGGTAGGAAGCGTCATCTTTTGTGGTCAGTTTGAAGTCCCTGTCATAGTAGATGGTGATAAGCTTGCCTTCTTCGATTACCATGACCGAGCCTGAGGCTGATGACGTGTTCATTGAACGAACAGCTGAGACTATCGCCTCGGCATTGCCGTCCTTTGCCTTGAAAGTCTCCGCGATGATTTGCGCCTCGATAGCCATGTGAGAAAGCGCCGAAGACTGGTTGCTGGTCATCCGAGCTTCGAAAAAAACCTGCATCGAGATGATGGCGCACAGAGCAAAGACCACAAGGTCTAATACGAACTCGAGAAAGAATGCACGGGATCGGGACGGTGCAGCCATCAGGCACCGCCTCCAACAGGGTTAAGGTTAAAGGCCGGGCCCTGAGACTTGAGGGTAAGCGTCATCGTCGAAAGCAAACCGTCAGGAGTCTTTAACTCGATTGTGAGTTGACCGGACCGGTCGATACTCAGATTCATGCTCTCCATGGGCATGATGGGTTGGAGTTGCGAGAGTATGACGTCAGCTCCGGAGGGGATGAACTGCTCACAGAGATTGTTGTCGTATACAAAGATCCAGGTCTCATAACCTTTGCCGGTCTGTTGTTCAACGAGCACGAGGGCATCGACGCCATTGATCTTTCGCACGCTGATCGAACCCGCAACGTCGCTTTGGCGCGTTTTCTCAGTCAGGTACATCACGCCGGTGCGGAAGTCATAGTTCTGTCGCATGACCGCAGTCGTATCGCGATAGGTATTCGCACCAACCGTACAGAGGAACAGGGCGCCCACGGCAAAGATGCTGAATACGAGCATCACTAAAAACAGCTCGAAAGAAAACCTTTTATGCCGCACCGCTACCTCCTTCCTCTATCCACGTGCCTGCACTGATACAACGCATCCCAACACCTTTAACACCTGTGTATCAAACTCCCAGCTACGTACAACTCCCAGCTACGTACAACTCCCAGTTACTTGCTGATCACAACTACCCGGATCTGCGGGAGGATATTTGCTCCCATCGACTCGTAATATACGGCATAACGGTTGCGATCGACGATCAAGCCGTAGTTCTCTTCGAGATACTCAACCGAATCAGGGTAACGACCCTCAAGCGCATAACACTGCACCGCGCTGCGACGTACCGCGTCAGAAAGGAACTGCGCTTGATTGTTCTGCACGCGACCGGAAAAACCAAGGATCCCATACTCCATCGCCACGATGAGCAAGATGATGAAAAGTACCGTAAGCAGTAACGACGAAAGAACGATCCGTTTTTTCGTGGTCTGCCTTGGTCCTTCTTGTCTACGAGCCATGGTCGCCTCTCTGTTATCCGTGTGACTTTGATCTAAAAGCCTGTCAGCACGCCGAGCAGCGGCAGCATGACAGACAAAAGGATGATGCCGACCAGGATGCACATGATTGCTACAAGCGAAGGCTCGATGGCAGCAACCAGGGTCTCGACACGATGTTCCGTCTCAAGGGTGATCTGCTCGCCGACCTGCTCAAGTGCATCAGAATCCGTACCGGTCTTAAAGCCCACCGCAAGCAGAGCCATCGCATTGGGTGGGAAGAGTTTGCTGTGCTCGATGGCAGCTAAGAAGGTCTCGCCTGCCATGACTTCCTGATGGATGACCTTGACGCGGGCACGAGCCCGTTTATCATCAACGAGCGGCTCGGCATACTCAAGCGCCTGATCGACATGAAGCCCTGCTATCAACAGCGTAGAAAGCGCCAGGGCATAACGCTGGACGGAAAGCCTCAGGCTTAAGGTCCGTGTAAAAGGTGCGCTCTGGAACAGGGCGCTGAAGAAGCGCTTGCCTATCGGCAGCAGACGCAGTATAACGACGATAACGATGATGCCGATAAGGGCGCCGGCGATATACAGCGCATACTGGCTTAAAACTGCGCCAATATCAAGCAGGGCAGCCGCAACGCCGGTCATCTCAAAACCGAGCTGGCGGAATACCTGGTCAAATACCGGCATCGCCTGGGTAAGTAAGACGATAACGACCACCAGTACAACTACAAGCATCGAAAGTGGATAGGTCAGCGAGGATTTGATGGACTGGGTGAGGATATCGCGCTTCTGATAATAGGAATGAAGGCTTGCGAAGGTCTCCTCCATGCGCCCGGTCTGCTCACCGATGTGGATGAGCGAGAGCGCATAGTCGGGCAGGTCGCCCTGCCTGTCAAGCGCTTTGGACAGAGATTCCCCGTTGATGGCAGCCGTGTAGAGGGCGTCGAGGCGCTTTTTATCATACGAGCTCTGTGCGTTGCTCCTCAGTATGTCAAAACCCTCGGACAGCGGAAGCCCCGAATGATAGACCAGCTCGAGGTTGCTGAAAAACAGATCGAGCTCAGCAGGTGTCAATTCCTTCTTTCTGCCAGCCATGTCGTCCTCTTTCTTTCGTGAAGATAGCCCAACGCTATCGTTGTACCCTCGTAGTTCCCCTCTTTGCCGGTATCGTACCACCTGCGATAACCAACATCATGCTACGTACAATCGTATCATTCGCTCTCAATATGATATCACGTGCGCTCGCTTACATCTCTCATACGCCTATTCCCATTTCAGTGGTAGAACAGTTTCTGGTAATCAGTGCCACTTCCAATCAGCCCCGATAGGTCGACTACTCCTTTGTTCGCAGCATCAAACGTGGGATCCATCTGCACCCACTTGGTTCCTGTAAAGCGATATCTGCCAATCGAGCCGGTCTCGACGCTGTACACCTCAATCCAGGCATGATAGACGCCGCCTGCATACCCGATGACCAGACGCGCGGGAATCCGCTGCGCTCTGAGCATGGAGACCGTAAGGACTGCGTAGTCAAAACAGATGCCTGTTTTTGTATCGATGGTGCTTGTATTGTTGGGTATATAGTTGGGGAGAGCGCCTGCGGTAGCCAACGCCGCCTTTGCCTCGTCATATTTGATATTGGATGCAACCCATTGATATATCTCATTGAGCGCCTCAAGTTCGCTGGTTGTTCCATCCGCCAGTTTTTCTGAGAGTTGTACAGCCTTGTCCCCCATCGAGAAATTAACGACCTGGTTAGGATATAAAAAGACGCTGAACTCATCATCAAGACGAACGCTGAGTCCGTCCAGCGACAGGATTGCCGCATAGAGGTCGCCTTCCACATGCTCGTATACGCCAACCGTATAGACGCCATTGCCTTCGGACAGCGGGATGGTGATAAAACGGTCGGTGTTCTGGATCGTATATTGATAGCGCAAGCCAGCCACCTCGACGAGTACCTTGACCTTGGTCCCTCCAAGGAAGGATTTAACGCAGATATATCCTTCTGAGATATTGGAATAATCTACGACCACTTTGCTGTTCTCTTCAACAGCTGTACCTGGCTGTGTGGCTTGTAGTACTACAGGGGTGTTATCGCGCGGAAAGCCGGGGTTGGTCTCGCCCTTTTTTGGGTACGTGTTATCGCTGCAACTTACGAGGCCAAATGCCAGCGCACTGAGCAGGAGCGCCATGGCAGCAAGCAACACAAACTTTTTATGTGTTTGATAAAAACCTTTCACGGATCGCGAGTCCCCACTCATACAGTCTACGGTGCACTACGTAACGGGCAGGCATCCCACCCACCGCTTCACATTATACTCCAAATCGAAGATAGGTTCGCAATTTCTTTCGAAGTTCAAAGAAATCTATCGGCTTGCCGACATGGTCATCCATACCAGCCTGGAGGAAGCGTTCGACGTCCTCTTTGAATACATTTGCCGTCATGGCAATGATAGGTATCCGTTTTGCCGCCCGGTAGTCAAGGGCGCGTATCCGCCGCGTTGCCTCAACCCCATCCATGCCCGGCATCTGCACGTCCATGAGTATCGCTTCATAACGCAAGGGGTCTTTCATGAACATCTCAAGGGCCTGCCTGCCATCGACGGCAAAATCCATGGTAAGCCCGGTCGGCTCGAGCAGGGCAGCGACAATCTCGCGGTTGATGTCGATATCTTCCGCAATCAGGACAACATGGCCGCTTAAATCAATGGTCTCGGGTGTTTCTTTGGTATGTGTTACCGTCGTCGCAGCCTTCTTTGAGCGGGTCGACAAGACGGTATCAGGCGTATCGGATCTATCAATATTATTCGCGTTGCCTGGCTTTGTCTTGAAGTTGAAGTGGATGGTCGTGCCTTTGCCAAGCTCTGATTCTGCCCAGATCCTGCCATCCATAAGCTCGACGATGCTTTTTGATATAGACAAGCCCAAACCAGTACCGCCATAGTTACGGGCTGTTGTCTCGTTAGCCTGTACAAAGGGGTTGAACAGGCGCTCGAGTTGGTCAGGTGCGATGCCGATACCCGTGTCGCTGATTGAAATCTCTATCGTGCAGTCCTCGCCTTGGCGAGCTACCAATCTGGTCTCGATACCGATGGCGCCATGGTCAGGTGTGAACTTCACCGCATTACCAAGTAAGTTGATGATGACCTGCGCAAGGCGCTGATCGTCACCAACAAGGATCTTGGGGATGCGGCGGTCGATATACACTGAAAAACGTAGGTGCTTCTCATCAAGTTTATGCTTAACGACGCCGACCGCCCGATGGAACAGCTGTTCAAAACTGAAATCGACCGGAGAGAGCTCAATTCTGGCTGCTTCGATCTTGGAGATGTCAAGGACGTTGTTGATCACACCGAGCAGATGCTTGGTGGATTCCTCGATCCTGCTGAAGCAGTAGTCCTTGCGATCTGTGTCCCTGTTGCCCAATCCGATGGTCGTCATGCCAACGATGGCATTGAGCGGAGTGCGGATCTCATGGCTCATCGTCGAGAGGAAGTTGCTCTTAGCCTGGGTACCAGCCAGGGCTTCGCGGCGTGCCTCGATGAGCGAAAGCGTCATCTGGTTGCGCGTCAGGCCGTTAATGACCAGCAGGTTGCCCGAGCGCAGCAGATTTTGCTCGGAGTCGTCCAGGGCTTTTTCCTCCTCATAGTACGTGTATTCCAGCAGGCCCCAGAAGGAGCTGTTGATGAGCACGGGGTACATGAAGACCGATTTGATGCCCTGGGCCAACAGCGGTTCGCGCAATGACTTGGCAAAACCACGCACAGGACCGGCAAGTACCGCGCCGCTGATAACATCGAACAACCACTCAGGAGGGGTGCCGACGTAGGCAAGATGAGATTGCTGGCTGGTCTTATAGCGCTCAAAACGGCTGTCCCACCATTCGTTGACGACGTCAAGAGAAAGGTTGCCTTCATTGATCGGAGCTGTCTGTTTCCAGAGAAGGACGCGGTTTGCCTCAGAGGCCTTGCCAAGGATCTCGAGGCACTGTTGTAAGTCGACGTCAAAACGCTCGACGGTTGAAGATAGTAGAATCCCGGCAACGCGATTGTTTGCCAGGAGCAGTCTGTCGCGATACTCAAGGTCGTGTGAAAGCTGGTTGATGCGCTCCTTTGCAGCAAGCTGGGTTTTCAGGTCGGTTTCAGACGTCCGTAACTCCATTACTGTTTGGTTAGAGGCGTCAAGGCGATCAAAGGTCTCATTAACAACCGAGACAAAATGCTTCATCTCGCGACCACGCGCAAGGTTTTCGTTGATACGTCCTCCGTGCTCCAGCACCCGAAGCCCATCGTTGATATCTTCTATCGGACGAATGACTATGCGGGTCAAGACCATGTACAGGAGGTTGGCGAGCAAAACAACGCCGATCACCCCGACGATGACGATGATGAGCAGCGGCGTATTCCGGTAATTGCTCATCGTCGAATACGGCCGATACGTGACGACAATGGTATCCCCTACCGAACAACTCTTGGCATAAGCCCTGGTCATGCCGAACTCGATCTCAAACATCGCTGAATCAGAGTCGATGGCTTTTTCAAACCATGACTCCCCCTTCATATTCTGGCCAAGGTATATCTCGAGGCTATCGGCGATGATGACGCCGTCTTTATCAAGGATGAACACGCCGCCTTCCATGGCGATCTTAAGCGATGGAAGGGCGACCTTGGGATCAAGCGAAGACAACAGCTCAGGCAGGCTGTCTAATGAGACGCCGATCTGGACGATACCGTTCGCATCACGACGGCTGACGCCGATGTATTGGTATAAGGCTCCATCACTCTGGCGCGGCATGGGATCTTGCGCCAGCTCAGTTCCTGGGTTGGAGATTATTGAAAGAAATGGTTGATTCTGTTCATTCGTTGCGAAGTTGAGTCCATAAAACTCTGGCTTGTTACCCCAACGCAGGACGCCATTACCATCAGTTACATGGATCTCCTCGATATGAAGATCCCGTGCAAGAGCTATCATCTTTTCGGTCGATAGCTGAGATGGATCAGCAGCGATAATGCGGGCAACTGCTCTCGTCAGTTCGAGATTCTTTTCGGTCATATCCTTATAGGCTGCTTCGCGTATCCGCTCGTTTTGCTCAAGCTGCCCGCAGACAGACTGAAGCGTCTCATCCATCTCTGAGCTGATGATATTCTCTACCGTTGCCGAAACGTTGTGGGCAATCACAAAGACGAGGGCGGCGAACACCACTATCAGGATGCTCGTGGTTGCCAGCATTACACGTGTGCGCATGCCTACCTTCCCATATCTCCCTTATAGGACCGACGTCAAACTCTTACCAAAAACCCCTTTTCAAACCAACACAACAAAGGCGCCGACCGATTCTTCGGCCTCCGACTTGCGCCCAGCTCATCTGACAACACACGTAATCAAGCTACTACCTTACCTGTAGGCCCCGGGTCGAGCCCGGGGTGACAAATACGTTCGTCATCTGACAACACACGTAATCAAGCTACTACCTTACCTGTAGACCCCGGGTCGAGCCCGGGGTGACAAATACGTTCGTCATTGCGAGACCTGTGTCAGCAGGTCGTGGCAATCCATGCTCTATTACAAACCGAGCGCCTCAACGCTTCGATAAATGCCTCTCGAGTCTGTTGAGAACCTCCCCAAAGTCAATCGGTTTGCCGATATGGTCATTCATACCTGCCGCAAGGCACTGCTCGATATCCTCACGAAAGACATTGGCGGTCATCGCGACGATCGGCACGGTCTTTGCTGCCGGGTGATCCATCGCACGAATCTTCCGTGTCGCCTCAAGGCCATCCATGCTCGGCATCTGGATATCCATCAAAATCAGATCGAAGGACTCCGGCGCCTCGCTGAACTTCCTGACAGCATCCAGCCCGTCAAAAGCGCAGACGATTACTGCCTCGGTCGGTTCCAGCAACGCAAGCGCGATCTCACGGTTGATATCGACGTCTTCGGCCAGCAGGATACGGGATCCCGCATAGGAAGCATGCTCGAGGTTTTCTTCTTTGACTTCGAGACTCGCACCCGCTACCGCACTCTTAAACCCAAAGCACGTGTTGATGCAATCAACGATCGTAGAGGGAAACAATGGCTTCGGAAGGTACAGTTTAACACCCGCTTCGCGCGCTTCTGCTTCTATGATACTCCATTCCGCCGCCGAAATCATGATGATGACGGATTTATCCGTTGTGTCTATCGCATGAATCGCACGTGAGAGCTGGATTCCGTCCATTTCGGCCATCTTCCAGTCGATAAAATAGATATCGTACAGGCCGTTCTTTCTGATGAGATCAAGCGCTGCTGCGCCGCTGGAAGCGACGTCAAAGACAACTCCCATGCGCGCCATCAGCTCCGTGAAGAACTCGAGTATCAGAGGATCGTCATCAACTGCCAGGATGCGGACAGTTTCCCAGCTGACGTCCGGCAACAGGTAACCCTTCTGCTCTGTTGCGCCTTTCTTTGCCTTGATCGTAAAGACAAAGTTCGAGCCGGACCCATATTCTGATTCGACCCAGATCGCCCCGCCCATCATCTCGACGATGCGTTTAGAGATGGCAAGCCCGAGCCCGGTACCGCCAAAGCGACGAGAAGTGTTGTTTTCAGCCTGCTCGAACTCGGTGAATATGCGGCTCTTCTGCTCTTCGCTGACGCCGATGCCGGAATCGATAATCGAAACTTGGATCGTCGCCGTTGCTTCGTCCTCGCTGATCAAACAAGCCTCCAGACGGATATTGCCGCCCTCGGGTGTGAACTTGTTGGCGTTGGTGAGCAGGTTAGTAATTACCTGTGTAAGACGTTGCTCATCGGTAATGACCCTTATGGGGATGTTTGGGTCGAGCAGGACGACGAGGTCTTGCTTCTTCTCTTCAATCCGAAATGAGTTGATGGTGACGGTGCGCTGGAGCATCTTCTCAAAATTGAACTCAGTTCTGGAGAGCTCCAGCTTGCCCGCTTCAATCTTGGAAATGTCAAGTATGTCGTTGATGACGCCGAGCAGATGATGGGACGCACTGTCAATCTTGTCGAAGCAGTAGTCCTTCTTTTCGCTGTCGTGTGCCTCACGCCCGATAACCGTCATACCGACGATGGCGTTCATCGGCGTACGCATCTCATGGCTCATATTGGACAAGAAAGAAGTTTTGGCAACGCTGGCCTGCTCTGCACGCTCACGAGCTGTCTGGATCTCTGTCAGGTCGACCGTAAGCACGTAGTACCCGATATGGGCGCCGTCCTTGTCAAGAAAATCAGATGCAGTCCCCCGATAGTACCTGCCTGTCGGCTCGTGGTGGTAGACCTCAGCCTCGCGACCCTCTTCCAACGCAAGCACGGGGTCATAGATGGTGTTGTGTGGATAGATGCTGAAGTCTTGGTAGTGCTTCCCGTATGCCTCTTCAAGCGTATGGTTGGTGAGCTTCATGGCGGCTTCGTTGAGATAGATGACACGGTATTCGTTGTCGGTGATACACAGAGGCGAGGAGACAGAATCAACGATACTGTCAGCCATGTCATCAAAGCTATCCGCCAACTGACCGAACTCGTCTGCCTGCTGCGAGCTAAAGCGGAACTGCCGTTGCCCAGCCCGGAAGTGCCTGATACCACTGATGAGATCCTGAATGTTGCGGGTAAGGCTGTTCGCAAGCCAGATCGCTACGATGATAACCAGCGCGATGAGCAGTACCGTAAAGACTCCGAGTCGAAGAATGGTTTCATTGAGGCTTTCAGCGGTTATCTGCGAAAGCAGCTCTTCTGTTTCGATGACCGGCTGCTGGAAAGACTCGAGCCCAGCGCCGATGGTCAGCATCGCAAATCCACGTTGGGAGTATCCGTTATCTTCTGAAGGTGCATATTGTCCGGTATAGTACGGGATTGCTGCCGCTGTCGTGAGCTTGTACAAGCCGCTCCAGAGGATATAAAACGAACCAGAGCCTCCATCAGCAGTCAAATCCATCCAACCGGTGCACTGAGGGGCGTTGTTGAGATAACGACCGTCAAGACCCACGAGCCCTGCCGCGGTCAGCTCGGCAGCGGGCTTTTTAGTGCGCGATTGCTCGTCAAAGACAGGGATGCCGTTGAAGAGCCTGTCGACCCCTGGGTGGGCGGGATCAGCGATTGGCGAAGTATTGACGACCTTGTCCCAGTTCTCCTGCAGATCTGCCAAGGAGCTGCCGCCAACCTGCTTGAGCAGTTCCTCATAGATCGAGGTCTCAAGCCA
>Ga0123356_10005847_pt1 | contig 12489 bp, 8 predicted proteins | sample TergutEmb28metaG_2_FD_92546 | JGI IMG/M metagenome (GOLD analysis project Ga0123356, IMG submission 92546) | Embiratermes neotenicus P3 segment gut microbial communities from Petit-Saut dam, French Guiana - Emb289 P3 | ecosystem: Host-associated > Arthropoda: Insects > Digestive system > Gut ... | reverse complement strand
TCAGCAGCCTGCCGCACCAGCCTTGCTTTTGTCTCTTCATCTACGTTTCTTACAATCAGAGTAGCCATTCTACCCCTTCCTGAGTGGTGATAGCAATGATAGCATATTCTTTGTGACAGCCAGTGGTTATTTGTGCGTGCTTAGAGCGAAATTAAACGTTCCAGGTTTTACTTGCTTCATTTATCTTTCGAAATCATTGGGTTTGATAGCGCTGCGGCATTCGCATATAGAACTTTGTGCTCAATTATGAATCGCGATTCTGTGATAATTGCCCCCTTCAATCTTGTTATTGCTGCAATAGTGATTGCTCATGGCGGGATACTTGTTTCCAACAACATCAGAGAGTTCTCTCGTGTTGGGGGGTTAACTATCGAGAACTGGACTGAACTGGAAGGACAATGAACTCGATTGAGGAAGTGTATGCCGAACTGAAGAAGCATGATTTGCTGAACCGCTTTTGCCTTTAATTGCGTAGAGAACATAAAAGCAGCCGGTTTGTGTTGAGATGGTTCGGGAACGCCCGCACGAAGTGGGGCAGGCTATGCCAGTTGATTGCTTACCAGCATAAGCAGCAGATCACCATTGTCTGGTCACGGAGTGAACAGGCAACACCAGAAATCCTGTCTTCACCAGACAGCCAGCTAGCTGCCCAATAAGTAGTGAGCTATGCAACCCACAATGGAAAACCAACCACTACGCTCCTACTCAATCAACCAATTCCGCACTTTCGCTAGTTTCTGCAACTTTTTTGCGGTTGGGGCGCAAAAAGGCTTAAATGTTTGTTGCATATGCAACGTTTCTATGGCAAATGCAACGTTTCTGTGGCATTTGCCACGCTTTTTGCCTGCAAATAGGCTCATTTTTGGCGCCCAACCGCAAAAAAGTTGCAGAAATCGCCTGATTCCTGGAATTCAGGTTGGTTGGAGAGGGTGGAAACACTTGGCGGTTGGCGGTCTTTTATGAGGTCTTTATGGGGAGAAGTTCTAGCTTTTTTGACCGAGGTCTTCTCCCCATTGGTTATTGACAGACAGGCTGGGGCTTTGGTCGCTTATGTCCGATGCCTCATCTTCAGTCTATGTTTGATCCTAATTGTAGTAGTTGTATCTGATCTGCTCGAACTCATCCCATGCCCAGGTCAGAAGCTGGTTTTGGCGGGGAGTGAAGCTTGGTACACCGGGGCCGTTTGGATCGAACTCGTAGTTTGCGAACGCTCCGCCTGGAGCAACCTCGTCCATCCGAGCGCGAAAAGCAGCACGCAGCTCTTCTTCGGTGATATTGTCGTCAAAGAAGCGAACCTCGAAGCCTTCACACATTGCCAGACGAGTACCGTACTTGGCCTTGATAGCCAGCATGTCGTTGGAGGACTGGACCGGCTCCCAGAACCAGACGCCCATATCAACCATATCGTCAACGAACTCTTCAAAGTGGCCGCAGTTGTGCATCGTGCAGGGAATGCCGGCTTCTTTAAAGACTGCGTAGTAGGCGCGCCAGCAAGGTGCAAAGATGTCCCTGAACATCTCAAGCGAGATGAAGGGATTGCGCTCGTGAGCGATGTCATCGCCATAGGTTCCATACTCTGGCTGATAGTGATAGAGCACCTGCTTGGCGTTGGCGACCATCCATTCGGTGATGTAATTCAGCATTTCCTTGACTGCCTCAGGCTCTTCAAAGCAAGCAACCAGGCCTTCTGTGAAGCCCATCAGGGCAACCAGTGTTTGAAACACACCTATGCCACAGCCAGCGCCCCATGGAAGCTCTGGGTTATGTGCATCCTTGGCTTCCTTAGCAAGCATTGCCCAGTCAATATCGGACGTATCCGGGAGCTTGACTACATCACGCCATTTGGTAACGTCTTCCAAGATGAAATCGTGTGTCTTGGGCATGGCAGCAGGAACGATTCCACTGCCCAGTACCTGCTCGACACCGAAGATACTGGTGCCAGTACCATCAGGATTACGGGTTCCGCGCATGAAGGGTGGACTGGCTGAAAATGGTAAGTATGACGGTATGTATTCCGGGATCTCACCATAGAACAGCCTCATAAAGTTTTCTCTTCTGTTTAGTGTTGGCATTTTGTTCTCCTTTTTATTTGTCTAAGCAGCTGCGGCTTCGGCAGCTTCTTTTCTTGCCTGGTTTTCTGCAGCATACATCTTTGCATCCTCGTCAGTGATCTTGTAACCGAACCTGATCAATAGAAAAGCACAGAACCTGCAGATTGCAGCCAAACCTACCATTAAAAACATGAATTTGCGAACAAAGGTGTCGTTAACGAAAGCTGGGATTCCACCAGCTGCAGCCTTGACTTGTGCTGAGTCGAATCCGATAGCAGCTAATGCATACATCAATGCTCCACCAACAATACCAGCAATCTTGGAGGGAACGTTGTTCATCGACATGACAACCAGGCGGTTGTCTTGCCCGGTTTTCCAATAACCATATTCTCCACAGTCTAAGGCATAGTTAATACCAAATCCGGTCCACAATGAGTTCGATAATGTGATTATCAATGTGAACGCCATGAAGCGTAGCCAGTAACTTGCACCGAAGAAGTAATTTAAGACCCCAGATAGAGTAGAGCCAAGCATTCCGATCCAAAGAGCCTTTTTCTTGCCAAGTCTTTTGCCGACTTCAGGACCGACCATAGAAAATGCCAGTGTGCAGAGAGTTCCTACAGTCTGTGTGATTGTGTACATGGCAGGAAATGAAGCAGATGGTGCGATGCCGTGGGTGTATGGAATGATCATCTGCCAGAAGTAGATAATCATATTCATGTTAGTCATTGTACCAAGCTGGTTGAGCATGTTAGCAGACAGGTAAATCAACAACTGACTGTTTCCGGTGACAGCTCTGACCATATCAATTGCCTTGACCTTCGGTCGCTCGGGACCACCAGGAGTGCTTTGCTCTGGAAGGTCAAATGGTTTGGCGGTTCTTCTCAGAATCTGGCCGCCGATAATGTAGAAACCACCAAAGCACAGAGCCATGACGGTATAATTCACCGGAAGGGCGAATTTGGTTCCGAACCAGGTCAGAATATATGCAGATGTCATTGAAGTGCAGATCGATGTCACAGCCTGGGTTCTATAGTTCCATGTTGTAATGCGAGTCCGATCAACTGTAGACGCACCTGCCATCAGCGGAATAATGCCAAATTGAGAATTTGCCACTACAGTCATACTGAAGGCAACACAGACCAATCCAACCAAGGCAGTGGTGAAGTGCAGAGCTTCATTGCCTGGAATGAAATCAGTAAAGGTGATAATGATTCCAAACGAAAGAACGGCGGTAAAAATATGCAACCAGGGACGATACTTGCCTCCTCCACCTATCTTCAGTCTGACTTTTTCTATCACCCCGCCAATAACAGTTGTGAATGGTAGATCAAACAGCCCACAGACCAAGCCGACTGTAGTCAGCAGGTTCAGGTCCATACCGATTAACGCATAGTACATGTTCCTGAATGACCAGGTGTTTGCGCCCAGGCCGGCAAAAAAAGTATATGCTGTGTAGCCCAACAGCTGAGAAGGTCTTAGATTCTTTTGCTGAGTTACATCAATACTTGGACTGGTATCTTCCCTCTCTTGGTTCTCATCCATAGGTTTTCTCCTTTCATCGACAACTCACTTTTCTCGTTGGTGCCTGGTTTAGGCAGCGATGCCGCATGTTGCTACCAGAACCTTTTCCTTTGAGCGGTGGAGAAAAGGCAGAAGCAATAACCTGCTTTACTGCTGGCAACGGCTTCTACCCTCTCTCCTCGATTAAGGAAAAGACGCTCTGTGAGTTTTGTGGTGTCGGTATTTGATTTCGCTGACTCCTAGTTGTAGTAGCTATATCTGATCTTTTCAAATTCATCCCATGTCCAAGACAGAATCTCTATCTGTCTGGGTGTAAAGCTTGGTATTCCTCCACCAGTAGGATCAAATTCAAAGTTGCAGTAAGCTCCACCAGGAGCCATTTCATCCATTCGAGCTCGGAAGAGGGCTCTGACTTCTTCCTCAGTTACAGCGCTATCAAAGAAGCGAAGTTCAAAACCTTCACAGATTGCCAACCTGGTGCCATACCTTGCCTTCAGCGCAAGCAGGTCATTAGTAGACTGAGAAGGCTCCCAGAACCAGACTCCCATATTGACAACATCATCTATGAACTCCTCGAAGTGTCCGCAGTTGTGCATCGTGCAGGGAATCCCTGCTTCAGCGAAGACCTCATAGTAGCGGCGCCAACAAGGCGCAAAGATGTCTCTGAACATCTCCAGCGATATGAATGGATTACGCTCGTGGGCAATATCGTCACCGTATGCACCATATTCCGGCTTATAGTGATAAAGCACCTGCTTGGCATTGGCGACCATCCAGTCTGTGATGTAGTTCAACATATCTTTGACTTCCTCTGGCTCTTCGTAGCAGGCGACCAAGCCCTCAGTGAAGCCCATCAGAGCAACCAGTGTCTGAAATACCCCCACGCCACAACCAGCTCCCCACGGGTTCTCGGGATTATGAGCATTCTGCGCATCATTTGCCAGCATCGCCCAGTCTACGTCAGATGTGTCAGGAACCTTGACTATTTCACGCCACTTGGTGATGTCTTCTAAAATGAAATCGTGTGTCTTGGGCATGGCGGCTGGAACAATACCACTGCCGATAACCTGCTCAACGCCGAATATGCTGGTACCTGTGCCGTCAGGATTTCTGGTTCCCCGCATGAACGGTGGGCTGGCTGCCCAGGCAGCATAAGCAGGAATGTATTCTGGAATCTCGCCTTTCATCAGGCGCATCCAGTTGTCTCTCTTGTTCAGTATTGGCACTTTGTTCTCCTGTTCTCTTGTGAAAAACGAGATTTTCTCCACATAAAAACGCTTTAGTTTTTGTAGAGCCTAGGCCTCGGCAGCTTCTTTTCTGGCTTGATTCTCTGCTACATACATCTTTGCGTCTTCGTCTGTGATCTTGTAGCCGAACCTCATCAGCAGAAAAGCACAGAACCTGAAAATTGCAGCGATCCCAACCATCAAGAACATGAATTTGCGTACAAATGCATCGTTAACAAAGGCGGGGATTCCACCGGCGGCAGCCTTTACCTGTGCAGAGTCAAAACCAATTGCAGCCAGTGCATACATCAAAGCACCACCACTGATGCCGGCGATTTTTGCTGGCACATTGATCATCGACATGATGACCAGACGGTGATCCTGGCCTGTCTTCCAGTAGCCATACTCGCCGCAGTCTAGTGCATAGTTGGCACCAAAGCCGGTCCAAAGCGAATTTGAGAAGCTCATAATCAGGTTAAATCCGACAAAGCGAAGCCAGAAACCAGCTCCAAAGAAGTAGTTCAGAGACGCAGCAAGTGTGGAGCCCAGCATGCCTACCTCTAGCGCTCTTTTCTTGCCCAGTTTCTTTCCGATCTCAGGGCCGATCATTGAAAAGGCAAGGTTGCAGAGAGTCGTGGTGGTTTGAGCGATGGTATACATTGCTGGGAACGAGGCAGCAGGTGCGATTCCGTGGGTAAATGGAATGATCATCTGCCAGAAGTAGATAACAAGGTTCAGATTGGTAATAATGCCGAACTGGTTAAGCATGTTAGCGCAGAGATAGATCAGCAGCTGGCTGTTACCGGTCACCGCCTTAACCATATCCGAAGCTTTTACTGACTGCCTTGCTGGACCTGCTGGAGTTTTTTCTTCAGGTAGGTCGAATGGTTTAGCAGTTCTTCGCAGGATCTGACCACCGACAATATAGAATCCACCAAAGCACAGTCCCATAACTGTGTAATTCATGGGCAGTGCGAATTTTGTTCCGAACCAGGTCAGGATATAGGCAGAAGTCATCGATGTGAAAATTGAGGTCAGAGCCTGGGTGCGGTAGTTCCATGTTGTGATACGAGTGCGGTCAACGGTCGATGGCCCTGCCATCAGTGGAATAATACCGAACTGTGCATTAGCAACGATTGTCATACCAAATGCAATGCAGACCAAGCCGATCAGAGCGGTGGCAAAGTGCAGAGCTTCGTTTCCGGGAATAAAATCAGTAAATGTTATAAAGATGCCGAACGAAAGAACAGCGGTAAAAATGTGTAACCAGGGACGAAACTTACCGCCACCACCTATCTTCAGCCTGACTTTTTCAATGACACCACCGATAACTGTAGTGAAAGGCAGGTCAAAGAAACCGCAGACAAGTCCTACGGTTGTCAGCAGATTGATATCCATACCGATTAATGCGTAATACATGTTCCTGAACGACCATGTGTTCGCACCCAGACCGGCAAAAAAGGTGTAGGCAGTGTAGCCTAGTAATTGTGAAGGCTTAAGATTCTTCTGTTGGGTTACGTCAACCGTTTCCTGACTGACATCAGCCTTTTCTTGGTTTTCATCCATAGAATTTCTCCTTCATAAGTTGGATCGCTTTCGAAAATTAAAATCTCACCCATTCGGGTGTTAAATAATCGGATTCTTCTGGAAGCAAATGGGAACCTGGATGGCTCTTCCAAGGGTAATTGAGAGGCTCTTTACTAATCATCTGGTGGCAATAGCACACAGACCGCTTCAGAGGAATCTGTTTGCATCATCAAGCAGAATGATGCTATCGCCATAAAGCCAGCAATTAACGATACAGTGACATCGGCCTTCATGCCAATTGTCGTACCGCTTTGATTAATGATAAAGTTAAGTCATAGACACCACCGAACCGATTACCTTCCCAAAGTATCCTCAGTGGTGTCTTGCCCATTTGGAAGAGCCCTCGTTTCTCAGCCTGGGTTTTTGGCTGGCAATGCTTAAGGCTTCCTTGGGCTTTTTGATTCAGAGCTTCCAAGTGCTGATATCTGGATTTTTGTCTGCTATCTCTGAAGAGCTTCTGACTTTTCAAAAATTCTTTTGCCATGGTTCCTCCTCTCTTATTCTCACAACAAAAACGCTTGATATTAGTGCAATGTTTATACTCAGATTTCATGGAGTAAAGATAGTAAAAACAGTTCTAGCTCTTTTGCACAACAGATGTGAATATTTAGCAACACCATACACATTTTTTCTCGCATTACAGCATGATGATTGCTTTGCATATAGATTTTCGCGTGCATTCGGCCTTGCTTGAAAGCCGGTTTGAGTGCGTACGATGTGGCGGTGCTTCAGCTGGAACATTGTGTGCTTTGCTCTACTGTATACGGTCGATCCCCACACACTCCTTCTTCTGTCGAGATGGTTCGGGGTGTCTGCCTAAAGTAAGTCAGGCTGTGCCAGTTGCGCTGGTTTCAGTAAACCTAGGGGAACTGACCGAACTGAGCTCCACTGAGCGCTCCGATAACCTCGGGGACACTCCTAAAGACCAGCATTGCCAAACGAAAAGCAGTTGGTGGCAAAAAATCGCCTTTGTCGGTGTCCGGAGTAGCTTTAAGTCACGAAATCCAAGCGAAAACCAGGCTTTTATTTAACATAGCCTGTGATAACGCAGGATTTCTCTTATCTATAGCACCGACGAAGGCGATTTTTTGCCATCAACTGCTTTTCGTTTGGCAATCACCCCATCGGTATCACTGTACTGCGCCAGCCACGACACCCAAGGTTGGAATTGGTGGGTTCGTTGTCTGGGCAGTTGAAGGTCGCTGTCTAGCTAGGCAGTGAATCTTGGATGGTTCCCAGCATACGTCCAGTTGGAGAAGGTTCTATTAGACGCGGTCTACAGCCACCATGAAGTTCACGCAGTGTTAGCAGCAACAAAAGACAGGCGTGCCTGGTGAGGCTTGTGATCTAAGGTTGGGCGCGCAAGGAGCGTGGCTAGGTGTTGGTAACCGGTCAGGTCCCGCAACTCGCGAGTAAAAGTGGCTTGCGTTTGCGCGAGCGAGGTTTTATCCCCAGATATCGCGACGGCGGTAGGATGTTAGAGCTACTGCTACTCCAAAGAATCCTAACAGGCAGGTACAGGCGACGACGACAGTGGAGGCTCCAGGCTTAACCCAGGTCATGGGGCTCAGCTGTTTGACCAGGTTGGGTAGTTTAATCAGATTGCCAAAGTAGAGCAGCAGGAAGTTGTAGACCAGGAAAGCCCAGATGGTGGCGATGGCTTTGGGGGCGAGTCCGACCAGGATTGCTGTTAGGCCGACAAAGACTATCAGTGCCGGTGTGTAGCGCAGGGCTGAGGTCAGCAGCAGCTTGAGGGTGGGCGCGGAGTCGGTCACTGTGGATGCGGCCAGGTATGCTCCCAGCGCCAGGGCGACCTGCAACGCGACCGCCATGATCAGGGCGATTAGGGTGTAGCTGCCTAGCATGGTTACTTTGCTGACCGATTTGCTGTAGAGTTGCTCGGTGCGTCCGCGGCGCTCTTCTGCCAGGCATTTTTCGACCACCTGGCAGACTGCTACTGCTGAGAGCACGGTTGTCAGTAGCATCAGGAAGTCGATGAAAGCGCGGATCAGCGTGTCTGTGTCGGTTATGCCGATGCCGATGATTTGGCGATAGAGGTCGTTGGTCTCAAAGAAGCTGACCATTTCGGGAAAAATCAGGCCGAACATCGCGCCGAAAGTGAAGAGTCCACCGAGCCATATTATGCAGGTTGACCGCGTTAAACGCCATGCCAGCGCCAGTTCGTTGCTGAGTAGCGGGGAGGCGTGGCGGCGTCCATCTTTTGCTGGGAGCAATCCTGCTGCTGAATCACGTCGGCTGATTAGCACGAAAGCGCAGAGTAGCAGCAGCGCTGCTTCGATGGTGAGTAAGGCAATCGGCCAAAGCTTGTCGCCAGCCCAGGCTTGCACTCGCTGGGCAACACCGAGTGGTGACAGCAGGGCGATGGAGCTATCCTGCATGTCTCCATAGGCTCTGATTAAGTAGCTCACGCCAAGGATGATGAGGCTGGATGAAGTAGTGGCTTTGGCGGTGCTGCATAGTTGTGCGATAAGGGCGGCCAGTCCAGCGTAGGTCAGTCCGGTTGCTGCGATTGCAAAGCCGAAGACCAGCGCGCCCTGGACGTTCATTCCCTCGATGGCAAGGGCTGCGAAGATGGCTGTGATTACAATCCCGATTAGTATATTGGCTGCTAAAGCCACTGTTGTTACTGCGAGGAGTGATGCTGAGCGACCGACCGGCAGAGAAGCCAGAATCTCGGAGCGGCCTTCTTCTTCGTCTTTACGCGTATGCCTGACGACAAACATGATGTTGAAGATTCCAACTGTCAAAGCGGTATATACCAGCATAAACTGAGCATATAGTGGTCCGACTTCATGGCCGTATGGTATGCCCATGATAGCGATCATCGCTGGGTTCTTGGTCATTTCTATCAGCACCTGCGCTGACTGCTCGCTTCCCAGAAACGCGTTCATCTCGGGAACATAGAGGCACGCCATCGAGGCCAGTCCGATTAGCCAGCAAGGCAGATAGAAGCGGTCGCGTCGGAGGATGAAACGCACCAGGTAGGTGAATCCTGCGAAGTTTTGGCTGGCGGGCTGCCGCTGCGCGGCAGGCTGCTGGTTGGCGGGCGGGCGCTGCGCGGCTGGCGGCTGCGTGGCGGGCGCGGGCTGCGTGGTGGGCGGCTGCGTGGTGGGCTGCTGGTTGGCAGGCGGGCGCTGCGCGGCGGGCTGCCGCTGCGTGGCGCGCTGGTTGGATGCCTGGCTCGAAGACATACGCGCTCCCACCTTACAGCGCACCCGAATAGTGGCTCATGAATAACTCCTCCAGTGTCGGTGGAGAGCTATTCAGGTGCTCTATTTGTTTACCAGCAAGAAAGCCCAGCATTTGGCTGGTCTGGTTATTATCCATATCAAAACTGACACGGTTACCTTCGATTGACAGGTTAAAGACTCCGGCCAAATCCGCCAGCCCACTGACATCATCGCTGGTCAGGAGGCTGATGTGGTTTCTGGTCAGGTGACGCAACTCCGCCATGCTGCCGCTGTCAATAATGCGCCCTTGCGCGATAATCGAAATCCGGTCACACAGCTGCTCAACCTCAGAGAGAATGTGGCTCGACAGAAGCACCGTCGCGCCACGCTCGATTGCCTCTGCAACGCATTGCCGAAAAACCACCTCCATGAGGGGGTCGAGTCCGCTGGTCGGCTCGTCCAGCACATACAGGTCGGCGTTTGCCGAAAAAGCTGCAACCAGCGCGACCTTCTGCCTGTTGCCCTTGGAGTAGCTGCCGCACTTCTTGCTGGGGTCAAAGTCGAATCGCTCTATCAGCTCGTCACGATAACGCCGCTCAGTATTGCGGCGCAGGCGCAGGTACAGGTCAATCACCTCGCCACCGGTCAGGTTCGGCCAAAGATTCACGTCTCCAGGAACATACGCCATCCGTCGATGCAGACTGACCGCATCGCGCCAGACATCCTGACCGAATATCTGAGCCGACCCACTGTCCGCTTGGATAATACCCAGCAGAATACGAATAGTCGTCGACTTTCCAGCTCCATTCGGGCCGATGAAACCATACACCTCGCCCGCGTTGACAGTCAGGTCAGTCCCGTCCAGAGCCTGAGTCTTGCCGAATCGCTTCTTCAAACCGTGCGCTTCAATAACAGCCATCGTCAACCTTTCAACCTGCGCTGGTCACTTTTTGCGAGCCCTCACAGTAATTTTTGCTAACAACAGATTACTGCTTTTTCGTTGACCTGAACAGCCGGCAGCATGCAGCATCGTGGTGATTCATATCTGGATAAGACCTTGTTTCCGTGCTCGCAGCCGAGGTTTTATCCAGATGGATCTCTTTGTGTGCGAAGGGATTGAAAGAAGGTTGCCAGTAGGTCGGCGCATTCTTGCTGCAGTACGCCGGTAGTTACTGCGAAGTTGTGGTTGAGGCGGTGGTCGGCGTGTACTTCGTAGAGTGAGCCAAGGGCGCCGGCGTTCGGGTCGGACGCGCCATAGACGCAGCGGGTGATGCGTGCCTGGTGCATTAGGCCTGCGCACATCAGGCAGGGCTCAAGGGTCACGTATATGGTGCAGTCGCTCATCCGCCAGTTGTTGAACTGCTTTGCAGCGTTGGTTATCGCGATGAGTTCAGCATGGGCTGATGGATCGGAGTCGATTTCGCGGCGGTTGTATGCAGAGGCGATGACCTCGGTTCCGTGCACTATGACGGCGCCGACCGGAACTTCGCCGAGCGCGAGTGCCTGCTTGGCTTGAGCGATTGCCAGCGACATGAAGTGCTCGTCTTGTTCCTGGCGCGATTTGTAGACAAGGTCATTCATTGGTAGCTTCCGTCGTTGTTGCCATCTCTGAGACTCTAATAATAGCGTGTATGCGCACAGGGTGACGCGATGATCCTCCTGTAGGTTAGCAGAATGCTTGAGTGCCGCGGCGGGGCGGCAGTGCAGCTGGCGCCATTGTTTGACACCACTTTAAGAACCCTTTAGTACATATGCACAGTTCAGGGAGCCCAAACAGGGCATTTTTTGTCAAGTATTATGAAAGATACTGGTGGTTGATGATGGATGAATATGTTATGCTTATGCTGCTATCAGACTGTTTCGGAGGTTATCATGTTCTTGAGGAAATCACGTAGACCGGATGGTAGGGTATATGTCTCTATCGTACGCTCTTACAAAGACGGCAAAGTAACCAGGGCTAAGACCTATGAGTCGATCGGCTACTTTGATCCTAGCGACCCTAGCTTTGATGACGATATGGCAAGGCTTGAGAAGCGTGCTGTGGAGCTTGAAGCTAAATGGCAAGAAGAGCATGGCAGCGTCACACTTGAGTTTTCCAGGGACAAGAAGATAGATATGCGCACTGACAATCGCAAAAACGTGGGTTACTTCGTATTGGCTGATAAGTACTACTCTCTAGAACTGGATCGTTTCTGGCAGGCAAGGGCGAAAAGCCGGGGGTTTAAGTACAACCCAAATGCCATATTTAGTATCCTCATCTGGCAACGCCTCCTAGATCCTGGATCAAAGATCCATGATCATGGGAGCAAAGGCAGGTACTTCGACAGAAGTGACTTCACTGAGCGTGACCTCTATCGGGCACTGGACTTCTTCGCCGAGCACAAAGACGGTGTTATAGCCCGCATCAACACAGTTCTTGCCCGTTTGAGGGACAGGAAGACAGAGGATGTCTACTATGACACCACCAACTACTATTTCGAGATCGACAAAAGCGACGATGACAAAATCGATGAGCTTACCGGTGAGGTAATAAAGCCAGGTCTGCGTAAAGAGGGTCCATCAAAGGAAAACAAGCGATCCCCGATCATCTCCATGGGGCTATTGATGGATTCTGAAGGCTTGCCGCTGCACTTCGAGCTGTTCCCCGGAAACACTGCCGACTGTCTGACAGCGATACCAGTGCTAAAGCGGGTAAAAGAGAACTATGACAGTATCGGACGTGTCGTGATGGTAGCCGATAGAGCCATCAACACCTCAGACAATATCGCTGCCTGTGTGCTTCAAGGCAATGGCTATGTTCTTTCCCAGTCAATCAAGAAAAGCGATTGGGAACTTAGAGACTGGGTATTAAGTGATACTGGCTATCACACAACTGAGAACTTCAAACACAAGAGTCGTCAAGGATATAAG
>Ga0123356_10005846_pt1 | contig 12489 bp, 6 predicted proteins | sample TergutEmb28metaG_2_FD_92546 | JGI IMG/M metagenome (GOLD analysis project Ga0123356, IMG submission 92546) | Embiratermes neotenicus P3 segment gut microbial communities from Petit-Saut dam, French Guiana - Emb289 P3 | ecosystem: Host-associated > Arthropoda: Insects > Digestive system > Gut ... | reverse complement strand
TTACGGTAATAAATCTGCAAACGGCGCTTTATCAGGTTATATCGAGGGTTTGGAATACCCAATTGCATTAAGATCTAACCCTGTGTATTTAAATTTCTTTATTTCATTACGTTATGACTCAACGGATTTCTGGTTTTTGGATATAAACCGTTTTACTGCGCGTGAAGCCCATTCAATTGACGGCATGGATTTTTTAAGGATTTCGGGGTTTGCAGATCAGGACGGAGCAAGTTTCAGAGAAATTTTATATAATGACAATACTGGTATTCTTATGGGAAGCGCAGATTTTTCATGGGATACGGATTTTTCTTACCTTGAATATATTGTTGACATAACAGACGGCCGCGAATACGGCGAAAAATTTAATTCAACAGGTGTATTCAGAGATGACCATATTGATGTAAAGGTTTCGGTATCAGAATTAAATATTAACCGTTTTTCAAGAGGAACCCGTTCTGTTGTAATAAGCGCAGAAGCAGACGCAGCATGGGATTCAATTAATTCATTTAACGCAAATATAAATCTTTCAAAGTTCCGCACTAGATTGCGCGATAATTTTGTAGATGTTAGTGTTTTAATCAATTTTACAAATGATGAATTACTAGTAAATAATATGAATCTTGATATTGCCGGAGTAAATATAACGCTTCCTGAATTGCAGTTTAACAGAGCAGAGGGAATCGCAAAAGCAAAAGCAAATATTCATGGAAATGCGCTGGAAAGAATTGTAGACGGAAAAATAGAATTTGACGCCAACTTTAATCAAATTGAATCGTGGTTAAATTTTAATCAGGCTGCAAGAAAATTCAACGGAAAGCTTTCTGTTGCCAATTTCCAGTACGGTGAACTAAAAGAAGATAATTTTATACTTGTATTTGCAGGTAACGAAGGAGCTCTGTCATTAAGAGGCGGACAGCGTGATATGATCAGGCTGGAGCTGGATTCAGACGGTAATTTTTTCGCAGGATTTTCAGCGCCGTTTCCGTTTCGCGGCACTCTTGCCGGAACAGTTGACAACTGGATAATCGACGCTCACTGTAATAGTTTTCTTTTGGATATTTCCGCTCTTTATGCATTGGTATCAACCCAAAAAGAATTTAACATTGCAGGCGGTTATATTACTGGAAAAGCGGATTTTAAAGGTCCTATCTGGAATCCTGAATTTCACGGCAATGCAAAAGCTACAAGCATGCGTTTTCAGGTTCCAAGTTATGTAAGCGACGATATAAGAGTTATTCCGTTTGATATCCTTGCTCAAGGGTACGAAATGACTTTTGGTCCTGTTGCAATTGTATCAGGAAACGGCGGCGGAAACGTAAGAGGATGGTTCTATTTTGAAAATTGGTCTCCAAGAAACGTAGGGCTAGATATTCAGATTCCAAGAGAAAGACCGATTCCTTATGATGTTAATATAGCGGGTTTTCTTGCAAGAGGAACAGCATCCGGAAAATTTAACATGTTCCTGGACAGTATAAACATGCTGATTGACATAAACGGAGACCTGTTTACAAATGCCGCAGAACTAGGAATTAACATGGACGAAATGATGTCAAATAATCCGGACGGCGAATCATTTTCTGAAATGTTGTTTCATACTACAGTCGATCTAAAAATCACTGCCGGCTCAATGGTTGAATTTGTCTGGCCGACTTTAAACCCTATTTTAAAGGCAAATCCGGAAATGGGGACTGTTATCTACATTTCCTCTGATTCGAATGCAGGACAATATTCCCTTAACAGCGATATAAGGATTCGTTCCGGCGAATTAAACTATCTGGACAGAAGCTTTTTTATTCGTCAGGGAAGGCTGGTTTTCAGGGAAAACGAGACATCTTTTGATCCCCGTATAAGCGCCAGGGCTGAAACCAGGGACAGAGCAGACTCGGGTCCCGTAACAATAGCCATGATTATCGATAATCAGCCATTATTCAGTTTTGAACCCCGTTTTGAGGCAAGTCCCAGCTTGACACAGCTTGAAATTTATTCGATTTTAGGGCAGACTTTCAACAGTGCTCAGGGAGAGGATGATCCTGAAATGGCTCAGCGGTTATTACTGTCTTCGGCAGCTGATATTGTATCGCAGGTTATAGCAACTTCTGATTTTTTGTCCCAATTTGTCTTTTTAAGGCAATTTGAACGTCAATTTAGGGATGCTTTAGGTCTTGATATATTCAGTGTAAGAACACGGTTTATAAACAATGTGGTTATGACTACAGGCGTTCCAGGATCGAGGCAGGTGAATGACGAAACAGTTAACATTTTTGGTAACTATTTTGACAATACAACTGTTTTTGTGGGTAAGTATATTGGGCAATACATGTTTGCACATGCCATGCTTACCATGAAATACGACGAAAGCAGCAATTTGTTCGGCGGTTTAAGATTAGAACCTGATATTGGAATCGAATTACAGAGTCCGTTTATAAATATCCGGTGGGATTTTTATCCAAACCACCCTGAAAACTGGTGTGTGAACGATAATTCAATTACTCTAAGCTGGAGTAAGTCTTTTTAGGAGTTTTGATGAGATTTATTGTTTTTGTTTTTCTGATGTTCTTTGCAGCAGTCTTTGGTTTTTCTCAGGAACTGGTTACAGATGAACAACTACAGGAAGAAGTTTCAACCCAGGAAGAGATTTCTGAGTTTGTGGCAGCGCCGGTGGTAGTTGATGAATGGTATCAGGGAAAACCGATAAGAGATATTGTTTTCAGCGGATTAAAAAATATTTCCCAGTCCGAGCTTGAAGCTTTAATTAATCCCTACAGGGGAAAAATATTTGATGACAATATATTCTGGGAAATACAGGGAAAACTTTATGCACTTGAATATTTTGATCGCATTGAACCTAGTACGCATCGATCAAATGCTGCAGGCAGCGAAGTAATCGTCAGGTTTACAGTAACAGAAAGGCCTGTAATTGGCAGAATAAATTTTGTCGGCAATTCCGGCATCAGGCGCAATGAATTAAGTGATGTTATTACATCCAAAATAGGCGACATATACAATCAGGCAAAAATAAGGATTGATACAGAAGCAGTCCTTAATAAATATATCGAAAAAGGCTATCCGAATGCGACAGTTTCTGTTTCAGAAAATTTTACTTCGGATTCATCAGTAACGCTTGTTTTTCATATTACAGAAAGCGAAAAAATATCAATTTCCAAAATTGAGTTCCAGGGGAATTCACGTTTTTCTACAAATACATTAAGAGGTCAGCTTTCCCTTAAAGCAAAATCTCTTTTAAATGACGGCGCTTTTCAGGAAGCAAAACTTCTTGCGGACAGAGAAGCTATAACAAAGTACTACAAAGACCGCGGCTACATAGAAGCGTCAGTCAGGGATGTTACGCGAACATATACTCAGGATGATAAAGGCACAAATCTGGTGCTTACTTTCATGATAGATGAAGGATATGAATTCAGGTTTGGCGGCATAACATTTGAAGGCAACGTTATATTTACAACGGATCAGTTATCAAGGCTTATAAATTCAAAAACCGGCGATATTGTTAACATGACAAGAGTAGAAAATGATCTTCAGCGCGTTGCAGATCTTTATTTTGAAAATGGTTATATATTCAATTCCATAATGAGGCAGGCGAATACTAATCATGCTACCAATATACTTTCGTATCACATAATAATCGTAGAAAGAAGCAGGGCATACATCGAGAACATTATCATTTTGGGAAATTCAAAAACACGCAATCATGTAATTATCCGTGAAATACCCATGGAACCAGGTGATATTTTTTCAAAAGCAAAAATTATGGATGCCATGCGAAACCTTTATAATCTGCAGTATTTTTCCATGATAATTCCGGATACACTTCCGGGCAGTTCAGAAAATCTTATGGATTTGGTATTTACTCTGGAAGAACAGCCAACTACAGACATTCAGTTTGGGTTGACATTCTCCGGAAGCGCAGATCCGGATACATTTCCGATATCTGGTCTTGTTAAATGGAATGACAGAAATCTTGCAGGAACAGGAAACGAACTTGGTGTGGAAATAAACTCATCTGTTGTTGATTCTAGTTCAATGTCGGTTAACTACCTGCACAGATGGGTTTTGGGATTGCCGCTTTCGTTAGGTATTGATTTATCTGCAAATTATTCCAGGCGTTTTGCCGCAATGAATAACCAGGCTCCGTTTTTTAACGGCGACGAAGTTGGAGTTGCATTCCCTGACGGCTTCTTTTCTTACGAAGAATATTATAATAGTTTCAGAAGACCGCCAAGAGAATACCTAATGGAATATAACCAATGGTATTTATCATTGGGTTTCTCTTCCGGATATCGCTGGTCTACATTTATGGGTATTTTTGGATTAAGCGGAGGAATGCGTTTTGGTATTATAAACAATTCCTATGATGCAGAAATTTACAGACCTTTTGATCCTGTGCTTAGAAACGGTAATAACACATGGATGCCGAAAAATTCAATGTGGCTTGCTGTATCTCTTGATCAGCGCGATATATTCTACGATCCGTCACGCGGCTTTTACCTGTACGACAGAATTGGATTATACGGAATTCTGGAAAATGAAAGAGAGCATTATATCCGCAATGATGTTAAATTACAGTTCTTTCATACATTATTTAATATACCTGTTACAGAAAAATGGAATTTTAAATGTGTCTTTGCAATACACGGCGGAATATCAACAATATTTATGCAGCCGGGGCGCGATAACATAACCGTCGAAGATCCTAACATGCTTGCAGTAGACGGAATGTTTGTCGGCAGAGGATGGAGCAGCGCTTACGGAGATAAAGGATATTTACTCCTTGACAGCTGGGTAGAGTTACGGTTCCCTGTTGTACGCGGTATTCTTGCATTTGATCTTTTCTTTGACGCAGCAGGCGTAGAATCAGAAAGAGGTTATTACTTTGGAGTTAATACATCCGGAGAACAAAACTTTACGCATGAAAATTTACTTTTTAGCTACGGCGGAGGTTTCCGTTTTACAATGCCGCAGTTCCCAATAAGACTTAGTCTTGTTAAGTGCTTTACAATTAAAGACGGGCAAGTTATCTGGGTACCTGGAGCAATTTTTGGAAATAAAGATAAACCTCATTTGGGAATGGATCTTGTAATGTCATTTGTTATGTCATATTAGGAATTTTAAACAGAGGGTGTTATGTTAAAACGAATTGTATTTTTAATTCTTCTCAATGTAATTTGCATTGCCGGTGTATACAGCCAGCAGATTACGCGTTTTGCACTGGTTGACCTGCCAAGGGTTTATACCACCTTTTTCAGGGAATCAAGAGCTGTAAGGGAATTCGAAGAACGCAGCAGCAGGGTGCAGGCAGAAGTTGACAAACTAACCCGTGAAATTCAGGAACTAAGATCCAGGCATGCCGATGCTGTTCTGGCAGATAACCAGAATGAAGCGCTACGGCTTGAAAATTTAATTTACAGAAGATCAGAGTTTTTAAGAGATTATTACCAGACAAAAACAGCAGAACTTGAAGACCAGAGAAACAGGCTTATGCAATCCGGGTCATTTCTGGATCAGGTATATGACGAAATACGATATATCGCAGAAAGCGAGGGTTATACAATGGTTCTTAACATGAAAAATAACCCAAGTATTATCTGGTTCAGTCCAACTGTTGATATAACCGACAGATTAATTTCGAATTTACAGACAAGAAACAGAAACTAATCAGGGCAAAAAATGGACGTGTCAAAAACCAGTCCCATGCTCGAACAGTACAGGCGCATAAAAAGGCAGCATGAGGGGAATATTCTCTTTTTCCGGCTGGGTGATTTTTATGAAATGTTTGCCCAGGATGCAATCGAAGTTTCCGCTCTTTTAAATCTTACGCTTACTGCACGTAACGGTCTTCCCATGTGCGGCGTTCCGTATCATGCCGCAAAAACATACATTGCAAGGCTTTTAAAACACGGAAAAAAAATTGCAGTCTGCGAACAGCTAACGCCTCCAGGTAAACAAAAAGTTATTGAACGCGATGTTGTAGAAATAATTACTCCGGGAACTACAGTGGACGAAGATTTCCTTGACAAGGGAAGCTCTAATTATCTTTGCTGCCTTGCATCTGTAAATACAAAAGCCGGAAAATCTCTTTCATTTTCGTATATCGATCTTTCTACAGGCGGATTTTATACAACAAGTTTTTCTGCAGAGGGAGAAATATTACGCCAGGAACTGGAACGCCTTTCTATAAAAGAAATGTTAATCCAGGAATCTTTGCTTGAAGAAGAAAAAAACGTAGCAAGCGCAGTTTACGATCGCAGTTCTTTGGTTTTAAACCGCTGGGCAGACTGGCTTTTTGATCCTGTTAAAGCTAAAACAAGGCTGGAAAAACAGTTTGGGCTTGCAAACCTAAAAAGTTTTGGTCTGGAAGAAAACAGCGCAGAAATAATTTCTGCAGGGACATTACTTGATTATCTTGATACAACATCAAAAAGCGTACTAACTCACATAAGAACCTTAAAGGTTTACCGTGACAGCGAATATATGGGAATAGACGAATCAAGCCAGCGCAACCTTGAACTTCTTTGCAACCAAAGAGACGGAGACATTCGCTTTTCACTTTTGGAAGTAATGGATGAAACACGTTGTTCAATGGGACGAAGACTTTTAAAAAGACGTTTGCTCCATCCGCTGCGGGATCTTACAAAAATAAATAAACGCCTTGATATTATTGAATACCTGTATAGAGATCAGGGGCGCCTTGGAAAGTTACGTGACTTTTTGGGAAGAACCCCGGACCTTGAACGTCTGTGTTCAAGGCTTGCGATGGATAAAGCGCATGGACGCGATATGCTTTCGATAAGAACTGCAATAAATTCCTTTAGATCTATTATAGAGTTAATAAATGAATCCGGTTTGGAAGATAAAATATGTTTTGAAAACGAAGAAATAAAAGCTGCTGGAAATTTTAAAGAACTTTTTATTTTAAATGAACTTTTGGAAAAAGGTATATACGATGAACCTTCGATACTTTTAAGCGAAGGTAATCTTATTAAAAGCGGTTTTAACAAGGAACTTGATGATCTTCGTTCAATGAAAGATAACTCAAGACAAATACTGGAAGAGTATCTCGAAGAAGAACGTGAAAAAACAGGAATTACAAGTTTAAAAATACGGTATAACCGTTTAATCGGGTATTTCTTTGAAGTAACCAAAATTAATCTGGAAAAAGTACCTTCGCATTTTATTCGCAGGCAGGGAATTGCAGGCGGCGAAAGATACTCAACAGATCGCCTTGCTGCATTGGAATCTGAAATTAACGGCGCTTCTGACAAAGTTTTTGAACTGGAAAAAAAACTCTTTCTTGAAATACGCAGCGAAGCAAAAAAGGCAATTATTCCCCTTGCTGCCGCGGCTGCCTGCCTTGCTGAACTTGATGTTGGACAATCCCTTGCCAAGGCAGCATCAATCAGAAGCTGGAGCCGCCCGGTACTCAACGAAAGCGGCAATCTGGAAATTTACGAAGGACGTCACCCTGTAGTTGAAGCTCACCTCAGCCGCGGCGACTACATACCTAACGACATCATTTTAAATACTGCCGCCGATAAAATCTCATTTGCTATGATAACAGGGCCAAATATGGCAGGAAAATCAACCTATTTGCGTTCTGCAGCGCTTATTGCTATAATGGCGCAGGCAGGCAGTTTCGTACCTGCCAGAGAAGCATTTATTGGCCTCTGTGACCGCATTTATTGCCGCGTAGGAGCGTCGGATAACCTTGCGCGGGGTGAATCTACCTTTCTTGTCGAAATGAACGAAACTGCGTTTATTTTGAACACTGCAACAGAAAAAAGCATTGTAATAATGGATGAAGTAGGCCGCGGAACTGGCACAAATGACGGCCTTTCCATCGCATGGGCAGTAAGCGAAGAACTGCTTAACAAGATAGGCTGCAGAACGCTTTTTGCCACTCACTTTCATGAACTTTCGCTTTTGGTACACCCTCAGCTTGCTAACCGCTCAATGGAAGTCCTTGAGCAAGGCGAAAAAATTGTTTTTTTACGAAAAATAAAAGAAGGACCTGCTGCCGAATCTTACGGTTTACATGTAGCCAAACTGGCAGGATTATCCAAAAATGTGCTTGAACGTGCAAAAAAGATTATGGCACTGTTAAAAGAGAGGGATACAGACCTCGAATTATCTTCGCTTGTAGAAATATCAAATAAAAAGGAAATTGATGTTAACTTAAAACAAAGGCAGGTTAACCAAACTATAAAAGCCGAAAAAGCAGATAAAACAGAAAAAACTGACATTCAGCCAACGTTATTCGAATAAGTGGCTTCACAACCAATATCTCCTGTGGTATAATACTCCAAGGAGTAAAAAAGTATGGATATATTAAAACCACAGGATAGACCAAGTATCGAAAAATGGATACCTCTATCATTTCAGCATGTTTTTGCAATGTTTGGAGCAACGATTTTAGTCCCGTTAATCGTAGCGGGAGCTGGTGTACCAATGCTTCCTGCAACTGCCTTATTTACAGCAGGTACCGGAACATTAATCTTTATCCTTTGCACAGGCGCAAAGGTACCGGCATTTCTGGGATCATCATTCAGTTTTATAGCGCCTTTAATTGGTGTTACGGCAGCCTACGGCTTCTATAATGCATTAGGCGGAGCGATTGTAGCAGGTATATTTTACTGTATAATTGCTGCAATTATTAAATTCACAGGAACAGGGTGGCTCGACAGAGTAATGCCTCCTGTTGTAATCGGCTCAGTAATTGTTGTTATCGGTCTTTATCTGGCTCCGGTTGCAATGAATATGGCATCAAATAATGCCGCTGGTGATTATAGCCTTGTTGCTCTTTCTATTGCTGTGGTTACACTTTGTATAACCATAGTCGCAAATGTTTTCTTAAAAGGTTTTTTCAGTGCAATTCCAATCTTAATCGGGCTTATTGGCGGATATATTTTTACCTTATTAATGGGTTTAGCATTTCCGGCTTATGCAATTATTAGTTTTGATGTAGTAAAAGAAGCCTCATGGTTAACCATGGTAAAATTCCATGCTCCTAGTTTTAGTTTTGTTCCGATTCTAATATTCGTTATTGTATCTCTTGCTACTATTTGTGAACATCTTGGCGACATGGTTGTAACAAGTAAAATCGTAGGACAGGATTTTTACAAAAACCCCGGGCTTCAGCGTACACTTATGGGTGATGGTCTTGCTACTACATGGGCAGCATTATGGGGAGGGCCTCCCAGTACTACATACAGCGAAAATGTCGGCGTAATGGCTATTACAAGGGTATATTCGGTATGGGTTATCGGCGGCGCTGCTGTAATTGCGGTATTCCTTTCATTCTTTGGAAAGTTTGGAGCGGTAATTCAGACTATTCCCACACTGGTTCTTGGCGGCGTTTCTATACTTCTTTTTGGTATTATCGCTTCCAGCGGGCTTAGAACAATTGTAGAAGCCGGCGTAGATTACAAAGATAAACGCAATTTAATCTTAACTTCTGTAATTCTTGTAATTGGTATTGGCGGCGGAAAACTGGCTTTCAGAATTGCCGAAGATGCATTGGGAAATCCGGTAATGTTTGAACTTTCCGGCATTGCCCTGGCTACTGTTGTAGGTATTGTTCTTAACCTGATTATTCCAAGATCGGCTGCAAAAGAAGTTAAAGAAGAAAAATAATTAAAAAACTTTCGTTTTCAGTCAAGCAAAATGGCAAGTTCACACCCATATAAGGGTGTGAACTTTTTTATGAAAATCCTTTTTTGGGGGAAGAACTTTCTTTTCCCAGGCGCCTGTGCATTATGCGGCGGCAGTCTAATTGATCCTCTGGAAGTACATTACAGCCTCTGTAATGATTGCCGTTTTGCGCTTTTACCGGCTCAGGGTAATAAGTGCAGTTTCTGCGGAAAACCTCTTGTTTCGGAAATTGGAACATGCCTTCCGTGCCGTAATAGCGAAAATCACTCATATGATCGTTTATGGGTAATCTTTCCCTATACCGGAAAATACCGGGATTTATTAACTGCCTATAAGTTCAAAAAAAACCTTTCGATTGCCGGTTTTTTAGCAGAAAAAATAAACGAAGTATTAACTAACGAACCTTTATTAAAAGACACTGTAATTGTTCCTGTCCCGCCAAGACCCGGAAAAATAAAAGAGACAGGCTGGGATCAGGTGGATTACCTTGTTAAAAAACTTAAAAAAATATCCGGGAATATTGTTGTAAAAAAGTGCTTAAAACGCACTAAATCTAAAATACAAAAAAGCTTGAACAGAAAAGAACGTATAGAAAACCTTAAAGGCCGTATTGGAATTAATGGAGCTGCGCCAAAAAATGTCCTCATAATCGATGATGTTATTACAACAGGTTCAACCATGGAAGTAAACGCCCAGGTTCTTAAAAATGCCGGAACAGAAAAAGTTTATGGTCTGTGTCTTTTTTATGATTAATGATATAATAAATTATGCATTACAATCTGATAATTAAAAACGGACAGCTTGTTACCCCGGAAAAATGTATAATGGCGGATATAGCCGTTAAAAACGGAAAGATCGTAAAAAGCGAAAAACTTGACGATAGCGACACTGCAGACGAAATATATGATGCAGAAGGTAAATACATTCTGCCAGGTATAATCGATGCGCATGTGCATTTTCGCGATCCCGGTCTTACTGACAAAGAAGATTTTGAATCGGGTAGCATTGCGGCAGCCATGGGCGGCATTACGCTTATTGCCGATATGCCCAATGTAATCCCTGTTACATCAACTGTTGAGCGCTTTAACGAAAAAAAAGATATCGCAAAAGAAAAATCCTATGTGGATTACGCAATTTTTGCCCTGTTAAACAATGACAATTTACACGAAGTAGAAGATTTTCAAAATGCAGGCGCTTTAGGGTTTAAGGTTTTCTTTGGAACTTCAACAGGAGATATTGCAGCTCCTTCTTTTGAAGTTCTGGTTCAGCAAATGGATAAATGTGCGAGTTTAGGTATGCGTATCGGCTTTCATGCAGAATCAAACGAAGTAAACCAGAACTTTACATCTATCGCAAAAAAAGAAACGGATGATCCCGACGGCTTTTGGCTTGATTATGCAAGACCTGTAGTGTCAGAAGTTTATGCCATAAAAACAATTGTAAGTTTAGCGCAAAATGAAAATATTAAAATACATATTCATCATATAACATCAGAAGACGGCGTATTTACAGTTGACGAGGCAAAACAGGCGGGCTTGGATATAACATTAGAAACATGCCCTCATTATCTTTTATTTGACTGTCAGAATGTTAATCACAAGGTTTATCCTCCTATTCGGGAAGAGAGCCATAAAGACGGTCTTTGGGAAGCAATAGGCAGTAAAATAATTGACATGGTAGCAAGCGACCATGCGCCGCACACCGCTGCAGATAAAGAAATTAAGGGCTGGGAAAAACCGGGAGGACTAAGCGGCGTTGAAACGATTGTACCTCTTATGCTGGATCAGGTAAACAAGGGAAAAATCAGCATAAATGATTTTGTGCGTCTAACAAGTGAAATGCCGGCTAAAATATGGGGTATTTATCCGCAGAAAGGAAACCTATTTTGCGGAGCAGACGCTGATTTTACGATAGTTGATATGAACATAAAAAAAATAATTCGTGCATCTGAACTGCACTCAAAAAATAAAATAAGTCCCTACGATGGAATGGAAGTGCAGGGAAGCCCTGTTGCCACGATAATCAGAGGGACATTTATTATGAGAGACGGTGTACTTACTGGCAAAAAAGGTTACGGCGCTTTTATAAGCCCTAACCCGGCACTTTAACAGACATTAACATACGGTTTAATGCAATTAAAGGATCTTCATACATCTCGAACCTGAAACGCATTTCGTAATTTTTATCTGATACAATACGAATTGTCTTATTTATACAGTCTCTTACTTCGCCTGAACCAATATCAGGGAAATATTTTGGTTTGCGCGGAATAAATGTAAGAGAGCTGCCATTACGTTTAATTTCACCCAGATGCGCAGGCATTGGAACAAGGAATATAAGATAATCATCGCCTCTTCCGCCGCCAACCGATAAACTATAACCGGACTTTAATGAATGTATATTTCGTTTTCCTATTGCCGTATTCTGATCTTCAACATAAAGATTTAATAAAAGCGGACCGGCAGGATTAATTACAGGCTGTTTTACTTTTTCTTCTTTTGCCTTACGATCGTCGTACGGAGTGCTTCGTCTTGATGAACCTGCCGCATATGTCGCAAGGTCTTTGCTGTGATCTGCAAAAGCTGTTTCTTCTTTTTGTTTTTTGGATCCCGACGAAGATACTGCAGCCATTACACGATTCGGACTCGAACCCAATCTGCGTGATGATAGTAGTAAAATAAGAGCCAGTAAAAGTAAAATACCAATTATTATTAAAATTATAAGCGGCAATGAAGAAGCAAAAGATTCTCTAACATCCTGCCTGTCTGAGCTGTCCGAAGTTTCTGAAGTTATTAATTCCCAATCCTGTTCAGGTGATGTTCC
>Ga0123356_10005845_pt1 | contig 12490 bp, 10 predicted proteins | sample TergutEmb28metaG_2_FD_92546 | JGI IMG/M metagenome (GOLD analysis project Ga0123356, IMG submission 92546) | Embiratermes neotenicus P3 segment gut microbial communities from Petit-Saut dam, French Guiana - Emb289 P3 | ecosystem: Host-associated > Arthropoda: Insects > Digestive system > Gut ... | reverse complement strand
GTCCGGCTCGATCTCATTAAATGGCGACTTCCCTGCGTGGTTCGGGATCTTGATGGTTACATCGTTGCCTTTTGCGCAAAGCTTTGAGGCGATGTAGGAGTTGCCTTCCCCGAGGACCATCGCGCCGGCACCATCGGCGAAAATCACCGCTGTTTCCCTGTCCGACCAATCTACAAGCCTCGACAAGCGCTCGGCTCCGATGACCAGTATCCTCTTGTTCCCTCTCATAAAGAACCCTGCGGCAGTCTCAAGCGCATAAATAAAACCGGAGCATGCGGCGTTTATATCCATCGCAGCACATGCAGCCCCGATCTGTGCCTGTACTGAGCATGCAAGCGAGGGTGCGGCGTTGTCGGGACTGACAGTCGCGCAGATGATCATATCCAGTTCATCCGGCCTCACGCGGCTCATTTCTAGCGCTGCAAGCGCTGCATCCCGGGCAAGGGCTGCCGTCGTCTCTGAAGTGCAAACGCGCCTTTCCTTTATGCCGACCCGCTGTGATATCCATTCGTCGGATGTATCGAGAAACTCCGACAGTTCGACATTGCTCACTGTACGCTGCGGCAAGCAGCTTCCTGTACCTAAAACCCTAAAACTCATGTCGTCGCTTCGATCCTTTTACCAAAAAACTTATCCAGCTTAGTTATCACGCTAAGCAATACATCCTTTTCCTCCTGGCTCAGCTCGCTCTCCAGCTCATTGACCATGATCGTATGGAAGCGTAAGTGGTGCATAAAAACCCTCCGCCCCTGGCGTGTGAGCGTTACACGTACGACACGCCCATCCTGGTTGCAGTCGCCCTTTGCCAGGAAGCCCTTCTGCTCCAGCTTTCTTGCCGATACAGTCACTGACGGGCGCGCGACATCGAGGAAATCGGCTATCTCGCTGAGTGTCCTTCCTTCTGCCCCGGCTTTCCCTATGTACTCGATCATGTGCATGTCGCGGATCGATATGCCCGCCCCAATGCCGCTTTGCAGGAATTCTTCTTCAAATTGCAGGATTTTATGGTACACTGTGACCAGCATGTCATTGACTATTTCTGTGAATGTCAACGTTCTTCGCACCTCCCCTACTGCAATGCTTAATGTTTAATGCTTAATGCTAAGTTTATAATGCTAAATATTTAGTTAGTTAGTTTAACTAACTATTAGGGCATACTCTAACATCTCTCAGGATGTTTGTCAACACCTATTTGATGAAAAATTTATGCTGCATGGCGGGACGCGCAGGGGCGCGTCCCCTACAGGACGGGGGTTACGGGCGGCGCGTAAAGGATTCCGCGCCCTACAGGGGGCGTGCATATTGTATCACATGCGGGGCGTTAGGGATGCAGCGGCATGGCGGGACGCGCAGGGGCGCGTCCCCTACGGGACGGGGGTTACGGGCGGCGCGTAAAGGATTCCGTTACCCTTCTGCCATTTCTATCAGCTTGCGCAGTCGGTGGTTCAGGCATGACTTTGTTACCGGCGGCGTCGATATGTCTGCTATCTCTTTGATACTGAGCTCGGGGTTCTGCAGCCGCAACTGTGCTGTCTGCTTGAGCCTTTCGGGTAATGCCTCATAAGCCCCGCTAGAAATAAGCTTTCGGATCGCCCCGATTTGTGCCACTGAGGCGTCGACGGTTTTACTGACGTTAGCTGTATCGCAGTTCACCTTACGGTTTATGCTGTTTCTCATGTCCTTTTCGATTTTCGCCGACATCAGCTCCATTGCGTGCAGAGGCGCGCCGATGAGTGTTAAAAAATCCTCTATTGCTGAGCTTTGCTTGAAGTAGGTGATGTAGTTGCCCCCGCGTGCCGTCTCCTTTGGCGAAAATCCCATATCAAGCAGAAGCGCATGCATTTCGCGGCTCACATTAAAATGGTCGGTGACCAGCTCCAGATGGTAGCTGCGTTCAGGGTTTGTGATTGCTCCGCCTGTAAGAAACGCACCCCTCACAAAACTCCTGCGGCAGCAGTCGTCCTCAAGCACGCTGAGGTTTACATGATGCGCCAGCAGGTTTCCGCGCGAGAATCCATATGTCTCGAAAATACTGTTAAGCTTTGCTGTATCATTGATTATATAAGCCTGCTTGCCTGTTTTTCCATCTTCAGGCAGGATATCAAATGCCAGAGAAAACGCGCTGGAAAACATTAGGACGAGGCGCTTTCCGAGCTCCTGGTTGCCTGTAATGATCCTTATCTCACGCGAAGAGAACGTATTGCCAAAGAGAAGCATGCCGTAGCATTCGGCAACAGCGCAGCACTTGCCTTCCGGCAAGAGCCTGCATAATTCGTTTTTTGTGTTGTAAGAAAAAGACATATTGCGCTATTCCTTCTCAATATCCCTGTGGATGCAATCTACAGGATATCCCTGATCGCTCAAGTACTCGGTAAGCGCTTGCGACACGGCGGGCGACCTGTGCTTGCCGCCTGTGCAGCCAAAACATATAACAAGATACCTTCTGCCTTCCTCGATATAATGCGGCAGCAGGAAGTCCAGTATATTACAAAATCGCTCAAAAAACTCATTGCTCTGCTCGAGTCCGAACACATAGTCCTTGACCAGGTCGTCAAGCCCGGTCTTGCTTCGCAACTCGGGGATATAGAAAGGGTTCGGCATAAATCTGACGTCAAACAGGATATCGGCTTCGATCGGCAGCCCGTATTTAAACCCGAAGGACTTGACTGTGACGCTGATCGCTTTAAGATCCTGTCCGTCCATCAGCTTAAACAGACGGCGCTGGAGCTTGTTCAGCGTTAGCCCGGTCGTATCTATTATTTCGCTCGCCATCTCCCTGACAGGCGCAAGCAGCTCGATCTCCTTTCTTACGGCTTCCTCGATGGTCTGACCCGTGGAGTCAAGCGGATGCCGTCTCCGGGTCTCCTTATAGCGCCTGACGATCGTTTCCACCTCAGCTTCGACGAAAAAGACGCTAAGTCCGCACCCTAACTCGCGCATTTCGTCAAATGTCTTAAACAGCTCGTCCATGTCTTCGAGCGCTCTGATGTCAGTAACCAACGCCACCCGTTCGTATCTGCCCTGCGTAGCGAGGCAGAGCTCGGCGAATTTTGGCATCATAGAAAGGGGCATGTTGTCGACGCAATAAAACTCCATATCCTCAAGAACAGCCGCGACGCGGCTCTTGCCTGCGCCGGATAAGCCAGAAACTATGATAACTTCCACAATAAAACACATCCCCTCTTTTACTGGACGCGCAGCCGCGTTCCTACGATTCGAAACCCGTTCACACGGGCGGCGCGTCAAGGATGCCGCGCCCTACAGCCTACACCTACTCCAACCGTCTTATCTCCAGCTCGAGCTCTACTCCCTGTTGCTTTAGCAGAGTCTCCCTGATATGCTCAATAACTGTCATCACATCGGAAAATGTCGCCCCTCCGCGGTTGATGATAAACCCTGCGTGTTTCTCTGAAACCTGTGCACCGCCGGAAATATACCCCATAAGCCCCGCCTGCTCAATGAGCGATGCGGCATACCCATCCTTCGGGCGTTTAAACACACTGCCTGCACTCGGAACGTCGAGAGGCTGGCTTACACGCCTGCGTGTTTCCAACTCTTCCATCTTGGTTTTGATAGTCCGGGCATCGCCCTTCTTTAGCCTGAGCACCGATGAGATGATTATGTCGCTACTGTCCGTAAACCGGCTGTGCCTGTATGAAAAGTCGTGTTCATCGCCAGTCACGTAAAATACACCTGTGTCTGCTCTAAACACGGTCGTTCTGTGTACAACATCTTTCATCTCGCCGCCGTATGCACCGGCGTTCATATAGACAGCCCCGCCCAGGGTTCCGGGTATACCGTGGGCGAACTCAAGTCCTGCCAGCCCGCTTTCATGCGCCGTCTCCGCCAGCCTGGACAGCAAAACCCCTGCGCCGGCTGATATCTCCATATCGCCTGTATGCTCCAGAGAGTTGAGCCCCATAGTGTTGATCACCGCAAGCTCCAGCGTCCCGTCTTTAACAAGGAGGTTCGTGCCTTTCCCCATTACAAACGGCTTCACCCCGTTTTCGCAGAGCAACGCGTACAGATCGGTCATGTCCTCTGGTTTTGAGGGGAAAAACATCACGCGGACTGGTCCGCCGATCTTTATCGATGTGTGATGCTTCATCGGCTCCAAGAGTCGGAATTTTATCTTTGGCAGTTTATACTGCACTTCCTCTATTGCTTTGGATATTTCGTCTATCATAATTTATCACCTAAAATTCCTTCACACACTACTCCTGCTCTTGAGCCTTGAGGTTCTTATCCTCAAACTGCCTGTCTATCATCCTCGTGAACTCAAGGGCAGCATTGTACCCCATATGCTTCTGCCGTTGGTTCATCGCTGCAACCTCAAGGATGACAGCGAGGTTCCGGCCCGGCTTGACGGGTATGGTCACCGTGGCGATCTTGACGCCAAGTATCTCTACGGTGTCTTCCTTTATACCAAGCCTGTCATATTGCGAGCCTTCGTTCCAGTGCTCCATGTTGACAACCAGATGGATGTTCTGATACGGCTTAACTGCGCCGAATCCGAATATCTGCCTCACATCGATTATTCCAAGGCCGCGCAGCTCGACATAATGGCGGATAAGCTCCGGCGCTTCGCCGCGGAGCGCGTTTACGTCGATCGCTTTGATCTCGACAGCATCGTCGGCTACAAGGCGATGCCCTCTCTTAAGCAGTTCGATCGCTGTCTCGCTTTTACCTACGCCGCTCTCGCCCATCATGAGCAGCCCCATGCCGTACACTTCCACCAGTACTCCATGTATGGTAATGCGCCTGGCGACCTCCCTCTTAACGACCCCGATGACAGATGACATCACTTCTGTCGTGTGCTCATTTGACACGAGTATCGTGACGTCGGAGTTTCTGGCAGCGGTAAGCATTTCATCAGTGACCTTCGAGCCGTGGCACATTATCACTGCCGGTATCTTATGCTTAAAAAGAGCTTCCCACTTTCTTACGCGTTCCTCGGGTTGAAATCTTTCTACATAAGCAGACTCCATCCTACCGATAAGCTGGATACGCGACGGCTCGAAATGCTCAAAGAAATCAGCCAACTGCAGACCCGGTCTATGTACGTCGCCTGTGTATATGAGCACCTCTTCAAAGTCGGATGATCTGTATATGATCTCAGTATTAAGGACCTCTGTCAGCTTTGACAGCTTATAGCTATGTTTCTGCTCCATGTCATCACCCCTTCAGTTTATTAAGTTTATACAAAATCTCAAGGTTTTGCAAGATATTTGTTACTTATACAAATTAACGCTTGCTTTTTGTAAACCCATCTGTTATTATAGTGAACGCTGCTTTGAAATATCAGGCAATTTCAATCACGCGAGGAGGTGCAGCAGATGGCAAAATGTGACTATTGCGGCAAGGGCGTTTCTTTCGGGATCAGGGTAAGCCATTCACACAGGCGTAGCAACCGCATGTGGAAACCGAATGTTAAGCGTGTAGCGGCGGTCGTCGACGGCTCACCAAAGCGTGTCCACGTTTGTACGAGATGTCTACGCAGCGGCAAAGTGACCCGCGCAGTTTAAAATGCATGATGCATTATGCATAATCATCAAGGGAGCGTATCAATTCTGATATGCTCCCTTTATGTTTGGGGTACTTGTTCTATACTGTAAGCGGCGGGAGCAAGCCCCCGCCCTACGGGGTATGTTTAGAATTGTTTAATACTTTCCGAAGTCCCCTGATGAGCTGCTGTCGCTGATGGATGGTTTGTCATACTTAGGAGCCGGGGGCGGTGCTGCCGCAGGGGCAGGTCTGTTGGGAAGCGCCTCATACCCGAATGATTTCGACTCATTCTTCAGCTTAAACTGTGCGATCATCTCTTCAAGCATGTTCGACTGGCTGCTCATCTCCTCAGATGCGGCTGCGCTTTGCTCGGCAGTCGCGCTGTTTTGCTGTATGACCTGAGCAACCTGGTCGATCCCGGTGTTTATCTGGGTGATCCCGACGGTCTGCTCATTTGAAGAGGTGGCTATCTCGCTTACGATCTGATTGCTTTCGTTGATGCCGGACACTATCTCGGCGAGGCTCTCCGCCGTCTCTCCGGCTATGCGTGAACCAAGCTCGGCTTTCTCCATCGAGTTTGCGATCAAGCCGCCTGTGTCTTTTGCTGCCTCTGCGCTCTTCGCCGCCAGATTGCGGACTTCCTCCGCGACCACGGCAAATCCCTTACCATGCTGTCCTGCGCGTGCCGCTTCGACGGCTGCGTTGAGTGCCAGAATGTTCGTTTGGAATGCTATGTCGTCGATGACCTTGATGACCTTGCTTATGCTCTGGCTCGCCTGGTTTATCTCCCTGACGGCAGCAGTCATCTCGCCCATCTGCTGGCTTCCTTTTTCTGCGTTGTTCTTAATGGTGTTCGCCAGTGATGCCGCGCGCCCTGCCATGTCGGCGTTGTCCTTAGTCTTCCGGGCGATCTCACCGATCGAAGCCGAGAGCTGTTCGACTGAAGCAGCCTGCTCTGTCGAGCCTTGGGCAAGCGCCTGAGCGCCGTCTGCTATCTGTTTGGAGCCTGTGGATACCTGCCCGGTCGCGTTTTGGATCTCCCCGAACATGTTGTTGAGGTTATCAACCATCTGCTGCATCGACTTGCCCATCGTATCATCATTGGAAAGAAGCTTTACATTCACCGTAAGGTCACCGCTTGCGATCGTCGCCAAATCTTTGGATACGACTGTGACATGATCTACGAACGCGGCAGCACTGCCTATGGTCTGTCCTATTTCATCCCTGACTTTTGAGAGCTTATCTATGTTGTTGCGATCTGCATTTGAAAGCCTCAGGTCTCCGGTCGTTCCTGCTTTATTCATGAAGCTCGAAAGCATTATGAGCGGCTTGCTGATAAGACCGGAGATGTACATCGCGAGGAATACAGCCGCGCCGAGGCTGATTGCCAGCACCGCGATGATGACGATCAGAAGCCTGTCTGCATTGGCGCTCGATGTCGCAGCCGCATCAGCAGCAACATCTATCTTCATCGCCATACATTCATCGAACTTGGCTACGATCTCGTTCGTGGCGGCTGTGTACCGTCCCATGATCGCGTAGAGATCCTCAGCGTCTTCTCCGTTTCTTGCGCCTTCATATATCAATACCATCGCTTCCCTGAACTGGGTATTGTACAGGTTTCTGGCGTCGTTGAATATCTCTTGTGCTATAGGGGATAATATCGTATCATCATACGCGTCCATAGCCGCATACATGACGTCGCGATAGCCGCCGGGTCTATCCACCCTGCTGTTCACTTCTTCAACCATTTCCATATCGCCCACCGCTGCGCCGATTATCATCTCGCGCATACACGCGCGCTGGCGCTGCAGCATCTCTATCGCCTTGCCAAGCTCTGGCAGCGGAACTGTTTGCATGTTGTACATTTCATCAAACGCAGTATCGATCGTGCGCATACCGTAGATGCCCACGACGCCCACGATTGCTGTAAGCAATGCAACCAGCAGGAAACCGACAATAAGCTTGACAGATACTTTCATATTTTTCATAATGATCTCGTCCCCCTATTTTCATTGATCTTCGAATAATTGCACATCATCCATATTGTGAAAAATGCGATTTTTCAATGTTGAAATGATGAAAATGCAAACTAATTAAAGTTATTATACACACTTTTAAAAGTATTACGATGTACAAATTGTTAATTATACAATATAATATCGCCTATAAATGGACTACTCAGGGAGGTCGGCTATGAAAGATGAGCATGCTAGATTAAGGGCGATTATTGAAAATTCGGACAATATAGTTTTCTTTGGCGGCGCCGGGGTTTCGACAGAAAGTGGGATCCCCGACTTCCGCAGCGAGGACGGATTGTACAAGTCTAAATGGGCTTTTCCGCCTGAAACGATCCTTTCATATACCTTTTTTATGCAGAATACGGATGAGTTTTACCGCTTTTTCAGGGAAAAGCTGCTCCATCCGGGCGCAAAGCCGAACAAAGCCCACCTCGCCCTCGCGGAGCTTGAGAGGCAAGGCAAGCTTAAGGCCATCGTCACGCAAAACGTGGACGGCCTGCATCATACTGCCGGGAGCGTCAACGTGCTGGAGCTGCATGGCACTCGCGGGCGTTACTATTGCATGGATTGCGGGACTGATTATACGGTAGACGTCATATATGAGACGGAAGGCGTTCCGAGATGCTCATGCGGCGGTGTGATCAGACCGGATGTCGTGCTTTTTGAGGAGGGTCTTCCGCAGGACGTCGTTGAGCGCTCGGTACGGGCAATCAGTAAGGCGGATGTGCTGATCGTCGGCGGGACGTCGCTTAATGTTTATCCTGCGGCAGGGCTGGTCAACTACTACGGCGGCGATAATCTGGTTCTTATCAACAAGTCTGAGACGTCTTTCGACAAGTATGCGGATTTGATCATAAGGGACCCCATAGGTGAGACGCTGTACGCGGCGCTCAGGAGATGAGCATGGCGTCGCCGAAGGAGAAGAAGCGGTAGCGCTCCTTTATTGCTTCGTTGTATGCGGAGAGGATGTTTTCCCTGCCTGCGAAGGCGGATACCAGCATAAGAAGCGTGCTCTCCGGCAAATGGAAGTTTGTTATCAGTCCGTCCATGCATTTAAACTTGTACCCGGGGTAAATAAAAATCCCTGTAAATCCGGAAAATGGCTGCAGTATTCCTTTTTCGTCTGTGCATGATTCTATGGAGCGGCAGGATGTGGTGCCGACTGCTATCACACGACCTCCGGCGGCTTTTGCACGGTTTACGGCTTCTGCTGTTTCTTCCGGCACTATGAAGTACTCCTCGTGCATTTTATGCCGCTCGATCTCGTTTTCCTTGACAGGGCGGAATGTTCCAAGCCCCACGTGTAAGGTGATGAACCGTACATCAACGCCCCTTGCAGCCGCCTCGTTTAGCAGCTCTTCAGTGAAGTGCAGGCCTGCAGTCGGCGCGGCGGCTGAGCCTGCTGTTTTCGAATAAACGGTCTGGTAACGCTCGCTGTCCTCAAGCTCCTCGTGGATGTATGGCGGCAGCGGTGTTTTGCCGAGCTTTTCGAGGGTGGTGGTAAAGTCGGCGTTGTCATGACACTTAAATCTTATAAGTCTGTTGCCGCCTTCGACTTCGCTTATGACTTCGGCGGTCAGTTCGTTATCGCCGAATATCAGCTTAGTCCCGGGTTTAATTTTTTTTCCGGGGCGGACGAGGCACTCCCAAGTCGTCGTGGGTTGCGCTTCGCTGGGCTTCGTGTCGGTTTTAGACGATAGCAACAGCACTTCTGCTGCGCCGCCTGTTTCCCTTTTGCCTAGCAGTCTTGCCGGGATAACGCGAGAGTCGTTGAGAACCAGGCAGTCGCATTCCCTCAACATTTGCGGCAGCTCGTAAAACCGGCGGTGCGTCACCTTTCCCGAACCTCTGTCCATACAAAGGAGCCGCGATTGCTCGCGGCGCGCTATTGGCGTTTGCGCTATCAGCTCCTCCGGAAGATCATAGTAGAAATCACGTTTGTCCATATATCATCGCATTCTGTACATTACATTTTATGCAAAATTTTCGCTGAACTTTACTTAGTGTGTCCTGGTTATCTCCACGCCTGTGAAGTAGAAAAGTATGATATCCTCGAAGTTCATATCATGGTACACTGCCATAGAATATGCGCCCCACTGGCTCAAGCCTACCTGATGGCCATCACCTGTCCCCCTGACAGTGAACACGCCGTTTATCGGAGCGCCGCCGCCGGTTCCGGTTCCCGGGTCTACCCCGGGGCTATCCTCCCTTGCTACGACCACGATTTCCCCTGTGCCGGTTATAGCGTAAATGGTGCTGTCTGTGGCTGCCGTAGTTTCACCACTACCGTCGATCCCGAAGTACTGTGAATCGGATGGTAAGGGTTGACCCGGCGTGTTGCCGCCATTATTACCCTCCCATACTTCGTTCCCGACGCTGAAGCGCAGGCTTCGAAGGTTAAGTCCTTGTATGAGCTGCGTCCTGGTCGTGTTTGTCCATTGTCTGCCGTTGACGTCCGTAAAAGTCACTCTCAGGACGTTCCCGGTGGGCGAGTACTGTGTAACTCTCACCGTTGCGATCGTTGAGAGGTTAAAGGTCGGTATATTGTCCCGCATGCGCGCAGTCAGCTCGGCAGGGGTGTACGTCCTTGTCCAGTAGTAGTTCGCAGCCATGGAGGCTATGTCCGCCTCGTAGGGATCTATGACGCCCCTCAAATACGGGAGCGATTGGACCCATACGTTCTCTACGTTTTCAGATCCTCCGCCGTTAGACGAGGCGAAGAATGTCTGAACGAGCTGCCCGTTGTAAGTAACATACATGCCCGCTGTCTCGTCCACCGCCTGGTCGGTCCTTTCGTTTGCCCTGTTCCTTCCCCTGTAAACCTGACAGTGCACTTCTGTACAGAGGTCCACACCATTTGTCCCGTGTCTGTTCAAGCCGTATATTGCGTATGTCCTCGCACATAGCGCTTGCGCCTTAAGTGCTTCGATGGGCCAGTTGTTCGCCATCTCGTACGGTAGTATCCCTTTAACATAATCTTCGATGTCGACCATATTGATGACCGTCAGCGCTCCTGCATCCCTTCTGGAGTATGTGAACGCGCCGTTATATCTGAATCCGCGGAACCATGTTTCAGGGTTTTCCTCCGCGATCGGTCTCGGCATGACTGCAAAAGGCGTCGATCCCCTGTCAAACTCAAAGATGATGTTGTTTGTGCCTGTCCTGACTACTGTCATGGTGTTTACTGTGCCTGAGTTGACTGAGGCGTTACTTAAGCCGAGGGCACTTATCGCGGCTTGTGCGTCTGAGTTTGAAAGATGCTGCCCTATCATGACTAAAAACGGCGTAGACAGATCCGCCTGGTATCTGACAAATGCGTTCTGGAATCTTTCTGCCTCTGTGCTGGCTTCCTCAAATGTTGCATATCCGGAGTTCAACTGCACATGGAAGCATCCGAGTAGCAGGGAGCCTGATGTACCTTCGCTGAACTGCCCCCTGTTTTCGTCGGCTGCCTGGTTCCAGACCATGTTCCGGTCTATCGTTATCGTTATCGCTGTTTCGTTTGTCCATGCGCCAATATCCACGAAGTTCCTGTTCGAGTCAAAGTACCCGAAGCTGTATCCCCTTCCAGAGTTGTCGGCATTGCGCAAGTTCGCCGAGGGCAGGGCTGTCGTCCCAAACTGAAGGCCGATTCTGACTGTTGATACTGGTGGTTGGTACGTGGCTTCTGTTACTGGCATCGTATATGGGACCAGAAAGCACAGTATCAGTATGATTAAAAGTGGTCTGAACAGTGTTTTTATACATATTCTATTCACTATATGCATCTCCTTAATTATTGACTTTATTGCATATATATGATATCTTGAAGTCCAATTTAACAGAGGTATTAAGGTGCGGTCACATTTTAAATTGTTACGTAATGGTGACATCATATGACATTATATTACAAAATCACCCGTTTGACTAGCCCTTCTGGTGATTTTTTTATTTTTTTGTAATATTCGGAGATTTTGAGAGTTATGAACAAGTACAGGGTTGGCGTGATTGGCGCAACCGGGATGGTTGGGCAGCGGTTTGTTTCACTGCTCGAGGATCACCCATGGTTTGAGCTCTGCGTAGTCGCCGCGAGTAAGAGATCCGCCGGAAAGACGTACGAAGAGGCTGTGTCCGGTCGCTGGTTTATGCCTTCGCCCATCAGTGAAACCACTAAAAGCTTGAAGGTCTTTGATGCGCAGGAGGATATCGTCGCTATCGCGCGCGCGACCGACCTGGTTTTTTCTGCTGTCGATATGAAAAAAGATGAGATCAGAGCGCTGGAGGAGGCTTATGCTAGGGCAGAATGCCCGGTCATCTCAAATAACAGTGCCCATCGTTGGACGCCGGACGTTCCGATGGTCATTCCGGAGGTCAATCCCGAGCATCTTGCGGTCATCGATTTTCAGAGGCAGCGGCTCGGTACAAAGCGTGGTTTCATCGCTGTGAAGTCGAACTGCTCCATACAGAGCTATGTACCTGCGTTTCATCCTCTAAAGGAGAGGTTCGGGCTGACGCATGCCCTGGTCTGTACTTATCAGGGGATTTCCGGCGCCAGCAAAACTTTTGAGACATGGCCTGAGATGGTCGACAATGTCATCCCCTTCATAGGGGGCGAGGAGGAGAAGTCGGAGCAGGAGCCTTTAAAGATCTGGGGGAAGCTCATGGGTGGCGTCATCATCCCATCGGTGTCCGTCAGTATCACTTCGCAGTGTATCCGTGTGCCTGTGTCAGACGGGCATATGGCGGCGGTTTTTATGTCCTTCAGGAGCAAGCCGGACATTGATAAGATCAAGCAGATATGGAATGATTTTAAGGGTCTGCCGCAGGAGCTCTCCCTGCCGTCCGCTCCCAAGCAGTTCCTTCATTACTTCGAAGAGGATAACCGGCCTCAGACAGGTCTGGATCGTATGTTGGAAAATGGGATGGCTGTTTCACTCGGGCGGCTGCGCAGCGATACGCATTATGATTATAAGTTCGTTTGTCTG
>Ga0123356_10005844_pt1 | contig 12490 bp, 15 predicted proteins | sample TergutEmb28metaG_2_FD_92546 | JGI IMG/M metagenome (GOLD analysis project Ga0123356, IMG submission 92546) | Embiratermes neotenicus P3 segment gut microbial communities from Petit-Saut dam, French Guiana - Emb289 P3 | ecosystem: Host-associated > Arthropoda: Insects > Digestive system > Gut ... | reverse complement strand
GTCGGCTAAATCTTCAATGGAGCCGTCGCCATGCATGACGCTGAGGAATGCATCTGAAAGAGACGATATAGACGGCAGCATCTGCCCCAAAATCTGAGCCTTCACCTCATTGGCCATCAACCCTACGGATATCTTTGTTTCGTCTATCACAGTCTTGAGGTTTGCCATTTTGCCCGCGTCGGTCTGCGCCAAGGCTTCGTTGACGCCGCCCATGCTCTCGCTGACCATATCCATGACGAAAGCAGTGCGCTGGGCCTCGGAGGCCGTTTTGAACCACTCTTTTTCGTTGGCCGACAGGGTAAAACCCTGCTTCGCGAGGCCGTCTATGTTGCCCTGAATCGCCTTGCCGAGGGCGGTAGCCACGTTGCGGGCCTGGTCGGCGGAGGCGCTCGCGCCGTACTGGTAGGCCACGTAGTCATTCATGACCGGCAGCATACCCTCCAGGGCGTCCTTCTTCTCAACGAACGATGCAAGCTCCGCCAGCGCCGTCACCTGTGCCGTCTTCGATACAACACCGACCTCCTCCTGGGCCTCTGCAAGCTTAATCATGCTCGCGACTTCGGCGTCAGAAGCGTCCATGGTGTTCTGCATGACCTGAGTCAATAGGGTTTGGCTCTGCGTAAAGGCTGCGGCCTTTTCCATGCTCTCGTCGACGAAAACGCCGGCAGCGGCACCAGCGGATTTTACAACGTCTATCATCGCACCAAGGCTCGCAACAATAGCGTCGGCGGCAAGGTTGGCCTTTAGGACGTCGCCGAAGATGGATGTTTTTTTGCCGGCGTCGTCCATTTCGTCGCCGAGCTTTTTGGTTTTTTTGCCGGTGTTGTCGAGCTCGCCGCCCGCACCGTCAAGGGATTTGCCGAATTCGTCCGTCGCCCCGGAAACATTTTTCAGATCCTTGCTTGCGCCGCTCAGGCGTTCTTGCAGTTTGTCTCGTATGGCGTCGCCCAAGGCTTTGACAGTGTTTTCACCGCTCAGCGTGTCTTTGCCAAACTGGACGACGCTACCGCTCATTTCGCCCACGCCGGACACGACCTTCGACGCGGTGTCCACAAGGCTGCCCTTCACGTCATCGAGTGACTTTTTTACATTCTTTCCCAGCAACCCGCCGAGACCCTCATACGCGTCAGACGCTTTACGCGCTCCGCCTGTCGAATCGTCGAGAGCGCTCTTGAAGCCGCTCCCCAGCAACCCTTCAAGGTCTTTGAAGCTCGCTTTGGATTTAGCAACGCCGTCGCCCATGCCGCCGGCAGCCTCGCCGGCAGCGCGCTGCTCTTGCTTCAAGCGCTCCAGACGTTCGCTTAACACTTTTGCCGCGGTGGAGGCCTCTCCCGTTTCCGCAACGACCTTCGCGTACTCGCGCTCCGTCGCACCGACCTCCCCGGTCAGGCGCTTAAACGCCTCGGCGGCAGTCTCGGTCGTTTTGCCGCCGGCCACCATATTTCTCTCGCAGGCGGTAAGCTCGCGCTCCATTTTATTTAGCGCCGCCGTGCCAAGGTTGAGTTGCCTTTGCCACTCTATGGCCTGGCTGGAATTCGCCCCGTATGCTGCTTTTGCGCCATCAAGAGCCCTTTGCGTTTCGGCAATTTTCGCCTTTTGGGCGTCGATTTGTTTGGTAAGCACATCATGTTTCGCGGCAGACGCCTCGAGAGATGTATCGTTTTTTTCAAATTGGTTGGCAACCGCTTTCATTTCGGCGGAAAGCATACGGGTGACTTCGTTGATGGATTTGATAGACTCTTTGTAATCCTTTTCGCCCTTGACGCCCAACTCAATGCCGACGCCGCCCATACGCTCACCTCCGAGCCCGAAAAATCGAGCGAGGGCAACACACTCCGCGTTACCCTCGCTATATCCACTCAGGGATAATATCGTCTATCGACTGCTGGACCAGCGGTTTTTCAGCGCCAATGCTTTGCAGATAGCAGGCCCGCAAGTCCAGAAAAAGCCCGATGGGCATGAGCCAGAATTCATCCGGCGACACGCCCATCGGCCCGGTGCCAAAATAGTAAAGCCATGTGTATGTTTCCGCGTCCGCCGCTTGCCGCGCCTGCCCTTTTGCCGCACTGTTGTCGCTGAGCACGTTGCGAGCCGCGCCATCGCATACCGCCCTCATGATGCCATCAACATAGCCTCGCAATTCCATGGGCGAAATAAGCGGCATGACATCCTCTGCGGCCAGCAGCTTGCAGGGCGCGTGCCGGGCGGACAGGTTGTCAAGCATTACGACTTGATTGGCGAGCAGGACCAACAATTCTACGACCAGAATAAAGGCCGCCTCAGGGCTTTCCGGCTTCATCAGAGCCTCGCTGAGGGCTTCCAAGCAGCCATATCGCTCTGAAATTTCCTTTGCCGCGCCAATCGTAAACAGCAATTCATGCCGTTCGCCGCCAAGATCGACAACAACGACCCTATCATTTGTCAGCGGGTTCCTCGGCGGGCTCCCCGCCGTAATTCGGTTCATAGACCTCATCGTACCACCCTTTTATGACTGCGTCGCCAACGCCAGCGTCTCCCTCGGTCATCTCCGTCTTCCAGGGGTGCTTGCCCCTCCCGTCGGGTTTGTTCCGGCGCATGATAACGCCTTCGATCGCGGGCGTCTGGAAAGCGATGGATTCGCCCTTCGTTTGTAGGTTGGTGGACGGCGGACCAAACTGCACGCGGTAAATCCAGAAATAGCGATACTTCCCGCTTGGTTTAAGCGCGCGGAATCCGATCGCTACAGGCGGCGCCATATCCTCGCCTGCGGAAACGAGCGCGCCGTTCGCGTCCAGGGTTGCCCCGGTGAGGTCCTGGGCCACCTTGACGCCGATTTCATCTACGCCAAGGGAAACTTTACCAGACTTGAAAACATCGACCCAGTAGGATAATTTGTCGCCCGAGTGCAATCCGCCCGTGGACCGCTCAACGCTTAAATCAGCCTTTATTGGATCGGCTAACTCCTGTGGCTTCCCATAGGCTTCGTAGCCCTTGGCGTCTTCGGTGATTTTTGAGTAATAGAGTTTGTCTAAACCCATTGTTGCCATATGTTATTCCTCCTCGAGATTATAGTTTTTCTCCACGTCGGCGGAGTAGTGATAATAGCCTGTATCGGGTTCGCGCCCGATGTGCCGCCGCTCAGTGACGGTAAAGTCGCCGTCAAGCAGCGCAGCGCAGAGCCTTTGCCTTGCGTCGAGGTAATTGCCTTTCGCGAACAGAGAAACTCGAGCCCCTTGAATTTCGGAGCTGGGACGATCTCCGCAGTATAATTCATAAGAATCGTGCAGAGGGATAAGCACGACATACTCATCGGGGTCGGCATCGTTATCGCTGAACACACCAGTTTCTACCGAAAAGCCAAGAGCCTCAATCAGGCCGCTTAGCTCACTCAATATCGACATGCTTCCCCGCCTCCCGATCATATACCTCCCGCATGACATCCTGCACCTGCCGCCTCGTGGCTCGTTCGGTTTGTCGAATAAAGGGCCTCGCGGGCTGCCCGTGCTTGCCATATTCCAGCACATTGGCGATCATGGTGTTGGTGATTTCGTTGTAGCTTCGACCCAGCGCAACCTTCATGCGACTCCTCCCTTGCACAATGCGAACGGGAACCGACTTCCCTTGATTCCGACGCAGCCTGTGGAAGCCCACCTTAATGTTTCGGTCGTTGGGGTCGTCAGACACGGGCGACGTGCCGAGGGAGCCAAGCAGCTCCCCCGCGCTGCGCGACGCAAACTTTGTGTTGCCGATTGAACGCCGGAGATTATCCCGCATTATTGCCTCTACCGGGACAGCCGCCGCCACAAGCATACACTTCACAATGTCCTCGGTGTTGCCCGCAAGCATCTCTAGTTGCCTCACGAAATCATCCGGCACAAAAGCTTTCGCTGTTGCCATTACGCTCCGCCTTTCGATAACTCCACGCGCTCGCACAGCAGCTCCACGTACATCCCGCGGCCGCCGGGCGGGGGTGCGTGGAGGATGTTGTACCTGCGGCCATGCGCAATAATCGTCATGCTGGTGTCGATGGTCAACCCCGGAACCCGGCGAAGCTGGAACAGCGCGGCAGCCTTGGCGAACACGGCCACCTTCGAGGCCCAGAATTCGGTACCGCGCTTTTCCTCGCAATAAGCGCGGCCTTCGGCGAGGACGATGTCGGTCTCGCGACCCTTAAAGCCATCGCTATCCTTTTCGGAGACAGTGCGGACAATCTTTATTGGCGTATTCATCTTGCCGAAGCTCATCAGCAGCCCCACTCCTTACCGCCGGCAAGCAACAACTCAATCGCCTGCATGGCACTGGCGGCGGCCTCCGGGCGGTCACCGAAGTAACCGCCCGTGCTGCCGTCCCTGCTTTCGTAAAAATGCGCCACGTACATCAAGACGGCTTGCTCCGTGTCCGGGCGCATCTCGTGAACCTGGTAGTACCCGTGAGGCTTGTGCTGCTGCGATTCCGCAAAGGCAACGGCGGAACGGATTAGACGCTCAATGAGCTCATCGTCCTGCGAATGCGCCACGATCATATTGTCCTTTGCTTTTTCAAGCAGGCTCGCTATGCTTAGAGCATACGCTTCCGGCGCTTTTTTTTGCGCGGCCTTCATCCGCCATTACCCCCTTCCGATTTACGCGGCACCCATCTTCAGCAGCTTGACCGCCTCGGGCAGGACCAGCTTGCCGTCCATGCGCTGGAATGCCAGGAAGCCGACGTGGCCGCTGGTCGCATATCTCTCATTGAGCCGCTTAAACACGCGGCCGGCTCGGTCGGCGATCCAGTAGTAGGACATGTCGCCGAAGGACATCACCTTTGCGCCCGCCGCAATCTCCGGGATGTACGGGGAAGTATACACGGGACGGTTGAAGATGGTGTCCAGCGTCGCACCCTGCAAAGCGGGCTTGAGCAGGTAGTCGTCGTTGCCGTCCTTGAGCTTGCGGAGGGCCTTGATGGTGGTGTCGTTCATGGCGAACACCGCCCTGTTGCGGTAGGGCGCGGGCAGGCTGTAGTAGAGGTCGTAGACGCAATCCGCATTGATCTCGTCGGAATCCGTGGTCACCCCGATCTGCGCGCCGCCGGTCGCCGCAAATATGCCGGTGGGTTTGCCGCTGCCGTCGCCGACGAAGAAAGCAGCCTCCTCCTTGCGCCCGATACGCCGGGCGAATTCGGTGGCGATGTAGGTCTGGATATTGAACGCGGCGTCGTCGATCAACTCGTCGGACACGCGAATCAAAGTGCCGACCTTATGTGCGCCCAGGACAACCTGTCCGAAGCTGTCGTCGCTCTCGGGGAACTCCTCCCCTTCATCCAGCCACGCCGCCTCGCCCTTAGTGGCGGCGACAGGAATCTTGCGCTCGCCGCTGGTTGTGCTAATCTGCGTGGCGAGGCCCCTGAAGACGTTTTCCTCCTCCAGGGCCTCGATGAGCCTGCGCTCGAATTCATCTGGCGCCAAGTAACCGCCCTTCGTGTCCGTGGAGACCTCCAGCACGTTGCGAACCACTAATTCGCTATTACCGTGCATCATATTCCAGAACGAGGCGTCATACTCATCGCTGGCGCGGCCAGTCCTTGCGCCGCCGGGGTTGCCCGCACCGGGGTCCGATTTGGCCGGATCGCGCTGGGCCTTCTTCATTTTGACATCAAGCCTCGCCTGAGCCTCAAGGCGTTCAATGGTCGCGCCCTTCGCGTCGAGGTCGGCGACCATCGCATCATAGGCCACGCCGTCCTCGGCGGAGAGCGCCTTACCGCCCTTAGTCTTTTCGTCCAGAAAGTCCCGCGCCTTGGCATAGATTCTCGCGCGATCCTCGCGCAGGGCCATGATAGTATCAGCCATTTTGTTCTCTACCTCCTAAAGTCCGTTGAATAAGATCGAGCCGCTGGTACAGCGGCTCGGCGGGTATAAATTCGGTTGCCTGCGCGAGTTCTGCCTTGACCTTGCTGATCATGGCCTGCGTCGCCGCATTAGTCACACGGATCGAATTCTGTCGGCTGAAGTTGGCGCAGTCACTCATATCGTCGCCTTCAAGATACATGATCTCGTCGGCGAATTTAAGCTCGACGGCGCGCACCGCCGGCAGCATCGTCCCCTCGTCCGCCATCATCCGCGAGATTTCGTCTCGCGGCAGGTGCGTTTTTAGCTCGTAAGCGGTGATGATATTCTCTTTCACTGCTCGTAGCAACTCAATCACTTCGGAGAGGTCGCTTTCGTTCCCGAACACGCCCGCCATCGGGTCATGTATGAGAATGCTGCCGACCGGCGAAATCATGATTGCGTCACCCGCCATGGCGATGACGGACGCGGCGCTGGCGGCAAGGCTCAGTATCTTTACCGTGACCTTCCCGCCGTACTCTTTGAGCATGTTGTAAATATCGTTCGCGGCGAAGACGTCCCCGCCCTCGGAATTGATGTAGACAACGATGTCGCCGGAGCCGGCAAATAACTCTTGCCTGAACGCCGCAGGCGTGACCTCGTCGCCCCACCACGAGTATTCGGCAATCGGTCCCTCAATCCGCAGGACGCGCGTCCCGTCACCTTTGTTTGAGAAGTTCCAAAATCTCAAGCTTTTCCCCTCTCTTTATCCCAGAATTTTTGCGCCGCCTCCGGCGTTAGATGAAATCGTACCGCTTCATGGTTGGCACAATCTTCATCACGGCAGACGCAGGCATAACCAAACGGAAAACGTTCGCACGCTACCTCTTTGCCGCACAAAGCGCAGTTAAGCACCGCCATCACCTCTTTTCTGGTACGCAGCACCTGCCTCACCGAGCTTACAGACGTTGCCGTTGACAGTGTGCAAATCGCCGCCCTCCCCTGCCGGGATTGGGTTTTTGTCCTCCAGCCCGCGAACCTCGTTGACGGAATAGATGCCGCGGCCCAAAGCGATTGCATAGCCCCTCATACGGCTTTCGTAGTCACCGCGCAACAGGCCCTCCATATTAAATTTGACGAAGTGCGTTTTACGCTCATCCGACGATAGCAGCGCCAGATTCATCCCTTGTTCAAACATCACGAGCCATGGCGTGATTGTGTACTTGCAGAATTCCAGGGACTGTTGTTCTATGTTGCTGAAGCTGGATTTTTCCAGGTCCCCCATCATGTGAAGCGGAACGTTGAAGATACGGGAAATTTCGGCGATTTGAAATTTCCGCGTTTCTATCAACTGCGCCTTGTCCGGGTCGCTGCCGATTTGCTGGTACTTCATGCCGTTTTCCAGAATGGCTAGCTTGCCTCTATTACCGCGCCCTTTGAATTTTTTATCCCATTTCTTCTGAAAGTCCTCCTGGTTGGTCATGGTGCCATCAAAAAGAATCGCACCGCCCGGCGCTGCGCCATTTGCGTAGAAATCGGCACCGTGCCGCTGGGCGGCGAGTGCGAGCCCTATGACGTCCTTAGCCATAGCCACGCGGCTAATCCCCAGCAGGCCATCCATGCCAAAATCCCGTAAATGAAGGATGTCGCGCCGATTATATGGCGGGCGCTCAACGCCGTCGTCGTCGGTGTAGATATAGACAATCTCTCCGGCGCTACGCTTTTTCTTCATGTGCTCCGAGGAGGAATTCAGTGGGACAAGCTGCATAACCTCCATCAGGCCATTACGCACGATCTCTGCGTAGAAATTGCCGTAAAGCAGTATGTTCGCCATGGCGCTGCGGAAGAACTCGTAGGATGTCATCTCCGGGTTTGGGGCGTCGTGCAGCAACGGATACAGCGGATGCGTGTGCGCCTGCTGCTTCGAACCCCCTTCCCCCCGGACGTATACATGCCGGGGGAGCGCGGCGATGGTTTCCGAGAGCAAGCGCACGCAGGCCATCACCGGGGCCATTTCCAGCGCAGTGCGCTCGTTGACGACCGAACCGGACGCCGTGCTGCCGAATACCATTTCGAAGTCGGAAGCAATGCGGGATGCGTCCCAGCTGTTCTGTGCGGCGGGAGGCTCCCTGGACCGCCTTTTCTTTTCTCTCATACGAACGTCAGCCTCGATCCGTCATAAACATTTGGTTGTTCTTCCCGCTGGAGGATAGCCCCGTCCAGGGCCATAACCAGCGACACAACGCCGTCGATTCTGCCGCTGCGCTTCTTGCCCTTCACCGGGCGGATATTCTCGTTCGCGTCGGCGATAATCGTCAGGTTATCCATCTGCCAGTCGAGCATCGGGTTTCCCCCGTGCACGATCTCCCCCCTGTAGACGAGACGCATTAGTTCCTTCATCGGCGGACTGAGCGACAGCGCTCCCTGCCGAAATTCCAGCACTGCGAAGCCGTCCTGGGCCAGTTCCTGAAGCAAATGCCTTGCGTTATATGGGTCGACAGCGATTTCGTTGATCTGGAATTCTCGGGCCAGGTCGTTGATCTTCTTGCGGATGAACGAGTAGTCCGTCACGCTGCCGGGCGTCGTCTCAAGGATACCATCGCGCTCCCAGTCGTCGTAACGGACATGGTCACGATCAACAGACATGGACACGCGATCCTTAGGGAGCCAGAAGAACGCAAGCACGTAGTATTTGCCGCCCTCTTCGGAAACGTGCGGCGGGAATACCAGGACAAGGGCGGTGGTGTCCTGCGTGCTAGCCAGGTCGAGCCCGGCGTAGCAAATACGCCCCTTGAGTGCGACGCGGTCGACAGGGGCGTTACATTTATTCCAGGCCTCCATCTGCATCCAGCGGACAGCGGAGGCGACCCATTGGTTCAGACGTAGCTGGCGGAAGTTGTTTTCCTTCGCGGTGTTCCCCCTCGCCGCGTCGCATTGCGCTTGCAGTTTGCTCAACGGGATCGTAACACCAAGGCTCGGATTAACCTTCGCCCACACCGCCGGGTCCGTCCAGTCGTCGTCCTCGTCCGCGCCAAAAATAACCGGGTAGAATGTCGGGTCAACCCGCGTCGGGGGATTAGCCAGTATCCCTTTCGCCTCGCAGTGCACCTCGTAGCCGATGCTGTTCATATCACAGCCCGCCGTGGTGATGATGAAGAACAGCGGCTGCTCGCGCGCGTCGCCGGAGCCGGTGGTCATCGTGTCATACAGCCTGCGGTTCGGCTGCGCGTGCAATTCGTCGAAGATCACGCCGTGGACGCTGAAGCCATGCTTCGTGAAGGCTTCAGCCGACAGCACTTCGTAAGTGCTGTCTGTCGGCTTGAAGTAAAGCACTTTCTGCGAGTCCGTGATTTTAACCAAGCGGCGCAGGCCGGGATCGGGGTGATACTCGATCATCTTTTTCGCCACATTGTAGACGATCCGAGCCTGCTTTATGTCGGCAGCGCAACCGAAAACCTCTGCCGAATTCTCGAAGTCAGCACAAAGAAGCAGCAACGCAATCGCTGCTGCCAACTCTGACTTTCCGTTCTTCTTAGGGACCTCGACGTACACCGTGACAAACTGCCTGGTCCCCTCAGGCGTCAGTATGCCAAAAACATCGCGGACAAGCTGCTCTTGCCAATCAATCAGCTTGAAAGGCGTCCCCTTCCATTTGCCTTTCGTGTGCGGCAGCGATTCGATAAAATTCACAGCGAAGTCCGCCGCCTCTTTGCAGTACCGCGATGTCGGGAGCATGAAACGCGTCGGCTGATAGCCCGCGAGAGTTCTCATTTCCTCCACGGCGCTGCACCCCCCAGCAACTTCGCAAGGTCGCTCGCGCCGCCCGCCTCGCTTTCCCCGCTCACGCGGCGGATTACTTCGTGGATCTGAGCCTCAGCCGCCTGCGCACGCTTCATGTACTCGCGGGCGGCCTTCGAGAGCGGCGATTCATATTTTTGGCCCGATACTATGTTTGTTTCGACGATACCGGCTTTTGAGACGGCTTGCTCGTATTGCCGCACCCTCGCCAGGCAGGTGACATATAATTCAAGCAGGCCAGGGTCGATGTGCTCGTAGATGTGCTCCTTCTTTAGCCATGCGCCCACGGCGGCATAAATACTCTCGTAGTCCATCGGTATTTCTATTTTTTGCGGACCGATGAACAGGGCCGGGAAAGCGTCTCCCCCCGCAGTCTTTTTCGACGCTGGCGGCGCAGCGGCCTTCGGCGGCGAGGGCTTCTTTGCCGTGGTTAGGCTCTTCCTGGCAGGCGCAGCGCCTGGGTCTCTCTTGGGCCTTCCCGCACCGGGGCGCGCCCCTCCTCTCGGCATTCAATCACCGCCTGCGTTTGATTTCCGCCACGCCCCTCTTTTGATTTACCGAACCAACGGTAGATATAATTATTAAAATTTAGGGCAGAATTTTTTGAAATGCGAAAAACTTGTGCGGTACACCACACCCGTTGCGCCGGGCATCTCGCCTAGGGATTTCCATCCCCCCTGGCCTGTACCGCAGCGCCATGCGAGAGGCGACGAGCCAGCTCTGCCAATAGATCGGCGTCCGTGCAATCCCGAAGCGACATCGCGACAGGCAAATGCGTTCTCGGGGCAAAGGAAGGCGGCGGACGTACGCCTGTCAGATTACAAACTTCACAACCGAACAGATCAGCAAGAAGCTTGAGGATCGGAGCGCGCGGCGTACAGACACCTTTTTCCCAATTACATACGCTCGTGTTGGTGACGCCCAGCGCTTTCGCGACATCGCTCTGCGTCACGCGGCAGGCCCTGCGCATTTTCCTGATGCGCTCGCCTGTAGTCATCGGCTGCCATCCCATTATCGCTTGCCCCACCTTCCGCCCTCGCGGGCTGTAATCGCAGAGTGGCAGCGCTTACACAGCGCCTGCAAGTTGCCTTCGCCATGCGTGCCGCCGTCAGCGAGAGGGACCATGTGGTGCACCTCCTCGGCTGGCCGCAGTCTGCCCGCGGCCTTGCACATCTCACACAAGGGATTCCGCCTCCGATAGGCCGCGCTTACACGTCGCCAGTCCTTCCCGTACCACTGCTTGGTTCGCGGGTCTCGCTGGCGCCGCTCGTATCGCTGCGCCTCCGCTTTCGCATGCGCTACGCAAAAGCGGCCGTCCACCAACTCCCTGCACCCGGGATGGTTGCAAGGGTGCTTAGCCTTATCCGGCATCGGATGTATCCACCTCGTCCTCCATGAGCATCAGCGTACGCAGGGCGCTTAAGTCCGGCGGTACGTACCGCGTCCTTATCCTCACCTTGTCTTCCCTGCCGTCCTTGCCGCGAACAGCCTCTTTCTCCGTTACCTCGTAGCCCGTGGCTATCTTCCACAGCGTAGTTTTTATCTGAACATTTATTTGTTTTTCCATTGACTTTTACCCCCGGCGGTGATATAATCAACAGGAAGGTAAACCCGCGCGGGACCCTTCCGTGCCGGGGGTAAGCCGGTGCGGCCCTGTGGGCGGTTGCCGCCGCCTGCAGGGCATTAAGTCTTTTTGACGCTTTCGCGGAGTATTTTGGGTACGCATGTCTCCCAGTTCACGCAATGGTGGAGCCGTTTGTGGCTTTCGCCCATCATCGTGATCTTCACGCAGGACGGGGCCATCATCACCGTGTAGAACGACTTGATATAGGTGCCGCTGTCGAGATACATTTCCGACATGCCGCCCTTGGCCTGTTGCGTGACCACCTGGTTGATACAGGCGCGCACGGTTGTAAATATCCTCTCGCCCCGCATCCCCAGGGTCGTGTATGTGTTGACGTCCTCGTTCACGCGCCCCACGAAGTCGAAGCGGTTCTCGGTCTTGCAAAAGAAGGTGTTCATCGCCTTGCGCAAGATGCCCTTTTTGTAGTTCTTGCTGTCCTTGCCGCCGATGAAGTCACCGCCCTGCGCAAGCGCGACCGTCAACGCGCCTGTTGCTTCAAGTAAGCGCAGCATTTCATCGAAGAGCGCGTCGGCATTCGCATTGAAGTGAGCCAGCTTGTCGTCGACTACTTTCCGATAGTGTATGGCCGTATAGTCGTCATCGAGCTGCAGGAAATATTTTAGGCCCAATCGTTCGGCGATGTCCCAGCAGGCGTTGCGGGCGTACACAACAGCCCGCCTGTCATTGAAGTTGTCGGCGGTGTCAAACTTCTTTGACTGCTCCAGCTTATCGAACATGACAACCATGTCGCCGTATCTTTTGTAATACTCGCCGGCCGCCCGATCCTCGTTGTCGATAATGATATATGTCTTGCCGGTATAACCATGGCGCTCCAGCGTGCGTAGCGTCTTCACATTGTCTGGCCGGCCGTGGGACAGGATGAAGCAAGCGAAGTCATCCCTCATCGACCATACCCTCAATCGCGCTGTGCAGCGTCACGAAGCCGTCTTCGACCGCCCTGTCGTAGTCAATGATTACCAGCGCCGAATCTTCCATCAACGCCTGCACATCTTTGGGCGCGTGGGCGTAATACTCGGCGATGTTCCGATAGTTGAAAGCTGTGTGCCGCTGCGCCGCGTGCCTCAAAAACGCCTTGACATCATTGGGAATATCCGCGGCGTCGATTTGACGGATCAGCCCATCGGTCTTGCGCTTGTCGAAAAGGCTTTCGATGGCGGGTTCATCGCCTGTTATTTCATATACCGGCGAATCAATTTTCTTGGTATAGACCTCCGCGAGTTCTTCAACGTCTTCGCTGAACCCGAACCCGGTCACATCGAGCGATATAT
>Ga0123356_10005843_pt1 | contig 12493 bp, 8 predicted proteins | sample TergutEmb28metaG_2_FD_92546 | JGI IMG/M metagenome (GOLD analysis project Ga0123356, IMG submission 92546) | Embiratermes neotenicus P3 segment gut microbial communities from Petit-Saut dam, French Guiana - Emb289 P3 | ecosystem: Host-associated > Arthropoda: Insects > Digestive system > Gut ... | reverse complement strand
TTGGGCACTGTTCGGTGGTAACAAGCATTATTCTGTACTCGGCTGTTATATTTTCTTTTTCTTCCTCCGGTATTGACACACTGTCGTCAATTTCATAAACCGTGCGGGATTTGAATTCCTGTGTTTTTCCTGCATTCCAGTTTTGCACCGGGCGGTAATAACCTGTGATGCGGCTGTATACTTCTGTTGTTTCGCCGCATTCTTCACATGCATACTGTTCACCGATCAGATATCCGTGATTTTTGCAAATCGAATAAGTCGGAGAGAGGGTGTAGTACGGCATTTTGTAGTTCTCGGCAATTTTTCTAACAAGATTCGCGGCAGATTTCCATGTTGGGAGTTTTTCTCCGATAAATGCATGGAAAACTGTTCCCGAGGTGTAAAGAGTTTGTAATTTATCTTGTATATCAAGAGCTTCGAAAATATCACTGGTATAACCCACGGGGAGGTGTGATGAATTTGTATAGTAATGAGTCTCGTTTTTATTTTTTGCTGCGGTGATTATATCCGGCCAGCGCGCAACATCGTGTTTGGCGAGGCGATAAGATGTGCTTTCGGCGGGGCTGGCTTCCAGATTGTAAAGGTCGCCGTATTCTTCTTGATAATCGGAGAGGCGGTTTCGCATATGGTCGAGAACATTTTGTGCAAATCTTTGTGCTCTCGGGTCGGTCAGGTCTGTTTTGAGCCATTTTGCATTTAAGGTCGCTTCGTTCATTCCAATCAGACCAATTGTGGAAAAATGGTTGTCAAAACTTCCCAGATATCGTTTGGTATACGGATACAATCCTTCTTCCAGAAGCTTTGAAACTATGATCCTTTTTGTTTTTAAGCCGCGTGCTGCGATGTCCATCATTTTGTCGAGCTGCAGATAAAACTCGGTTTCGCTGCGTGATTTATATGCGATTCTGGGCATGTTTAAAGTTACAACGCCGATCGATCCCGTACTTTCGCCGCTGCCAAAGTACCCGCCGCTGCGGTTACGGAGCTCACGCAGGTCCAAACGAAGGCGGCAGCACATACTGCGGACATCGCTTGGTTCCATATCGCTGTTGACATAGTTTGAAAAATAAGGTGTGCCATACTTTGCCGTCATTTCAAAGAGCAGACGGCTGTTTTCCGATTCACTCCAGTCAAAATCCTTTGTTATCGAATATGTCGGGATCGGATATTGGAAACCGCGGCCGTTGGCATCACCATCGAGCATGATTTCAATAAACGCTTTGTTTATCATATCCATTTCGGGTTTGCAGTCTTTATATTTAAAATCCATTTCTTTTCCGCCGACAATTGCGGGAAGCTCTGCCAAATCGTTTGGTACGACCCAGTCAAGTGTAATGTTGGAAAAAGGAGCTTGCGTACCCCAGCGGGAAGGGGTGTTCACTCCATAAATAAAACTTTCTATGCATTTTTTTATTTGATCGTAGGACAAATTATCTGTTTTTGCAAAAGGGGCAAGATAAGTATCAAAAGATGAAAATGCCTGTGCTCCCGCCCATTCATTTTGCATGATACCCAGGAAGTTGACCATTTGATTGCATAGCGTCGGTAAGTGTTTTGCCGGCGCGGAAGTGATTTTACTGGAAATTCCGCCGAGACCTTCCTGTATCAGTTGCTTCAGGCTCCATCCGGCACAATATCCGGTAAGCATAGATAAATCATGAAGGTGTAAGTCTGCGTTTCTGTGAGCGTCTGCTACGTCCTTGTCGTAGATTTCACTAAGCCAGTAATTTGCGGTTATCGCTCCGGAATTATTTAGAATCAAACCTCCGACAGAATAGGTGACTGTAGAGTTTTCTTTTACACGCCAGTCTGTGACATTCACATAACTATCTACAGTTTCTTTGAAATCCAGGATCGTGGATTTCATATTTCTGAGTTTGGCATGCTTTTCACGGTAGAGGATATATGATTTTGCAACGTCAGCATAGCCGCCCTTAATAAGAACGGCTTCAACACTATCTTGGATCTCTTCTACGGATATTGCGTTATCAATTATTTTTGGCTCAAAATCTGCGGTTACCATAACGGCCAAAAAATCGATGGTCTCCTGATGATATCGTTTATTTTGCGATTCGAATGCTCTTATTATCGCATCCGCTATTTTTTGCAAACTAAACTCAACAGTTGCACCATCACGTTTAATAACACTATACATAGAAATCGATACCCCCATCGTGATAATATTAATAATAATAAAAATGACACATACAAACAGAGTGTTTTACCATAGTAACACTTGAATCATGGCGTGTCAACTAAAAATGCACAATATATTGAGGATTATTTTTTTCATTGCACAAGATGTGCTAATTTCCCTTATTTTAGAGGGTTCCGCGCAGTTCTACCGCCGACAGGAATGTTTTAAGTTTTTGAACAAACTGACCAAGTTCGGTATCGGAATATTCACGCAGCCCTCTTTTCAACACTGTTCCGGAGTCGACAAATCTTTGCAAAAAGTATCTTTCGGCTCCGGAAATCCATTTTGCAATTTCCAGTAAATCATCATATTCATGGAAATCACGAACAACTGTTGTACGAAATTCGTAAGAGATTCCACTGTTATGAAGAATGTTTATACTTTTTTCAATTAACGATACATCATAATCAGGTAAACCGATCGTTTGTGCATATTTTTGCGGTGAATTTTTTATGTCCATTGCAATATAATCGATATTACCTGATGATATAAATCTTTCAAGCTTATCGGGATAACTCCCGTTTGTATCAAGCTTCACCAAAAAACCCATCGCTTTTACTTTTGCGATAAATGCAACCATTTGTATTTGTGTTTCTTCGTCATTATGTTCAAGAGGTTCGCCGCCGCTTATACATACACCATCCAATAATCCTTTTCTGGTCTTTAGGAAATCGAGTGTTTCTGCTTCGGTTATTATCTGTGATTTGGCGGAAGAGTTTATTAATGAAGCATTCTGACAGTACGGGCAGCGAAAATTACAGCCTATAGTAAACAATGTACAGGCTGCTTTATCAGGATAATCAAGCATTGTAAATTTCTGAAGTCCGCCGAAAACCATGCTTCTCCTTATTAAATAAACAAAATTAAACCGTGTTTGCTCCCGTGCCCGATGAAGAGGTAGTCGGGATCGTGCCATAGCTTGTTCCGCCATTTTTACCGTAACCGTCTATTCTCGGGTTATTAATATCATAGTGTCTGATACGTACGGCATTATCTGTATTGCCTTCTACCGTATATACTCTTCTTGTTTCCGGATCGTATGCCACAACGATCCCCACATGTCCGATACGCCCTTTTGACGGACTGTAAAAATAAATCGCATCTCCTTCGCGCGGTATATATCCGGATTCTTGCGGTGCATAAAGACCACGCTCTCTGTAAGCATTTGCACCGGCATTTGTCGAAGCGTGTTTAGGGACGACATCATTAATTATTCCTGCCTGATCTGCTGCCCAGGAAACAAACATTGCACACCACGGTTGACCGTCCATCCCGTACCAGGCGCCGAACTTGGTTCTGTTTCCGTTCCCGAATGACCCGTCTGAATTACGCTCACGGTAACCTACCTGTTCCAATGCAATATCGACCATACGTTTAATATCATTTGATGATTCTTCCTGCGGTACCGGCATTATCATGTTGTTAGGTCTGCTTGTTGCAACATCTCCGCTGAATTTTGACAACATTCCTGCCATCATTTGTAAAATAGGAGTCATATCGCTGCTGCCGTCACTGCTTTGCATCATCATCATCATAATGAATAACATTAATTGCGCACCCGACATTTGGCCTGACTCGGCTGTGGAGATGAGGGTGTTTTCCATTCCCGAAGATATCGATGGCATAAAAGCACCGTTTAATGCGTTTATTCCGCCAAGGCCACCCATACCACCGAGCATAGCGTTTGTTCCGCCGGGTCCGCCTATACCGCCGGGCATTGAATTTGTTCCGCCGTTTAATTGTGTCAGTAATGATTGAAGTATATGTTCATTTATTGAGTCCATCAATATATTCGAAAAGTCCGTTCCGGAGTCTTGTCCCGGTTGACTTGAACCTGTTGTATTTACTGTGTCTGTAAGCGGATAATTTATTCCGTATGTCCCGTTTATTATAGGCATGAAATTTCCTCCGTGTAGTAAAGTGCATAATTACTGCTGTCTATATTATCGGAAAAAACATATTTTGTCTTTAGTATTTTTCAAAAACATGATATTATTGTAAATGTAAGAAGGGGGAAATGCAATGAGTGATCGAAATCCAATATACGCAAACGTACGAAAACCTAATATGAAGAATTTTGCAAGCAAAGGACGCCGGACATTACTTATAATACTCGGTATAGTTTTATTCCTCATACTGGTGTTTAATGGTGTCTATAGTTTAAACAGCGGTGAGGAAGCTGTTCTAACACGTTTCGGCAGGCATATCGGCACCGAAAAAACTGCCGGGCTTAAGTTTAAAATCCCTTTTGTTGACAGAGCCTATATTGTTAATGTAGCCGGCGTGCGCCGTATGGACTTCGGTTCACAACTGGTAAACGGGGTTTATATCGATATTCCGGAAGAAGCGCTTATGCTGACCGGTGAAGAAAGTCGTGTCAACGGTCTTGTTAATGCCGACTGGGTTATACAGTACCGTATTTCCGATAGTTATAATTTTTTATTTAAAGTCGATAATCCCGAACGGACATTACATTCCGTCACGCAAGCTGCTTACAGACGTGTTGTTGCAGCGTATCCTCTTGAAGCGATTCTGACCGACCGGAAGGACGATATGCAGCGTGTTATACTCAGCGACTTGCAAGAAATATGCAATAAATATGAAATGGGTATCGAAATTACTGCAGTACAATTACAAGATGCTTCACCGCCATATGAAGTGCGTGATGCTTTTCTTGATGTTACAATGTCTCTCGAAGATAAAATCGCTAAAACAAATGAAGCAGAGAGATATAGAAACGAAGAGCTCCCCAGAGCCGAAGGTCGTGCTGTCGCTGTTATAAATGAAGCCGAAGCGTATAAAGAACGGCGCGTAAACGAAGCTATGGGTACCGCAGCAAGGTACAGTGCGGTGGAAGTGGAGTACCGAAATCAACCCGATGTCATGCGTACAAGACTTTATTTGGAGATGATTCGTGAGGTCCTGCCTAAAATCGAGAAGATTTATTTTCTCGATTCAACAGCCGGTAACCTGCTCGAAATTCTCCATCTGGGACAATGAAAGGAGGGGTAAGCAATGAGTGATAACGTTATTTACGATGTAAAGCCAAACAAACAGTCCGGCAAATCCGGCAAATTCATTTTTTTATTATTGATCGCACTTATTTTAATTATTGTTGCTGCCAATTCTCTTTTTATCTTACGTGAGGATGAATCGGCGCTTGTGCAGCGTTTCGGTCGCATTGAAGCAGTTTATATGAGAGATATCTCAGATACCGCCAGGGCACAGATAGCAAGCCGCCCGGATGTTGCATTACGCATCGGGACAGGGTTAAAGTTTAAAGTCCCGTTTATTGATAATGTAATCAAATACCCGTCCAAACTCATCTTATATGATTCGCCTCCACGCGAAGTTCTTACCCTTGACAGACACAGGTTGTATTTTGACAATCTCGCACTTTGGAGAATTGATAATCCGTTATTGTTCTACGAAGCGTATAATAACATAAACGGAGCAAAGGAACGTATAGACGACGTTCTCTATTCCGAAATGCGTATAAGCGTGGGACGGTTGAATTCATACATTCTCATAAGTGACCGCGAAACGTCGGGGCAGATGCTTCTGGATATGGCGGAAGCAGTCAGTGCAAACTTTGTACAGCAAGGTATAAGTGTTGTTGATATTCGTATCAAACGCACAGATCTGCCGAGCGAGACTTATGCAAGTATCTATAATCGTATGAATACGGAACGTCAGCGTGTTGCAGCCGAAAACCGTTCGGAAGGTGAACGTGACTTGCTCATGATCCGTTCCGAAACCGACCGCAGAGTCATTTCCATCACTTCGGAAGCCGAACGAAATGCCGAATATATTCGCGGTGAGGCTGACAGTGAAGCCGCCCGCATCTATAACGAAGTTTATGGACGCGACCCCGAGTTTTTTGAGTTTTATAATCTGCTTGACACTTATCGTCAAACAGTAGGCAGCGGTTCAACTCTTGTTGTCCCACTCGACAGCCCGCTGGCAAAATACCTTCTGGGTGTCGAAATGCCGGAAACACCGGTTGAGCCGGTTGCTCCTGCTGAACCGGTTGACGATGAAGAAGAATAGTTCTTTATCGGCCTTTATTCCGCACCAGAAATAAAACAACAATAATAATTATAATGCCCAATGCAGCGATGCCTTCCAGAAAATGTCTGTTTCCGGAAGGCATTTCCAATATTCCGGTATTTGACTCTGCTATCTTTTCTTCTGCTGCTTTTCTTGCTGCAGCTAAAAATTCTGCCGCGATCCTGTCAAGCTCTGCTTCTGCCTGCGCCGCCAGTTCTTCTGCTTCGGCAGCAGCGGCTGCCGCTTCGGCTTCGGCTTTTGCCTCCGCAATTGCCGCTGCTTCGGCAGCTTCTGCTAACTCTTGTTGTTCTTTAATATATGCATTTACCTTATCTTGTACCCCTTGTGCGAGATATCGTCCATAAAACTCTTCATATAAAGAAATCTCTTCATTAACCATTGCGGTTGCTACCGGAATACCTACATATCTCCAGTGCCAGGGTTCATAAATAAATCCGCTATAATTTCTGTATCCGTTAGGATATCTGAGTATAAATCCAAATTCATGAGCATTTTCAACCATCCAGTTAAATTGTCTTGAATTTTCAAAACCCATATGTACCATAAGGCCGCCATCATGGGCTTTATGTAAAACATCAACAGCCAGCCCTGTCTGATGTTCAGAATGTCCTGCTCTTGCAAACCCCGCTTCTGCAGATCTTCTACCTGCTCTTGCTACGGCATTGCTGAAATGACCGCGCTGCCTTGCATATGATCGATATGTTATAACCACGTTTAAATTGAGGTTTGCTTCACGCATTGCTTCTCTCATTTTAATAAACGCCTCTGCAGCTTTCTCCCGCATTAAATGTCCTGCACCGATATCCACAAAATCATCCGGTTCCCAGTCTGCCGGAAGAGAAAAATTTTTATTTACCAAAACAGTGATTTTATCGGGATCCGATACCGGCTCTATATCTTCATAATGACCTAAATCGATGTTTACATTGACATATGCGATAACTATATCAAAAGGAATATCGGGATTAAGCTCCTGATATTCCTCATACCTTTTTGTATACTCTGTAAGAAAGTGCGGGTATTCTTCCGTTTCTGCGATTTCGGAAATCAACCCCATATAATCATCAAAGTCCAATTCATCAATAGCTCCGGTTACTATTTCCTGCTCTGCATTAACAAGTACAGAAACAGGTAACAAAGTTAATAGAACCATTGTCAATATTATGATTATGGCAAATTTTTTCATTCTAGTATCTCTTTTTTCTAAGTGCATTTACTAACAATATAATCAACATTATTACGGTTATCGCACATGCTGCGATAATCGCATAATTTCTGAACATCTCTTGCTTACGGATAATTTCATCGACAGTGCCTGCCGGGGTACCGTCTCTATCGAAGTTTAATACTCCCGACAGTTCCAAAACGGTTTGACCGGAATAACTAAGCGGTACCTCCATACTTGCCTGGTTGTACCACATGTTTATAGAGTGTGATGATGTAACGATTTCACTGGACGGAAGTGTGATCGTAACAGTACCGGTACCGGTTTTTATCGCTTCTTCAAATTGTTGAAACAAGGCGGGGGACAGCTCCTCAACATTTGAAAGTTTCAAGACTTGCGGGATATCTGTTATCGCATTTAGCAGATATCTATTTTGTCGCTCGACACTTTCAAACGCCATATCTACTTGCATAAAAACAGTTATATTTTCATCAATCAACAGTTCTTCCAATGATTTAAAAGCTTGTTCAAAACTGCTGTTTGGGACTCGCCTGGTCATAGTCAAGGTACAGGGATCATCCTCCAGATTTAATGAAACAATAAAACCGTAATCTTCCTGATAATGCCAACCGATCCTGTTGAGGGCATTTTTTATGATATCCTGATATCGTGAGTCGATATCTGTGATATCCAGTTCTATGCTATATGTAAGATAGGCTGTAAAATCCGTATCGACCCCTGCGCTAATATCAAGCTTAAAACAACCGGAAAGCAGGAATGTCAACAATATTATCAACGGGACTATTAAAAATGTTTTTTTCATGAAATTTCCGCCTAAAAAGTGTGTTCCAGTTTTTCGGATGCATAAAATGTACCGTCCGGCAATAAAGCAATAACAATAAATATTTTTGTCCCTTCGGCAAGCCCGTCGTTCATAGAAACGACTTGATCACCCCGTGTAACAACATCTTCTCCGATAACTGCCGATGCGGTTTGTCCGGTGCGAATTGTTTTGATTGGAGTTCCCCACCCGGAATAATTATTCGGGTCATAACAGGAAAGAGTATAAATAGCGTCCCGGTATGGAGTATTCCAGGATATTTCGTAGTGCACAAATGTACGAAGCCCGCTGACTAAGTTATGCTGTACGGAGTTTCTGCGGATTTGTAACGCAATGTCCTTTTTTTCTTCTGCAGGTACCCGAGGTTCTATATCGATAAAACTGTAGAAGTTCTCATTTAAACCCGGAACGTCAATAGCCAGTGGTATCATCATATTCTCTTGTGGAATTGCATTTCTTGCGGTTGCAGACCTTTCCGGTTGTTCGTTATTATTCAAGAGTTGGCGTACATCCATAAAGTCAACTACCTGACGGGTTGTCGGTGAACCCATTAATTGAACGTAATCTTCGGCGGCAGTTTCTATAAGATAACGATGCCGCTCCTGCCAATATAAATCCTCATGACTTATTCTTGACAGTAAATTAAACCTGTCCGCTTCTCTTAATCTTGCATACATGGATTCGGCGACAGAGTCGGTTTCACTGTTTCTTACATCAAACATATAATAATGTGTATAAAGGTGACCGTACTCATGACTTAAGCTGCTTGCCATGCTTTCGATCGTAGTATTTTTATCACCGTTATAAAGTGTGATACTTCCGATGTCCTGCGGAAAATCAACGGTAAAATCATCGGGAAAAGCAGGAAATTGAAAGAAAATCCTTAATGACTGAGTCCCTAAAGTGAATGTTGCTGCCGCCCTTCCATCTTCTTCCGCATACGGGTATACTATGACTTCATGCAAAAAGTCCATTTCGTCACCGTGCACATTCAACATCAGTTCGTTTCGCAGAAGCTCCAGCATATCGGTGTTCCATGCTGTGCAGTAGCTAATGATCGTAAAGCCTTCGGGTGCTTCATATAAATAGAGTGCATCGTCCCGCGGGTCACTGTAATGATAAGGTTCGGCTGCGACCGCCGTATTTATAAAAGGCTGTGGTGAGTGTAACCGGAAAAAATCCTCTGCTCCTGCTGCTGCATGCCGGTAAATCTCGAGTTCACCATTAAAGAAATAGACGGCAGAACCTCCGATAAGCAAGGTTAGAACAATAAGTACCGGTATAAAAATGTTTGTTTTTCTTTTTCTCATTTTTTCATGACATACCTTAACTCCAGAGTCGGTCGCTGGCAGAGTTGTGGTTCCAGGTGTCTGTGTTTGACCACATATCCGGGAAATCCGGATGGAGATGCTTTGATATGACTTCATCGTCGATGGAGTCGATTCCGAGACCCGGTTTATCGAGTACATGAATGTAGCCGTCTTGTATTAAAGGTTTAGGTAAACCTGTCGTCACATCATCCCACCATGGTACATCATTTGAGTGAAACTCAAGCGCCAAAAAGTTTTCCGTGGCTGCGACCGAGTGTACAGCCGCCATACATGCTATCGGACTTTCCGCCATATGGACAGCCATCGCTACACCATATTCCTGAGCCAGATCACCGATTTTTTTATTTTCAAGAATACCGCCGGAAGTTAATATATCCGGATGAATAACCGATACACCGCCTGATTCCAGAAGAGGTTTAAAATTCTCTTTGAGATAAATATCTTCCCCTGTACAAATAGGAATCGTTGTCGAGTTTGCAAGTTTTACATATTGATCTGTATACTGCCATGGCACAAGGTCTTCAAGCCATGCAATACTATATTTTTCGATACGTTTTGCCAGTCTGATACACGAACCGATACCGATATGTCCGACATGATCTATAGCAAGCGGGATTTCGTAACCAATCACATCACGGACATCTATAAGATACTGTTCAAGGATGTCAAGACCTTTTTCGGTTATTTGGATACCTGTGAAGGGATGAGCTATATTATAGTTATCGTAAGCGCGGTTGCGGTTATATAAATCCTCAAGCGTCATTTCATTTGCGCGTTTACCTCTCCAGTTTTGATTGCGGAAACTCCCGATAAAACCGACCGGAGCAGAGAGCGCACCGGGTTCATCATATAACAGGCCGATACCTAAATCCATTTTTACGAAAGTAAAACCTTTTTCTATTCGCTTTTTAAGTGCGTCACCCATCTGCTTGCCGTTGTGTTTCCCGTCAACATCTGTGTCACAATAGCAACGGATCTTATCCCGAAACTTACCCCCAAGCATTTGGTATATCGGCACACCGTATGCTTTTCCCGCAAGATCCCAGCAGGCGATTTCTACGGCACATACACCGCCGCCCTGACGTGCATGTCCGCCGAATTGTTTGATGCGCCGGAAGATTTTATCTATTTCACAAGGGTTTTCACCTAAAATACGGCTCTTTAACTTAAGCACTTCATCACGTGAACCTGCATCACGCACCTCACCGAAACCGATAAGTCCCTGATTTGTATATATTTTTACCAGAGTACAATGCATCGGCAGGTTTACTACATCGGTAACACGGACATCGGTGATCCGTAACTCCGATGGTTTGGAGTTTGTATTTACATAGTTTAATACTTCGCTGTAATCTTTCTTCATACTATTTTGCCGGATACTATTGACCCGACTTTCACCTCACGATCTATTTTATTATGAATGTGCCATATTTATTCCGCCGTCAACACGGATAGACGACCCTGTCATGAATTGACTTGCTTCCGAAGCCAAATAAGCGCAAAGATACCCCGCGTCTTCGGTGGTGCCGATTCTGCCCGACAGGAAAAAACCATACGGCATTTCACGCAGTTCGATGTTTCTTACCGGTTTAAAATTATCATCACCTGTACGTTTGGCAACCCGTATTGCTCCAAGTGTCAGGGTGTTTACTGTAACTTTTGAAGCAGCAAACTCGATTGCCGCCTCCCGTGTGAGCATTTTTATTGCTGCTTTTGTCATAGAATATACCGGGTCAAATTCTCCCGGGCGTTTTGCATGGACCGAAGAAATATTGATGACCCTGCCGGCTTCCGACAACATGAGCAGCGGTGCGGCATGCCTTATACAGCGGATATATCCCAACGCATTTGTATTCATTACGTTATCGTATTCTTCGGATGTATATTCCAAAAACCACCGGTTTGGTTGGATCATGGCATTATTGATAAGCACATCTACCCCGCCGAATGCTTTTTTCACTGCAGCAAAAAGTCCTGCAACACTTTCATCGTTACCGACATTGCATGATACATCGATCGCCTTACCACCGGCGTCTTGAATCATCTTCATTGTATTATCGGCAGGAACTTTGTTGTGAGTCAGAACGACATTCATTCCTAATGTTGCAAGTAATACAGCGATTCCTTGACCTACACCGGTAGCAGAGCCGGTAATAACTGCTGTTCTTCCGGAAATATCCGTAAACGGAGTCCCTGTCCGTATTGATGGTTGTTCCGGACCAAAGACTTTGTTTAAATATTTTTTCTTTTGCTCCGGAAATTCTACCAACTCTTCATAGTTTAACTTATAACCGTAGTTAAGCAGAAATCCTCCGTCGAGTGTGATACTTTGACCGTTAATAAAAGGACAGTTCCCATCGGTGAGAAACACGGCAAGCCGTGCAGCTTGTTCCCATGTGCCTGCCGGTTGGTTATTAAGCTTTAAGTCAAGATTATCATACAACCTCGATATATCACTTTTAAATATCTCCTGATCGCCTTCAACCGGTCCCATTTCGATAACATTGGCACGGATCCCATATTTACCGAGGTTAAGAACTGTTTCTTTGCACAGCATACCCACAGCCGATTTTGCCATGGAGTAAGCAAAAGATGAACCGGACGGCTTCTCTGCATGGATCGAGCTGATGTAAACGATAGATCCGCTCCGCCGGTTTTTCATGACCCGGCCTGCAGCTTGTGTAAGAAAGAATGCACTTTTTGCGTTTTTTGTAAATGTTTCCGTAATCTGTTTGTCGGTAGATCCAATAATTGACACCGGTTCGATGTGATTGCTGTTATGGACAAGAACGTCAAGTGTACCAAAGTCGTTGATCACATTATTGATCAGCGAATTTGCTCCGGCTTCGGTGCTTATGTTGTAACAGTATTCACCAAACTCCAGGATG
>Ga0123356_10005842_pt1 | contig 12495 bp, 21 predicted proteins | sample TergutEmb28metaG_2_FD_92546 | JGI IMG/M metagenome (GOLD analysis project Ga0123356, IMG submission 92546) | Embiratermes neotenicus P3 segment gut microbial communities from Petit-Saut dam, French Guiana - Emb289 P3 | ecosystem: Host-associated > Arthropoda: Insects > Digestive system > Gut ... | reverse complement strand
GGGGCTGATATAACAATGGCAATTTATAACTTCTTCAGGTGGAGCACCTGCCTCTCCGGGGTATTGCAAACCGTTTGAAAATACACCGTCTGCGTCTTGAATTTCCATATTTACGTCAGCGTGTGAATCACGAGTATTAATCATTCTGGCTATCCATTGTTTCTGCATCTCTATACCCATTGCTTCGGCTTCATGTATACCCATCATTCTGGCTTCGGTCTGAACCCGTGTTCTTTCAGTTTGAGCAATTCTCTTAGCTTGCCACGTCTTCATGTCTGAAACTTTTTGTATACGCTTTATCAATTCGCGCTGAGATTCGCCCAAGATAGTTCCCTCTATGAAAGAATTTAACAATTTTTGTACTAATTCAGGATCTTGCCCTATTTTATTCAAAGCAATTTTTGTAAATGGTTTTTGAGTTTGTCTTGTTAAAATAGTAATTTGGTTTTTATCATATTGTGTAAAATTAAAATCTAACCCAGCTTGACGATTTATTGAATAAGTGGTATAATCATAATTAAGTCCATAAGTTCCGGTTAATTCACCCTGAATGATCTGCGCCGCAGTTTGACCCGCTATATTTATTTCACGAGCAATATTTTCAGCGACTTGATTAGTACGCATTACCTCACGAGCATATGCTTTTAACTTTAAATCTTTTTCTTCTGGAGTCAAATAAGCATATTTTTGCATATCTATCTCGGATTTTAAAGTTGACAACTTTTCAATTGCCTTTTGGTTATTTGCGACAGCGGTTTTATAAGCCTCTTTATAAGTATTCTCTATTTGTTTAGTTAAATCGCGCATTCGCTGATCAGTAAGAGTTACCCCTAAGTCCGCCACGGCTTTTTCCCTCTTTTTATATTCGCTTTTGGTTCGGTTTTCTTTAATTTTTCTAAATGTCTAACTACTCTCGCGAGTGCTGCTCCTTCTGCTTTTAAATCAGCCATTATTTATTTCCTCCAGTCAATTGTAAAATGTTTCGTATGTCATCTAACCCTGAAATGGGGTCATCGTCTGGTGGTTCATTCGGTGCCCCTATAGCTTCTAATTCTATTCGTTTAAGCAGAGGAGCCTGGTCTGCGTCAGTAATAAGAGGGCACAATTGAATTGCCATTTCTCTGTCTATATACCCGTCAGAGAGCATTGTAGAAATATTATTTACTGTTTCGGTATCGTTCGTTATTGTGCGGCGTTTAAATTTGACTTCTACCTCTGGCAAACCGATAAGAGACAGAATGTTTTGAACGAAATCCGCAACTTGCCATTCAAATATATCAGTTTTAAGGTCAAAGTCGGTTTTGGCTACATTTATCGCAACGTTTGTTAATCCGCCGCCTTGTATACTTTTTAAGTTGAGAACCATACAATCATTGTACATAGAATCCTCTAAAAGTTTTAAGGCATACTGTTTTGCGTTGAATGGTATTTCTACATCGAACATTTGAGCCGTTGCGTCGTTCTGATCGACTGTGACCCGCCAGTTTTCTATCTCTGCAACGAGCTGTTTTGCGTCTTCACCACCGAAATTCTTAACCGCCCAGTATATACCCTCTGTTATAGTAATTCCATCCGCAAGATCAGATGCGATAAAATCGTAAGCGTCAATCATGCTTTTTAATCCGTCAGTAAATTCCGATTTCTTCAATTCATTCGCATAAAGAGGGAATATTGGTAATACCTCATAACTGTTTTCTGATAACACTTGTGTTGTTAAACAGTCGGAATAGATTCGACTTTTGTAACGAATAAGTTTAGTGTCCGGCATAATGATGAGCTCGTCGTTTTCGTCAGTTATATATTGAGTCATGCCCTCCACTTCGTAAAGTTCAACATTTAGAGGTTTGTCCTCATCTAACTGCCAGAATCGAATACCCACCATAGGGATTGAGGTACGTTCGTCCAAGAGGGTAAAAAATTCTGTTGCACGAAAATGAATTAATCTGTTTACATTCCAAAAACCCCAGTTCACGCCGTCCACAAGTGTATTTATGCCCATCGTTTGTAAATCTTTATCGAACCGCGGCCCCAGTCGCTTTTTTATCGCATCGTTTAAAGTGATGCCATTACCCAACAAATATTGAGCAATCTGTTTGCAAAATTTTGGGAAAAACCCGGAACAGAGTTTATGAAAAACGATTTTCGAATTCACTTGCCCTCTGCGCTGTAAATAGTTCATACGTTGCAAAATTGCTACGTTTTCACGGGCATAATATTTCTGCGCCATTGCTGCGCGTTCATATGTTTCACTTTCTTGATATTCTTCAATCGCTGAAAGTATAAGTTCTTCTTTTTTAGTACCTTCCTCTATTGCTTTAAGAAAGTCTTGATAACTTAACACGTTTTCACCTCTAATCGTTTAATCGTTTAAATTTGATAGTTGCGATTTTCGTCGTTTTCACGAAATACCGGAAACTATCCATGAAGTGGTCGTTTTCTTTAACCGGTTTGTCTTCCGTCGCGTCGCGATCCCATTGATATAAGCCGAATTCTGCAAGACTTTTTTCGCATGATTCGTTGAACATAACAAGTCCTGTTTTCAAAGCCGTCGCACATTCGCTTATTCCATCGATAACGGAATTGTCAGCTTCCTTGACCGAAAATTTACCTTTTCGGCGGATTAATGTTATAAAACTCGTTGCAGAAGGATCTATGATTACATTTTGTATTAATAACTCTCCGACGAATTTAACGAATTCATCATAATATTCTCCATCGGTTTTTTGGTTGTTGCTATCTCTGCCACTGTGGTAATATTCTTTGACGAGATAATAAACGCCGTTTGACAGTCCCCAGAGCGAAAATACGCACGGATTCTGTATACCATAATCAATACTCACCCAATACTTCTCGTACGGTCTAGGCGTGTCAGGAACGTTGTGAAACGATAAGTTATACATAGGGTAGATCAATCCTTCAGCTATGACCCACAGCCCTAAAATGAATCGATCATAAAATACGCCGGAATATTCTTTTTTGATGTTTTCTATGTATGTAGGATCGAGAAATATATTGTCGTCAATAACGAAATGCCAATTTACTTGATCGATTTTATAGTTGTCGATTATATCTTTTTTCACATAATGATTCGGATTATCCGGATTCGTCGTCGCGTATAACTTCGCGTTCGGTAAACTCAGTCTTGATAATAGCATCTTATAGAAGTCTTCAGGAATCTGCGTTAATTCGTCGATGTACGCCCCGCCAAGCGTCATACCGCGAATTTTACTTTCAGCGCGTTCGTCATTCGCACCTTCAAGATATATTTTGCGACCGTATAAGATACCTTCTTTTTTTGATAATGTGTATTCAAAATCATTACCTACTAAATTTTGTAATAGTCCAAAGCAATTTCGTTTTAAAGATGTTAAAGTTCTGCCTACCATTAGAAATTCATAATTATCAGGGCTATCTGCAACGGTCATAGCGAATTTTAAAAGACTTACCCATGTTTTACCCGAACGAACAGAACCGGATAGAATATTAATTCTTTTATCAATTGCTAATAAAAATTCTTGCTGTTTATCGCTCCATATTTTTCCTGACATCTTTAAGCACCTCTAAAACCTTTGGCATGATACCGCCGTTAATGCTTTGTTCAATATTTATTGCGTTATCCTTCCATCCAAGTTGTTTTAAACTAAAAACAACTGTCGTTTTTTCAAGAGTTCCGTTAAGTCCTCCACGTTCCAAATCAGCTTCTTTTTTATCCAAAAGCCTTTTTATAGATTCAGATAACTTGATATGTTTTTTTTGAAGTTCCATTACATATACATAATTCCAATGATTTTTATAACAAATTTCTTTCAGGATCGGAACAAAAGTATTGTCTGTGTATATTTCGATTTTTTCGATCATATCTGTTATTTTATATTTTTCATCAGTCGGTCTTGCCACTTCCACCACCCCATAAAAAATTGTCCGATTTTCTTGTAATAATCATATCACAAAAAAAGCGAACAAAACGAACAAGTTTTAAAGCCTTATGCCATAAGGACAAAACGGACTTTTTAATGTTAATTGATGAAAAATGTTCGTTTTTCCGAACAAAACGAACAAAACGAACATTTCAGTATATTTAGCTTTTAATTTTCATTTAAAAATCTCTCGTGTGCTATTCGGACACTATCAGCTGTGTTATTTCCACCAATTTGTAAGGCAACCTTTACCCATGACAAACCATCTACATGGCGTAAAGTCATTATCTGACGGATCACACAGTCATCGATCGAATTAATATAATTTTTAAGACGCTCGTATTCAGTTTCTGCGTCTTCAACTTCGTTTTTTAACCGTTGAATTCTATTCTCTAATATAGGGATTTCAAACCTTTTATATGAAATTTCGCGGTTTAAATCACGCAATTGCTTTAACTCCTTATTCGTCACAGGTATGCCTCCTCAAATTTTCAATTAACTAAGTGTTAACATTTCTTATTCTGCCACGTTTGTCAGACTTGTTGTACAGGTACGCAACGCGCTTACGAATGGCGGCGATATCGTCGGGCGTGATTGTGTATTGCGGGTGCATATGCCGTACTTCCGGATGGTGCTTGTGCGGTGTAGCGTGGCGCATATTATTCAACCTCCCTCGCGACCCACAACGGACAATTGACACGCTGCCTATCAGCGGTGTTGATGTACCATTGACACTGCCTGCCATATTTACAATTTGAACAATGATTAGCCGATTTGTTACTTTCCCAATACTCCAGTAGTTGCCTTGTCCATTCTAACAATCCGGCGATTTCGTCAATTCCGAAATATAAATTACAATGCTTACAATCACTCGACGGCGTTGATATCGGACACATCTTACAAACGCCTATTCTTAACTCCAACGCTTCTAAATCTTCAAGTTTCACCGTTCTCACCACCCATCAACCTCTCATAACACGCCTTGATAACTTTCGCGTCATCGAGCGCATTATGCTTATAACCTTTCATACCAACAAATTCTTCACGGTTTACGTCCGGATCGATACCTTTCAGCTTGAAAACTGTGCAAATATCGTATGGAATATACCATACTTTTTCCGGGACATTAACAGCGCGTCCGAAAATATGATTAAATAATACCCAATCATACGCCAAACAGTCAGCCCACACTTCAACATGGTTAAACTGGTTCAGCCATTCACGCAATTCGTGTCTTATAGCTGATTTGTTACCGCGTAACTCTACGCTCCATTGTACAGTCAACGGGATGTTCGGAACATGCTTAGATTTTATATAATATTCCTGCTCTCCGGATTGTGGTTCCTTAAACCGCAAATTCGATATTACATGTTTAGCGATCCATTCATCAACCTGTTTTTTGTTATAGTCATTGAACTCGGCGTAGAACGTCCTGCCGTCCTCAGATACTATGCCTATGCTTATTAATGTTGTATATTTATGTAAGCCTGTAAATTCCGTGTCTAAAAATATTTTCATTCTGTTTTCTCCTTCTCATTCGATCCCATCCGCATTTATGCGGTTACACTCCTCCAATGCCGCTTCGGGCGTAGTGAAGAAAGTTTGGTCTACCGTTTCCTCGGACATCATTTTTATTGCCCAAGCATTATTTTCTTCGATTTTGTAATAACATTCGTAGTGACTATAATCAATTATCACTTGTACGCCTGTAATTATGTATGTGTGATAATATAGTACCCATTCTTTTGTTGACTGCACCTCTAATATGTTCCACAATTCCTGCCCGATGTCATACTTAGTCGTTATCGTCATACTCGCTCCTCCATCGCAACCCAAAACGGGCAGTTGATACGCTGTTCATCAGCGGTATTGACGTACAATTGGCACTGTCTGCCCGATTTACAATTTGAACAATGATTAGCAGATTTGCTCCAATTCAACGGCAACTCGTTGCCGATATATTCCAACAATTGCCTTGTCCACTCTAACAATCCTGCTATTTCGTCAATGCCAAAATATAAATTACAATCCTTACAATCCCTCGACGGCTTTGTAACAGGACACATCTTGCAAACTCCTATTCTTAACTCCAACGCTTCTAAATCTTCAAGTTTCACCGTTCTCACCCTCCCTTAACAGTTCCGGATTGTCGTGGATGTTGCCGATGATAAAACATTCTTCCGCATATTGATATAACCATTCGTTATCGAAATCGCTGTCCTTGATTATCAAAAACCATGCGGCGCCAATCCACTCAACAACATAATTGCATTCATAATCTTGTATTCGGCAAATATCGCCCTCAAAAATCAACTTTTTGTTACAGTCAGGTAACCCCGTGCATTGCCCGAGCGTGGCGGGGTCGATAACGTGCATTTCCTCGTATTCGTCCAGATTATTAATCACGTCAATGGTATGTCTGCCATCGCCGGAATAAGAATGGCAACCGTAAGCCCATTCGCCATTATCAACTCGCTTCCCGCGATATATATGTCTGTCATTCATTTTTATCACCGTCCTCATTTTTTATAGGGCAATATTTTTTAATCAATACTCCGCCTAACTATTCCCGATTTCATTTAAATTCATCCTTTCAAACTCAATCTTCCAAACCCAAGGATTATCCTCCCACATTTTTTCCGCCCATTCCTCGAATCCTAAATCCGCAATTACGCATACTATATCGTTGCATGACACTCTTCCCAATTTCGGAACGCTCATCATTTCCGCCATGCTTTTGAAATTCAATATGTCACCTACCGTTCGGACGCCCGCGCGGTACAGCCAATTGAACGAACGTGCCGATAGCGGTAGTTTCTCTATACGTAAATCTTTTTTGTCATTCATTTTATCGCTATTCATAACGTTTTATTCTCCTTTATTCAAAATATATTCATCACTACCTCAGCTCGCTGAGGATCGGCTCACCCACCAACTCTAACGCCTCCTCCACGCTCCGCGCCACTCCTGCGGCAAAGCCCAACGCCCTCATTCCCTCCAAAAACTGCTCCTGCTCAGGCGACGGCTTGTTTCCGCCGGACTTCACCTCGATGAAATACGCCTTGCCGTTCTTGAACGCCACCAAGTCCGACCACCCCTTAGGCAGTCCGGTATCGAACCACCGCCCGTCCGGCGTTTTCATCTTGCCAACGTTTCCGCGTGCCACGAAATACCCCTTCCACTCCAATGCGGAACGGATCGCGTTTTGCAGATCGTGTTCGGATATTGTGCTTTTATACGCCTTTTTTGGCGATATACTCCTTGATCCTGCGTTCATATTCCTTGTACCCCAATTTCAAAGTATTTAAGTACGTTTTATACTTCTCGTAATTCACCCAGACGTTCGATTTTATCGTCATACATGACATTTCCACTTATGAATCTCATCCTTTCGTATCTGTTCTTTCGTCCGACGATCGTATTTGACGTTCTTGATAAACTTATCACAGTACGCACACCGCATTTGTATTGACTTGTTCGACGGTACCCATATAAAATTAGGCGCGTCACACCCGCAGTCCGAACATTCAAAAACGTCCGGAACTTCTATTTCAATACCATTCACAATTTCAGTCATAAATCAAATCTCCTCTAAATTTTCGATCGGTTCCCAATGGTAACTCTGCCAGCCGTACACGACATTTTCAAAACGCTCGTTCAGGAAACGCTTGCTTTCCTTCTCAAAGTACAAGCCGATGAGTTCGTCCTGATAACCCAGATCACGGTTTTTCATGACTTCAATGCAATTCGAATATCCCTTATCAACGAAACTTTGAATTACGGGTTTACCATAAAACTCGCCTGCTCGCTTCTTGAAATCCTCGTTCACGCGATGGCACATAATCACGTTATCAACAGCATTCGTCAAATCTGCTGTACCGCTGATGTCGTCCTTGCGTATGAATCCGACAGCTTTACGCGGATGGCAAACGAAAACGATATGAATATCATGTTCTTTCGCTGTCCTAACGATGTCGAGAATAACGCCTGTCTGCCGTTCGTACTTGTCACCGATGACCGCCGACAGGTCGATCGACATGAGATTGTCGATGTACACGATGTCTGTTTTTTCGTTTTTTACCGTTTCTTCAACGGTTTTCAGAACGTCCGCAAACTTAACCCCGACGAGGTTATTGTGGATAAATAACTTGTCCTTCGCCCAAATATCAATCTGCTCGCTTATGTACTTCGGCGTAAAATAAACGTTCTCGCCGTATTGACTTTGTTTCGTGTGCTGCCGTCCGGCGGCTTGAAGATGAAGCCACGTCTTGATACGTTCTTTAGTCATTTCACCGCTGAACAGCGTGCATTTGAACCCTTTTTCGATGTTGTTCAGCATGAATTGCCCGATGATCGTAGACTTGCCTGAACCGTTGTTTCCTGAAATAACTGTGACTTCTTTCTTGTTGAAACCGATGATTTTACTGTCAAGCATACGGATCCCTGTCGGCATACTCACAATCTGACTGCGGTCAATATTGTTTATTTCGTGCAACTGATAATACTGCTTGATTTCTGTTTCAGGTTCTTCCGGCTCAACATTAAACGGCATGTATACCGCTGTTGTACGCGTGCTGTCATATTGACGTTTGGATTTAGGTTCAAACATCTCACGTACATCGCTCCACCTGCGGTCAGAGCATGAATTGTGAAAGCATTTGAATCCTATCGCGCCTGTGTTCATCACTGCTATCATGCTGTCCGGCGACTTATGATTCGGGTTGAACGGACACTCTTCAAGCAGGTATTTTGTGCTGTTTGAAGTTTCGACAACTCGCTCAACACGTAAATATTTAGCCATGAAGTTTTTAATATCAAAATCGCCATACATGGCGTTGTCGCCTATATTAGCGGCATACATACCGTTGGCATAGATCGGTTCGGGTTTCGGCAGCATATCCGCGACTTTCTTGATAAGCCGAACGTCTGTAATGTTTATCTCATTCGGAACTTTGATGATACGGCTAAGCCTGTGCGGACGTTCAGGTGTGTTAGCACCTTTGCGGGCGACGGTACCGTACAACTTCGTGATACGGCTCGCGTTGTATACGCTCGTGTCGATGCTCACTTTGTCGTCAGTGAATACCGCGTCAAGATATTTCAAGAAGTTTTTGATAAGTTCGGTTATTTCGTCCGCGTTTTTTAGGTTGACTTTGTACAGCAGATGATACCCGTTACCGCTGTCTGCGACTACAGGGTACGAAAAACCGACGTCGCGTAAGTGATTATAAATTCTGCATAACGTCAGACGTGAAAGTTCCTTTTCAGCGTCGGAACTGCTTGTACCGCTTGAACGGTTCGGATCGGCGTCTATCAGGATCCATGAACGGGGTTCAATGTCTTTGTCGCTTGTCGTGACTTTAACGCCTTTTATATACTTCTCGCGCTGTTCACGGCTGTAGCAATCATCTTTAACGTCGTTTAATGTGAAGTAGCAATTCTCGTAATACAAACCGTTTAACCCTTGCAGAAGATTCACATACGGCTCTTTGAAATATCCGCTTGTAACGATTTTTTTGTTGTCATACATACGGATCTCAACAAGCCCGGATTTCAATATCTCAAGCGTCCGCTGTACTTCGGATAGGTCGGTTTTTAGTTCTGCCATTGCGTATAATCCACCTCGCCATCGTCGTCAAGCTTTTTGTGTGTTTCCGGTTGTGCAGGATTATCTTTCTTGCACCAATTCAAAATCGTGACATAATGATTCTTGTAGTCACAATACTTTCTAATTCCTGATTCGATTTTGGAATCAAGGTAATCGATTTTGTCCGAAATTACCCATTCTTCGAAACGCCCAACAAGATTGTCATACTCTTCTTGGGTTAATTTTACGTTCCGAAATTCCCCGAAAGAGAGTGTGAGAGTGCGCGCCTCGCGCGCGTCTCTCTTCTCTTCTTTTCTCTTCTTATTCTCTTCTCTTATACTAAGCGAGAAGTTTTCAGAATCATTCTGGAATTGTTCTTGATTTTGTTCGGAATAATTCTGAACTTTTTCAAGAATCATTCTGGAATTTTCGTCGAATCGTTCTGTACTGTTTTCAGAATCATTCTGGAATGGATCGGGAATTTTACTCGACTGAGGTTTATCGACTTTCTGCCAACTTTCCCAGTTGTCTAATCTGTAATAATCGTTTCCGTCATGTGCGTAGAACGTCACGGACATATTAGAACCTATCTCCGATAGGGCTTTCTCTACGTCGATGATCCGCATTCCGTCATCATAAGGGAATATTACTGATTTTAAATAAACTGGTTTAGCTCGTCCTTTTCCATAATCGTCAGCCATTGAAAACATACCGATAAATAGTAATCTTGCAAATAATGATAATTTTGAAAAATCTTCGCTTTGCCATATTTCAGGATGTATCATCCTTCTTCGTGCCATCTATATCACCGCTCTCAGAACGGCAAATCTTCGCCTGTTATGTCTTCCATTTTCGGCTGCGGCGGTATTCCGTTATTTTCCGGTAACAGTTTCGGTTTCGGTACCTCAAACAAGTTCTTACGGATGTGATCCGTGCATCTTAAATACCGCGCCCGTGTGATGAACCGTAATTCGCCGTTCTGTGCTCTGTACTGTTCCTGCCCAAATATCGCGCCGATGTACTTGCCGACCAATTTCTTCTCATCAAAATCGAACTTGAATCCGGCATTGCTTTTTTCGATTTCCGAAATCACGCCTTTGAAATTCGGAAGCTGTTCGCCTTCCGTACCTTGACGGCAGATCGCGCCGTTGTGCCATTTCTTTGGGTCGTATGTACTGTTGTCATACTGTCTGCGGTAGAATCCGGTGTATTCGCCTTCCGCTATGTCGATGTATATTTCAAGCATATTCTTACCGTTCTTGCTTACAGTTTCGACCGCTTTAACTATCTTGCATATGTAACCGCCGTCCGGCAGACGTTCGTATTCACCCGGTATTGTGATCGCTGATTCGTTGTATCCTTGTGGCATTTTCATTTTTTTATTCTCCTTTAATAATTTTTAAGTTAGCGGCATTTATGCCGTAATATTCTCTTATTTTTGTATCAACAAATTTCAAATCATTGTCTATTTCGAATTTGTCGAACATTTCCATCGGTGATTTACAAGTTGTATATCCGTCAGAACGGGTTATAAATACGTGCTGTCCTTGATCGTTTATCTTTGCCATCAGCACGATTGAAAATAACCCTTCAAGCGTGAGTTGATTATCAAGCATTTTGCCGTTTGTTTTAGCTTTGATTTTGCCGAAATCATTCATTTCTGTGTGGTGCAGGAAGTATACGATCACATCATTCGGCAATTGCATGACGGCTTTGATGAGGTCATAAAACGATTTTGCCATTTCTGTGAACTTGCCGTAGCCTGTTTCGTAGACTTTGTCGAACATATGGAATGCTAATAGATACTGACTGTCGTCTATCACGTATGTTTTCAATGATGCTTTATTCAATCCGGCATGGATCGTTCCGTATGTGGAGTTATCTATTTTGTTGAGTTTCTTCCTGAACGGCAGCGGTTTGTTCGCTACATTGAATATTCCGACTTCGTTGAACTCGAAGTTACGCAATGACGCCGACTTGCCGCTTCCTGATTCGCCCATTATTAAGACTGGAATACCAATAAGTCATTCCTCCTCTCGTAATGTAATACTTCATCGGCTTATATTTATACCGTTTCATGTAATCATGCAAATTGTTTATTAATTTCTCATGTTGGCATTTGCTATGTACATATCCTTTGAAGATTCCCAAATATATGGTATCTTCATCATCATATATTGCTTGTCTGCATAAATCGCAGTCGCCGTAATTTGTATTCCCAAATTCGTAGTCGCTGTGCAACTCCAGCTCGCTGGAGATGTAATTTTCATCGGCATATATGCCGTTTATTATTTCTTGCATTAATTTTTTTACCTCCAAATTATTGATTTGTTCATAAATTTGTGGTATGATAAATATGTATTTATTTTTGTATCATACCCTTAGCGTGTACCAGATTGCAGTCTGTTACGCGCTTTTTTCACGCGCTTACGCCATTCACGGTGATGTTTTCTTCAACCAACTCCGCTTCCTCTTTCGTGAATACGATTCCGCCGAACGGCTTTCCTGCGTTGATCTGTATTAAAAGTTTCCGGTTAGCTTCATAATACTGGCGGTTCTCGTCGTATATTTTATTGAACATCCTCGTCAGTTCAACATAATCGTCACAGTTGTATTCGAAGTCGCCGATAAATTCATTGAGCGCGTCAAGCTCTTCTTTGTATATCGGCTTGCTTAGCATTTTTATGATCTTTTTAAGCCCGTGTGTTGTTTTTATGCTCGGTTCTCTCATTTCCTTCACCTCCTGTTAAAAAATCTGTGGATTGTATCGGCATTCATGCCGTTGGATTATGCTACAAATAAACTCTCGACGGATCCTCCCAGTTTGTACGCTATCGCTGTGAGCTCGTTAAGGGCAAACTCAGTCCTGCCGGACATTTTGTTACGCCATGAGCTTTCACATATGCCGACTATCGCCGCCAGCTCATACGGTTTGATACCCGCGATCGTGCAATATTTTTTAATGTTTCCGACAACGATGCTGCGGTTTTT
>Ga0123356_10005841_pt1 | contig 12496 bp, 8 predicted proteins | sample TergutEmb28metaG_2_FD_92546 | JGI IMG/M metagenome (GOLD analysis project Ga0123356, IMG submission 92546) | Embiratermes neotenicus P3 segment gut microbial communities from Petit-Saut dam, French Guiana - Emb289 P3 | ecosystem: Host-associated > Arthropoda: Insects > Digestive system > Gut ... | reverse complement strand
GTGGAGCTGCTGTTTCCCGTGGAGGATCCGGCGCTGCGCGCGCGGGTGCGCGGGATATTGGAGCGCGAATGGAGCGATACCGAAAAGGCGTGGGTGATGAACGCCAAGGGGGATTACAGCCGCGTGTGCCGAAAAGAAGGCAACCCGCAGGTAAACAGCCAGGAGGCGTTGATCATAACTTGATCCACGGCACGCGACGGGACGCCGAGGGCGGCGTCCCCTACGAGGTTACGGCCATATGCGTCTGTGGGTGCGCCCGTTCCCATTGTAGGGGATGCCGCCCTCGGCATCCCGCCGCTTGCTGATAGAAAGGTGGCCCCATGACAAACCAAATACTTAGTATCCAAGGCATGCATTGCGCAGCCTGCGCCCAGCGGCTGGAAAAAATCATCCAAGCCCTTGCGGGTGTAGAAAGCGCCTCGGTAAATATCGCTACGGAAAAAGCAACAATCGTGTATGATCCACAGCAAATCCGCCTATCCGACATACGTGAGGCCATCACAAAGGCTGGGTTCCAGGTGGTTGCAGGCGAAGAACGGGTGCACAAACAAAAGGAAGTAAAAACACTTGGCTATCGGTGCATCATCGCTATGGTGTTTACCCTGCCACTCTTTTACATCTCTATGGCTCCGATGATCCATATGATACCCTTGCCCTTTGCGGCAAGCCTGCATCATGCCATGGCTCACAATCCCCTGGAATACGCCCTGGCCCAATTGCTGCTCACCATCCCCACGCTCATTGTGGGGCGCAGGTTTTATACCGATGGCTTTAAAGCGCTGATCCGGCGCAGCCCCAATATGGATTCCCTCATTGCCATCGGGACAGGTGCGGCCATGGTATTCAGCCTGTACAACACCTGGCGGATTGCCAGGGGTGATGCCATGGCGGTGGATGCCTTGTACTATGAAACCGCAGGTGTGATCATCGCGCTGATCCTGCTAGGCAAAACCCTGGAAGCCCTGTCCAAGGGCCGGACGGGGGAGGCGATCGAGAAGCTGATGGGGCTAACGCCATCCACTGCCGTGGTCTTATGGGAGGGCGGGGAGAAAGAGATACCCATCAGCGAGGTGGAGATCGGCGATATCGTGGCGGTGAGGCCGGGCGGCCGGATTCCGGTGGACGGCACGGTGACCGCTGGCCATACGGCCATTGACGAGTCTATGCTCACCGGGGAGAGTTTGCCCGTGGACAAAGAAGCGGGCGACTCCGTGTACGCCGCGTCTTTAAATACCACGGGCACGATCCGCTTTCGGGCAGAGAAGATCGGCGCGGACACGGCGCTGGCGCGGATCATTCAGCTGGTGGAGGACGCCCAAGGCTCCAAGGCCCCCATCGCCCAATTGGCGGATATCGTAGCCGGAACCTTTGTGCCCGTGGTATGCGCCATTGCGGTGCTGGCGGGGATCGCCTGGTTCCTGGGCACGGGCGAGATACGATTTGCGCTAACGATATTTATATCGGTACTGGTGATCGCTTGCCCCTGCGCCCTGGGGTTGGCTACGCCCACGGCCATTATGGTGGGCACGGGCAAGGGCGCGGAAAACGGCATATTGATCAAGGGCGGCGAGGCGCTGGAGGTGGCCCATGGGATCACCGCCATGGTGTTGGACAAAACGGGCACCATTACCGAGGGCAAACCCGCTGTGACTGATGTGTTGCCCGATAGGGTTGAGGCCGATGAGCTGCTGCGGTTGGCCGCATCTGCCGAAAGAGCTTCGGAACATCCCCTGGGCCAAGCCATTGTTCGGAGCGCCATCGAAAAAGGGTTGGCCCTTTGGGAGGCGGAGCGTTTTATGTCCATCACAGGGCGCGGCATTGAGGCGACAGTCAACGGTCAAACTGTTCTGGTGGGCAATTGCAAGCTAATGGAAGAGCGCGGCATTTCTCTTATGGAATGGGAAGAGACAGTTCACAAGCTGGCGGGTGAGGGAAAAACGCCCATGTATGTGGCGGCAAACGGCGGCATGGGTGGTGTGATCGCCGTGGCGGATGTGGTGAAACCCTCCAGCCATGCCGCGATTCAAATCCTAAAAAAAATGGGCATCGAGGTGGCAATGATCACCGGCGACAGTCAAAAAACCGCCGAGGCTATCGCACGTCAGGTGGGCATCGATCATGTGCTGGCTGAGGTGCTGCCCGAGGATAAAGCAAACGAAATCAAAGCATTACAAGCCCAGGGCAAAAAAGTCGCCATGGTGGGGGATGGCATCAACGACGCGCCCGCCCTGGCCCAAGCGGACATCGGCATCGCCATAGGCTCCGGTACGGATATTGCGATGGAGAGCGCCGATATCGTGCTGATGCGAAACGACCTGATGGACGTACCCACGGCCATCCGCTTGAGCAAACGAACCATGCGCACCATCAAACAAAACTTATTTTGGGCCTTTGGGTACAATGTGATCGGCATCCCGGTTGCGGCGGGCGCCCTCCATTTGTTTGGCGGGCCGCTGATGAGCCCCATGCTTGCGGCGGCGGCCATGAGCTTAAGTTCGGTTTCGGTGCTGGCCAACGCGTTGCGGTTGAAAAGGTTTCGCGGAACATAAATGTTATATTGACTAACAGTTGCCAAAGACATGCGGCAGTAGTATAATTATGGAGAAAGGAATGATAAAAAATGCAAAAATATGAAAACGCAATGAACATCATGGCCGAACGCTTTGGCAAAGACAGCCTTATCGCAATCGCTACAACCGATGGCGAGCGCCTGTACAACCGGATGGTTGACGCTTATTACGAAAACGGCGTGTTTTACATCAGCACATACGCACCCTCAAACAAAATGAAACAAATCGAAATGAATCCAGAAGTTGCCATCTGTGCTGTGGATTGGTTCAGCGGACACGGCACGGGCAAGAACCTCGGTTGGGTGCTGGAGCCGCAAAATAGTGAAATCAGGTCAAAACTTCGCGAAGCGTTCGTGTGGTATGACGACGCAAACAATGAGCAAGATAAGAACTGTTGTATTCTTGAGATTCGTCTTACGGACGGCATGCTGATAAAGGACCACCATGCGATACGTTATCAAATGGACTTTCTGAATCAAACGGCGCTGCTGAGCGAGAATTGGGGAGAATTTAAGTAGAAACTGATGAACCGCCGCTGCATAGCAGGGCGGTTTTTTATGTGCTTTTCCTCTAGCCCAATAATTATTTATGTGCTATAATTTGCATACGCCAACCGAAATACAGAACAGGAGCGTGCGCCGGGCATGAGAAAAAAACAATGTGTTGCCATGCTGTTGGCAGGCGGGCAGGGGAGCCGGTTGGGCATTTTAACCAAGCATATGGCCAAGCCCGCCCTGCCCTTTGGCGGGAAGTATCGGATCATTGACTTCCCCCTTTCCAACTGCTCTAACTCCGGCATCGACGTGGTGGGGGTGCTCACCCAGTATCAGCCGCTGGAGCTAAACGCGTACATCGGCTCAGGCTCGCCCTGGGATCTGGATTTAACCAACGGCGGTGTGTTTGTGTTGCCGCCCTATGTTAAGGGTAAAAGCGGCGAGTGGTATCGGGGCACGGCCAACGCCATCTGCCAAAACATCGGTTTTGTGGAGCAGTTTAACCCCGAGTACGTGCTTGTGCTGGCCGGTGACCACATTTACAAGATGGACTACAACGCCATGCTCACCTACCACATCCAAAAGCAAGCCGATGTAACCATTGCCGTGCTGGAAGTACCGTGGGAAGAGACCGGCCGGTTCGGCATCATGGATACCGACGAGTGGGGCCGAGTTGTAAAGTTTGAAGAAAAACCCAAGAAGGCCAAAAGCAACAAGGCCTCCATGGGTGTGTACATATTCACCTGGAGCAAGCTGCGCCATTACTTAGAGCGGGACGAAGCCGATCCCAAGTCTTCCAACGACTTTGGCAAAAACGTGATCCCCATGATGCTGGGGGAGAACCAGGGCGTGTATGCCTATCCCTTCGAAGGCTACTGGAAAGACGTGGGTACTGTAGAGAGCCTGTGGGAATCCAACATGGACCTGCTGCAACAACCCATGCCCATCAATTTGGACGACAAGCGCTGGCGCATCTACGCCCGCAATCCGGGTATGCCGCCCCACTACATCGCCCCCGGCGCTTTGGCCGCCAATACGCTGATGACCGAGGGTTGCGAGGTATTTGGCGAGGTGCGGGGCAGCGTGCTGTTTGCCGGTGTGCAGGTGGAGGCTGGGGCCCAGGTGCTCGATGCCGTGGTGATGCCCAGGGCAAAAATCGCCCGGGGAGCCAAGGTGCAGCGGACCATCGTGGCCGAAGATGCGGTGATCGGGCCGGGCTGTTTGGTTGGTGAACCCGAGGGCAACATTGCGGTGATCGGCCCCGGCGCGGTGCTTGCGGCGGGCACGGTGGTGCTGGCGGGTGAGCAGATTGAAGCAGGGAGGCAGTGCTGATGAAAGACATCATGGGCCTTATCTACACCGGCGAAAATGACGCGCGCCTGCGTGAGCTTACCCAGGTGCGGGCTGTGGCGGCGCTGCCGGTGGCAGGCCGATACCGCGTGATCGATTTCCCTGTATCCAGCATGGTCAACACCGGCATCCGCAACGTGGGTGTAATCACCCAAAAAAACTACCATTCGCTGATGGATCACCTGGGCAGCGGCAAGGAATGGGATCTCCACGGAAAAAACAACCGTTTGGCCATCCTCCCGCCCTTTTTAACGCGGGAAAACATAGGCGTATACAACGGTTTGGTGGACGCGCTGCAATCCAACGCCAATTACCTTCACCGCTGCAGGCAGGAATACATCATCCTAACCACCAGTCACTTTATCATCAACACGGATTTTCGTGATATGATGCGCTTTCACGCCGAAAAGGACGCGGACGTCACGCTGCTCTACACCAACGATCCGGCCATGCGCCGTGTGACCCAGGGCAGCGAGAGTACCTTTTTTACCACCGACAGCAACGGTCGCATCGTGGGCATGGAGATTGACCCTACCACACCCACTCGCGAGCATACGGTTATTGAGGTATGCCTGCTCAAACGTGAGTTGCTGCTTCACTTGGTGGATCAGGCGGCGGCCAACGGCCAGCACGAGTTTATGCGCGGCGTGCTCCAGCCGCTGATCAACGACGGCTCGCTGCATGTGCACGGCTATGAGCACAAGGGCCGGGTTTGGCGCATCCAATCGGTGCAGGATTACTTTCAATTCAATATGGATTTGTTGGATAGCCGGGTGCGCGGCGAGCTGTTTAGCCGTGGGTATCCGGTATACACCAAGCTGCGCGACGACATGCCCACCCGCTATGTGGGCGAGGCCGCTGTTACCAACTCCCTGGTGGCCGACGGTTGCGTGATTGAGGGCAAGGTGATTAACTCGGTGGTGTTCCGCGGCGTGCGCATTGCCAAGGGCGCGGCGGTGCGCAACAGCGTGGTGATGCAAGACGCCGAGGTGGAGGCCGATGCCGAGCTTGACTGCTGCATACTGGACAAACAAGCGGTGATCCGCAGCAAGGGCCGGTTGATTGGGCCGCCGGCGTATCCTATTGTGATTGCTAAGGGTGTGGTGATTTAGAGGATTGGCGGCGAACTGCTTGCATTCCACAGCAGGTTACCCGTATAATATCAAATAAAGAAGCAAAAGGAGGAAATGATATGAAGATTCTGTACGCGGCGTCGGAATGTGTGCCGTTTATCAAAACGGGCGGCCTGGCCGACGTGGCGGGCGCGCTGCCCCCGCAGCTTAAGGCGCGGGGGGTCGAAGTGCGGGTGGTGCTGCCCCTTTACGGGCAGATCGTGCAGCACTGGCGCGACCAAATGAAGTTAGAAGCTGAGTTTGAGGTGGAGCTGGGCTGGCGGCGCCAATATTGCGGCGTGCACTCGCTGGAGCACCAGGGCGTCACCTTTTATTTTCTGGATAATGAGTATTATTTCAATCGCCCCTATGTGTACGGTCTAGGCGGCGATGAGTATGAGCGCTACGGCTTCTTTTGCCGCGCCATACTGGATTTTTTGGCCCGCGTGGACTTCCAACCCGACGTGATCCACTGCAACGACTGGCAAACTGGCATGGTGCCGCCGCTGCTGAAGATACAATATGCTCATGTGCCCTTCTATGCCAACATCACCACCGCCATCACCATCCACAACCTGCAATACCAGGGCGTGTTTACCATCAAGGATGTGCAGGATACCTTGGGTTTGGGCGACGATTTGTTTACAGCCGACAAGCTGGAATGTTACGGTTGCGCCAACTACTTAAAGAGCGGCATGGTGTACGCGGACGAGATCACCACCGTGAGCCCCAGTTATGCCGAGGAGATTCAAACCGCCTATTACGGAGAGCGGCTGGACGGCCTGCTCCGCGCCCGCCGCGGGCAGTTAAAGGGCATCCTAAACGGCATCGATGTGCAGGAATATGATCCGGCCAACGATCCGCTGATTTACGCGCCTTTTAGCGCGAGTGCGCCCGCTGCCAAGGCCGATAATAAGGCCGGTTTGCAAAAAGAGCTGAACCTCAATGTGGATCCGTCGGTGCCCCTGATCGGTATCGTGACCCGGCTTTCCCACCAGAAGGGGCTTGACTTGATCGACTATGTGATCCGCGAGCTGATGGACGAGGGCATCCAGTTGGTGATGCTGGGCATGGGCGATGCCAAGTATACCGATTTGTTCTCCTGGGCCGAGGGCGCTTTCCCCGGCCAGGTCGCGGCCCGGTTTGCCATGGACAATCAGTTGGCCCATCGGATCTATGCGGGTTCCGATATGTTCCTGATGCCTTCGCTGTTTGAGCCCTGTGGCCTGTCGCAGATGATCTCGTTGCGCTACGGCACCATTCCCATCGTGCGCGAGACCGGCGGCCTGCGGGATACCGTGCTCTCTTACAACAAGTTTACCAATGAAGGAAACGGCTTTAGCTTCTTTAACTACAATGCCCACGATATGCTGCATAGCGTGCGCCGTGCGGTGCGCTACTATCGCGAACAGCCCGAGATTTGGCGGCAGATGGTGCAACGTGGCATGGAGAGCGACTTTAGCTGGGGGCATTCCGCCGGGGATTACATAACCATGTATAAAGACCTGCGCAGCAGCGGCAGACGGCCCGCGCCTGCGGCTTCCAAGCCGAAGCGCGCACCTGCCAAACGCGCCGAGCAGGTGTCGGGCAGCGCGGAGGCTACGCCCGCCAAAAAGCCTGCGGAGAAAAAGGCAGCGCCTAAGAAGGCTGCGCCCGCTAAGGCGGAGGCCGCGCCAGCGGCCAAGAAGCCTAGCGCTAAGAAGCCTAGCGCTAAGAAGCCGAAGGTAGAATAATGGACTTCACCCAAATCGAAGCCCTTAAAAACAAGCTCCATTCCCTGCGCGCCCTGAACGCAACCGAGCAAAAGCGCCTGCGGCAAGAGTTTATGATCGAAAACACATACAACTCCAATGCCATTGAAGGCAATACGCTTACCCTGCGGGAAACGGCGCTTATTCTGCAAGAGGGTGTCACCATCGCGGAAAAATCGGTAAGGGAGCACCTGGAGGCCATTGGTCACAAAGACGCCTTTGAATATATGGTGTCGTTGGCCGACGCAAACGCGCCCCTCACCGAGCGAGTGATCAAGGAGCTTCATACCCTTGTGCTCATCAACGACGCCGCAAACAGAGGCGTGTATAGGCGTGTGCCCGTGGCCATTGTAGGCGCTTCCCAAACGCCACCCCAGCCGTACCTTGTGCCCGTTCAGATGGAAACTTTAATAGCTGACTACGAAGGTATACTGCGAAACAAACACATCATCCAGGTTGTGGCTGAGTTCCATCTGCGTTTTGAAAGCATCCACCCTTTTATCGATGGCAATGGGCGCACAGGAAGGCTTCTTCTGAACCTGGAGCTGATCAAGGCAGGGCTGTTGCCGGTCAACATCAAGTTTGCTGACCGGCGAAAATACTATGATTGTTTTGATCATTACTACACCAGCGACTATAGCCCAGACGCCATGGCTGGCCTGATCGCCCAATACGAAACCGAGGAGTTGCAAAAGCGTATAGCCATGTTATCTTTTTAACCGCTCCCAAGCCGCCCGGATGGCGTTTTGATTTTGCACGCCGTAGTTTGGGTCGTTCCGCCTGGCCTCTTCCATATCGCGGAAAAAGTGCACGCACAGGTGGCCGTCAAACCCGTTGCCCCTGATGGAGCTGGAAAGATGGGGCACATTGTGCATGGTGGCCAGTATCCATCGGCCATCGGGCATTTTTGCGTATACCGGCTTGGGCGTCCAGGTATTGATGTAACCAAAGGCTTTGAACATAATATCGGTGTCCAACTGGGTGAGGGGTTCGCTGTCCGCATGATTGCCCATGGCATAAATCTTTAAGTTCCAGCCCAGGCCGGTGACCGGATCAAACACCGTAAAGGTTTGCCCGGAGCGATACTTTAGCCGAACGTCGCTAAACCAATGGGCCAGCTCCACCTGGCTGGGGGAGGGGCCTTCTATCCTGCCCGCGCCTTCGGGCAGGGGTTTGGGGCCGGGGGCGGCCTCTGAGGCCGGGCGGGGCGTGCGGTCGTACAATATGGTTTGGGTGGCCGGGCCTGCGATGCCGTCTATGCCGGTGCCGTTGTTTGCTTGAAAGGCCCTTACGGCGGTTACTGTTGCGGCATCGTAGGCGCCGGTGATCCTGCCGGTGTAATAGCCTAGGATTTGCAGCGCGGTTTGCAGCGATGTCACCGCCGCGCCCGAGCTTCCCCTGCTCAGCAGCTTATAGGATCCAGAGGGGCGCAGATGGCTCACGCTGTTGTTGGATGAACCTTGCTGGGGGTTTGGTGGGGGAGTGGCGTCGATGTTTGTCGGCGGAGCGCTGCTTTCGCTGCCGATCAGCAGGTTTGCGGTTTGTGCGCCCACAACCCCGTCGCCCCGCAGCCCATTTTGTATCTGAAAGCGGATCACAGCATTGCGTGTGCCTGGCCCGAAAATACCGTCGAGCCCATTGGGACTAAAGCCATGTTGGAGTAGCAGCCGCTGGAGCTCAAGCACGTCCGCCCCCCTGGTACCCTGGCTGAGTACCCGGGAACCCAGCTGGGAGCCGGAGGGCCCGGGTGGAGCGGGTGGATCAAAGGCGGCAGGCGGTTCCGAGGCGCTGGGCGGAGCAGATGTGGCGGATGGAGCCGGTGTGGAACCCGGTGGTGGCGGCGGCGGAAGATAGGCATCGAATCCGCCGGAGAGCCCGATGAGATCCTGGCGCATGTAGCCGGAAAATTGTCCGCGCTCTACCTGATACCAGTCCCCTTCCTTGTTCAGCACCGTAAATTCCGTGCCGGCGTTAAACACCTGCACCTGCCGGAAAGAAGTGCCTGGCCCCTCGCGCAGAATTGATCGAACCAGGGTTATACCCGTCAGGGGGTAGGGCGACGCTTCTTCGGCTCCTGCGAGGCCTGAAAACATTAATAAATGCACAAACAAAACCACAAGCAGGCGACGGATGCTCACGAGACCACCTCCATAAAAAGACGCATTTTTTTCGTCGATCTGTAATATATGACGAGCAAATGTGAAAATCCTTCCCGGAAAAGAAAAAATTAATAAATACATGCCGAAATATGACTCCGAAAATATGACTTCATATATGTCGCCACAGACTTAAGGTTGGCCGTATTGCTTTTTGTTGTTACGCATGGTACAATTCCGCGGTAACGCACTGCATTAAATTTCATAAAGCAAAGAGGGGTATTCACCATGATCCAATCCTTTACCGCGATCACCCGGGAGATCGACGAACCTAAGGCCGCTGTGGCCGAGATTTTGGCCGCCCTTGCGCCCGAAAAGAACCTGCGAAAGAATTCGCTGGGTATCGTTACATGTTTTTCGGAGTTTATCGACACAGGGGTTTTGCAAGCCATTTGCGACGCCCTGCCCTTTGACTGCGTTGGCGCCACAACCTGCGTTTGCGCGGCGGAAAAACAGGCCGATCAGCTTGCTTTGGCCGTGATGGTGTTGACCAGCGATGATTGCTGCTTCAAAACAACGGCGACCCCCATTCAAGATAACTTTGCCCAGTCCATTGATTTCGCGGTGTCGGACTTGCTCAAACAATCTCAAGAGAAACCGGCCTTGCTGCTCAGTTATTTTCCGCTGATCAATACCATCAGCGGCGACATGATGCTTACCGCCATCGACAAGGCCACCGGCGGCATTCCGCTTTTTGGCACAACGGCTGTCGATCACATGATGGATTACTCCACTTCCCAAACCATTCACAATGGGCAAGGATTCCGCGAAGCCGCCGTGTTGGCCGCCATTTACGGCCCCGTGAAGTTTGAGTGCGAGGTTGCATCCCTGAACGAAGAAAAAATCAGAAGCCAAAAGGCCGTGATTACCGAGTCCAACGGCAATATCCTGATGGGGGTCAATGGAAAATCCGCGCTGAATTACTTGGAAGAAATCGGCCTTACCAAAGAAGAGCTGTCAACGGGCCTGGGGGTTATTCCTCTGGTTGTGGATCACAAAGACGGCACAAAACCCGTGGCCCGGGCCGTATTTGCCCTCACCCCTGACGGCGCTGCGGTTTGCGGCGGGGCAATGCCCGTGGACGCCACCTTGGCCATCGGTCGCGTGGACATGGCTGATGTGTTGTCCACCACGGAAAATACCCTAAAGCCACTGATGGATGAAGGAGGCGCCGTGCTAAGCTACTCCTGCATAGCCCGCTACCTGGTTTTGGGCACCCAAAACACCGCCGAGGCGGGCAAGGTTATCGAAATTGCTCAAGATGCACCCTATCTATTTGCTTGCAGCGGCGGCGAGATTTGCCCCCTTCCCGACGCGGACGGTAACCTCAAAAACTATTACCACAATTACACCATTGCATTTTGTAGATTGAGCTGATGAACAATGCAAAACCCAACCAACGCGCCACAAAATCAAAACGCTGAAGCATTGTCCGTTGGCGAAATGCAGCGGGAGATTCGTGCCCTTAAAAGAAGGCTTTCCCTTGCGGAAACAAATCTTGCGCGGGCGCATCTTGTTTCTTCTGCGCAGGATCGCGTTGAAATGATTTGGAGCACTTCTTTAAAAAAGGAGCTTCAGTTTTTTAAGCTTGTTTTAGAAAACACAACCAACGTGCTTTGGCTCTTTGATATTGACGGCCGTTTTGCCTATGCTTCCCAAGCCTTTTTGACCGAGGCGGGCATACCCAACTTTGGGCTGATAAACGCCAGGCATTATACCGACGTTTTGCGGCCGTTGATATCCAAAGAGAACCTGGATGGGTTTATTGGGGCCGTGGACAGTGCCGTTACAAAAAAGGAAACGGTGATCTTGGAGCAGCTGATCGATTTTAATGCAAAGGGATCGCCGCGCACATTTTCCATTCACATTACGCCCATGACCGACGACGGCGGCGCAAGCACCGGCATTATGGCGCTGTTTTTGGATATCACCGAAATCAACGACGCCATGGAAGCGGCAAAACGCGCCAACATGGCCAAATCAGACTTCCTTGCCAATATGAGCCACGAGATCCGTACGCCCATGAACGCCATTATTGGTATGACCGCCATTGGAAAATCCGCCGCCGATACGGAGCGAAAGGACTATTGTTTTGTGAAAATCGAAGGCGCGTCCAATCACTTGTTGGGCGTGATCAACGATGTTTTGGACATGTCTAAAATCGAAGCCAACAAATTTGAGCTGGCCCCCACGGAATTTGATTTTGAGCACATGCTCCGGCGGGTTGTGAATGTGGTAAGCTTTCGCGTGGATGAAAAGCAGCAAACCTTTGCCGTGCACATCGACGAGGCTATCCCCAAAACCCTGATTGGGGACGACCAGCGGCTTGCCCAGGTGATCACAAACTTGTTGGGCAATGCGGTAAAGTTTACGCCCGACAGGGGTTCCATCTGCTTGGATGTGAAACTATTGCACGAGGAGAGCGGCATCTGCACCATCCAAATGGCCGTAACCGATACGGGCATCGGCGTAAGCCAAGATCAGCAAGCCCGGCTGTTTAAATCCTTTCAGCAAGCCGAGAGCAGCACAACACGCAAGTACGGAGGCACCGGTCTTGGCCTGGCGATTTCCAAAAGCATCGTGGAGTTGATGGGCGGAGAGATATGGATCGAGTCCGAATTGGGCAGCGGCGCGACCTTTGCGTTTACCGCCCAGTTAATGCGGGGCATGCAAAAAAGCGCCACCCCCTGTGCCAATATCACTTGGAGCGACGTGCGCATTCTGGCCGTGGACGACGATCCGCGCATTTTGGCCTATTTTGAAGAGATTGTGCGGCGAGTTGGCGCGTACTGCGATACCGCTACAAATGGCAAAGACGCCCTGGCCCTTGTGGAAAAAAACGGCCCCTATCATTTTTATTTTATCGACTGGAAAGTAGAGGATATGGACAGCATCCAGCTGGCAAGCGCCTTTAAAGCAAAGCCGGATCCTTGCCCAAGCGTTGTGGTGATGATGACCGCGTCCGCCGATTGGAGCGGGATGGAGCAAACCGCAAAAATCGCGGGTGTGGACAGGTTTTTGTCCAAACCCCTCTTTCCTTCGGCTGTGGCGGAGTTGCTGGTG
>Ga0123356_10005840_pt1 | contig 12496 bp, 7 predicted proteins | sample TergutEmb28metaG_2_FD_92546 | JGI IMG/M metagenome (GOLD analysis project Ga0123356, IMG submission 92546) | Embiratermes neotenicus P3 segment gut microbial communities from Petit-Saut dam, French Guiana - Emb289 P3 | ecosystem: Host-associated > Arthropoda: Insects > Digestive system > Gut ... | reverse complement strand
TCACACACGATTAAAATATCAGGGAGGCAGTATATTTATGAAAAAACTTTTGGCATTCGCGGTAATTTTGACAATGGCGTTCGCGCTTGCGGTTCCTGCGGGGGCCGTTTCGCTGACTGTAAACAACGCTTCACCGGCCATAGACGGGGTGCGCGACGAAGCGTACAGCGGGCCCGTCGCCATAGCTTCGTTCTTCCAGAACGGGGACGGGACCAACAGCATGAGCGGCGCCACCGGAAACGCCTGGATCGCCTGGGACGGCTCGGCTTTGTACTACTACATCGAGATTTACGACAAAACGCCCAACTTCACTTCCGAAACAGAGGGCGGGCACAATGTGGACAACATTGAAATCTATATCGACTGGAACAACGCGAAAGGCGCCGGATTGGGCGCGCCGGTGGTCGACAACGGCGACAGCTGGGGGACCGACAGCGTGGGAACGGAAGACGGATACCCCTACTGGCAAGTCAGGGTCCCCGCGGACGGTTCGGAATTGAGCGGGGCGATATGGTTTGACATGGACTGGGGCGGAGTCGAATGGGCCTCGGAAGCCCATGAATATTTCGCGGGGCCGCTCGACGGCAATTACTCCAACGGATACATCGTCGAAATCAAAGTGCATCTTCCCGGGGGCGTCAGCCTTTCCGAAGGCAAGACGATCGGTTTTGACTTCGGCATAGGCGACAATATCGACGGCAGCGGAAGAGGCGCGCAGATATATGTCGCCGACGTCCCGTGGAACGATCTGCAGTGGTCGACCCCCACGGCGTGCAGCGGCGTCATGACGCTCGGCGGCGCGTATGCGGCTCCCGAAGCGCCGGCCCCAGACAGCGGCGCAAACGATACGGCGGCTCCCCCCGCGGCGGCGGGCGGCGGCGATCCCGCCCCCGAAACTCCTCCCCCCGTACAGGCGCCCCCATCCCCCGCTACGGGCGACCCGCTCATGATAACCGCCTTGGCCGCGCTCCTTTCGGCGGGTTTTGCCGCATTGAAAAAAAAGTCTAAGTGATTAGGGAAAGCAAACGGATATTGTATTTATGGAAAAAACATATGACGAAATAAACGAAAAGATAAAAACCGGCAAAGCGGTCATCGTGACCGCCGAGGAACTCTCGGAATTGGCCGGACAAAAAGGAGTATCCAAAGCGGCTGCGGAGGTGGACGTGGTGACCACCGGCACTTTCGCGCCCATGTGTTCGTCGGGCGCCTTTCTGAGCTTCGGCCACACTTCGCCCAGAATGAGGATGCAGAAGGTCTGGCTCAACGGGGTCTCGGCATACGCCGGAATCGCGGCCGTCGACGCCTACATAGGGGCCACGGAGGTCCCCGACGACGACCCGCTCAACAAAAATCATCCGGGCGAATTCCGCTACGGCGGCGGCCATGTGATCGAAGACCTGGCCGCAAGGCGCCCGGTCAGGCTCAGGGCGCAGAGCTACGGAACCGACTGCTATCCGCGCCGGAGCATAGAGACGACGATAACCTTGGATGAAATCAACGAGGCCGTGCTTTTCAACCCGCGCAACGCCTACCAGAACTACAACTGCGCCGTGAATCTGTCCGAGCGGACGATTTACACATACATGGGCATGCTCAGGCCGAACATGGAAAACGCCAACTACTCGACCTCGGGGCAGCTGAGCCCGCTGTTCAAGGACCCGCACTTCAAGGCGATCGGCGTCGGGACGAAAATTTTCCTCGGCGGGGGGGTGGGATATGTGGCCTGGAACGGGACCCAGCACTCGCCCTCCATGCTCGAAACGGACGGAGGGCAGATGGGCAGCGCCGGGGGCACGCTCGCGCTGATCGGAGATCTCAAGCAGATGAGCCCGAAATGGCTTTTGGGGCTCAGCATCCTCGGGTACGGCGCCTCGCTTGCGGTGGGCGTGGGCGTACCGATCCCCATACTGAACGAGGAAAGCGCGTATTACGCCGCACTCGGCGACAGGGACCTGTACGCGCCGGTGGTGGATTACTCGAGCGCGTATCCGTCCAGATCGGGCGAGGTGCTGTGCCTGGTCAGCTATGCCGATTTAAAAAGCGGCGAAATAACGGTAAACGGCAAAAAGGTGCGGACCGCTCCGCTGTCCAGTATGCCGAAGGCCAGAGAGATAGCCGCAACGCTCAAAAGCTGGATTTCGGAAAATTGTTTCTTGCTGACGCAGCCCGTGAAAATGCTCCCCTCCCCGGAAGATAACGTAAAGCTGAACTTTTTGAATGAAAAAACAGAAAAGACTGAAGAAAGGGGATGAGCGTTGTGGAGTCGAAAAAAATCGTTTTGCGGTTCGGCACCGATATATCGGCCAAACCGATAGTCTACAATTTGGTCAAGAATTACGACTTGGTGGTCAATATCGTCCAGGCCAACGTCAACCCCCAGAAGCAGGGCATCATGGTTCTGGAAGTCGGCGGGCAGCGATATTGCGAAGGGATGGATTATCTGCGCCAGTCGGGAGTCGTAGTCCAGAGTTTTGACCGGGAGATAAGGCGCAATGAGGATAAATGCTTCATGTGCGGCGCCTGCACGGGCGTCTGCCCGACTGGGGCCCTGTATCTCGAGCGCCCGTCCATGGAAGTGTGCTTTGACGAAAACAACTGCATAGTATGTCAGCTGTGCGTCAAGCTGTGCCCGGCCAAGGCCATGGAGGTGCGGCTGTAACTTGGAGTATACGCACCGTTTTTACAGGCGCGGCTGCCGTCAGGCGGATATGACGCATTTTAATGCCGCCGTGGCCGAGACGGACCTCGACATAGCGGTCAAAAGCGACCAGTATACCCCGGAGCTCGTTTCCCGCGCCAAAGATATAATCAAAAGCGTCCGCCGCCCCTTGGAGGAATATATAAAAAGGGACCCGGGGTTTCTGACCTCTCTGACCCCCCGCGAGATGCTTCCCGGCTGCCCGAAAATCGCCGGGGTCATGGCGGAGGCCGCCTTTGCCGCGAATGTGGGGCCGATGGCCGCCGTGGCGGGCGCGATAGCCGAGGCGGTGGGCGGGGCGCTGGCCGTGTTCTGCCGGGAAGTGATAGTGGAAAACGGCGGGGATATATACATGAAATCAAACTCGGCAAGGCGAGTGGGGATCTTCGCCGGCGAGTCCGCTTTGTCCGGCCGCGTGGCGATCGAGATCGCGCCGGAACAGACGCCGCTCGGCATATGCACCTCTTCGGGAAAGGTGGGCCCTTCGCTGAGCTTCGGGAAAACCGACGCGGTGGTCATACTTTCAAAGTCGGCCGCCCTGGCCGACGCAGTCGCGACAGCTTGCGGAAACATCGTGCAAAGCGCGGACGACTTGGAAAAAGCCTTGGATTTCGCGGCAAAAATCAAGGCGGTTTCCGGCGCTGTGATTATAATCGGGGATCATTTGGGCGTGAGGGGCGATGTGAAGCTGGCAGCCGGCAAAGGCGGATTCTGATCCCGCCGCTATGCCTTGAAGACAAAGTTGAGCCTGCCGATGGGCGCGCAGTCGCCCTTGGTGTAGAAATCCTCAGCCGACAAAAACCGCGTTTTCGCGTCGGCCCATTTGAATTCCAGCTCAAAGCTCCCCTTGCCATCCAGCCCTATTTTCCCCTTCGGGACGCAGATCATAAACTCGCTTCCCGCGCATTTGTATTCCAAATCCGACATGATCTCGAATCCGCCGTCTGCAAATTCGGCGAGCGAGGTCATATTTTTTGAAAAGGGGAAATAGTTGGCTATGTAGTCGTATCCGGTCTTGGCGTTTTCGCGTTCGTCTGTATTTACTTTGAGATACAGATTCAGCCACGTGCCGCCCGCGTACAGGGGGTCCGTTATATCTTTTGAGGCCTTCGCGTAAAAATATATGTTGGTCTCGTCGTGGGCGCATTTGGACAAAATTATCTCGTTGTTTCCGGTGTCGTCCTCGTAGATTCCCCCATAGCCGCTGCAATGCCTCGGACAGGCCCCGTTGGAAAAATCCCTGTACTCGGTTTCCACCGCGTCCCAAACAGAGAAGTCCCCCGAAATGTCGATCGTCATTTCTGCGGCTTCGGTTATCGGCTTTACGCCTTTGTATTTTCTGACATAGAAGATCAGCTGCATATAGTAATTGTCAAAATAGCCGCCCTTCATCGGTTCGCAGTCGCGCGAATATTCCACATTCGCGCAGTCCACAAAGCCGATCGGCCGCTCCGGGCGGCTTCCCGCCCAGCGCCCCATTATCCATTCGTTCCAGCCGGTCACGAACACAAACGGGGTGTCGCATTCTATCGCGCGCTCCCACTGTTCCGCGAAGTTGAAGCCGTATATGTATGACTTGTCGAATAAATCCGCCCTGCCGCCGTGGTACGAGCGGCCCCGGTTCGCCGTCTCCCCGTACATGGCCGAGTCGCCGTGGAATATCTGCGGGTGCTGCGCCACGGAGACGTTTATTATCTCCGGATTGCCGTCGGCGTCGCAGAACACGCGCTGCGGGCACTCGAAATCCATCCAGGGCCAACCCCCTGAAGCCTTCGCGGGCTCGTTAGGCCACTGGGACTCGCGTATCGTAAAAAACGAGCGCATTTCGGGCGAGCAGTCCGCAGCGTCCGCGATCACAAGCGGTTTGCCCTCTAAGCGGTACCATGAATTTGCCATATAGCCGGGCTCATATATCGCTTTATACAGTTTTTGCACGGTCTCGCCCGATCTGGTATTCGTGTAAAAAGCCACTTTCGGGGTGTTCCAGCCCTCATCCCTGTAAAAATCCGTCAACCGCAGAAGCATTTTCGCGTTTTCTTCATATATGAGGGTGTTGGTGGCGTCCAGAATCAAAAAATCTATGTCGGCGTGGGTGAGCATTTCCACATGCCGGCGCATCACCCACTCGTCGCGCGAGTGGTAATACCCGAAGAGCGGCTCGCCCCAGTGGTGCATCACGCCCACCCCTCCCCATACGCCGCTCGAGGGGTCGTATCCCGCCCGAGGATTCGCGGCCAGAATTTTAGTGACGTCCAACGGCGGGGCGAAACGCGTCCGGTCGCCGTCGTTGTAGTCGTGCTCGCCGAGCCAGGTAAAATAGAAGAGCCCCACCTGTCTGTTTTTCTTCGGTTCGCCCGCCGTGCCGCTGACGGGAAGCTCGCGGGACAGGTCGTCCGCGGCCTTTAAAGTGGTCTGGATTTTCGCGTTTTCGAAATAATTTTGCATATATATACGCTCCTTAGTTCTTTTTTTATATTATACCTCATGGCCGCGGCCTATTTCAAGGGAAAAGTATAAATTTTTATATAAAATTTAAAAAAATTGTCTGTACTCCCTTGACTTTATCTTTTTTATATAGTATAATATAGCTATGATTTTGATTCTCTCTGCGGGGCGAGAGGGGGGTAGATAACGGTATATGGCAGAAGTCAAAGTAAAAGAAAACGAAACTTTGGACAGCGCTTTGCGCAGATTCAAGCGGTCCTGCGCCAAGAGCGGCGTTTTGGCGGAATTGAAAAAAAGACAGCATTACGATAAACCAAGCGTAAAACGCAAGAAAAAATCGGAAGCGGCAAGAAAACGCAAGTATTAAAACAAAAATAAAGGCGGCGCAGCTTCGATGTTGCGCCGTTTTTTAAATTTTTCCCTATTTGCCCACGCAGAAGTTTCTAAATATCCTGTCCGCTATATCCGCGGATATATCCTTTGAATCGCAGCGGTCTAAATTTTTGGCGGCGAGCTCCAGATCAAAGCCCGCGACGTCGGGGGTGAACCCGGATTCGAGCGCCGATACCGCCGATGCCAGATTCTCGCAGGCGGCGCAGATTTCCGCGTATTGGCGCTCCTCCGTGAGTATTTCCCCCGAATCAAGGCCGTAGCTGCCGGGCTTGTATATATCTTCGAGGTATTTCGCAATTGCCTCAAAGGCGGAGAGCTGTGAATCCGGCACGCTGTTTTGCTTCGCCGAGATAAAAAGCGGAACCGCCCCGAAATCGACGCCGCCGAAATTTGCGCGCTTCGGCAGGTCGCATTTGTTTATCACGGGTATTATTTTTTTGCCGTTTGTTTTCTCGCGCTTTAAAATTCCGAGGATTTCCGAATCTCCGCCCTCCGGACCGGACGCATCGAAGACCCCTATGATGAGTTCGCACTCGCCGATTTTGGCGAGGGTTTTTTTTATGCCGAGGCCTTCTATCTCGCCGTAATTTTCCCGTATGCCCGCCGTGTCGTGCAGATTCAGCACAAATTCGCCCGTGTTTACCCTCGAAAAGACGATATCGCGCGTGGTGCCGGGGGTTTCGTGGGTTATCGCCACTTCGTCTTTTGAGAGCATGTTGAGCAGGGTGGATTTTCCCGAATTGGGCTTGCCCACGATGGCGCAGTTTATCCCGTCCGAGATGATTTTTCCGATGCCATACGTCGCTTTAAGAGCTTCGAGCTCTTCTTTTATCGCAAGCGATTTTTCAAACATGGCCTGTGAGCTCACATCTGCCAAATCTTCCCCGGGGTAATCTATGAAGACGTAGACTTCGCTTATGATGTCCTTTATCTTCTCCGATATCTCCGATATTTTTTTGGACAGGGCGCCTTCTGCCTGCATATGGGCGAGCTTCGCCCCGGTTTTGTTGGCTGCGCAAATCAGCCTGCCCACCGCCTCGGCCCCCGTGAGCGAAATTTTGCCGTTGAGGTAGGCGGTCTTGGTGAACTCGCCCGCCATGGCCGGGCTCGCCCCGGCTTTGATGGAGGCGCCGAGCACCGCATTTGATATATACAGCCCTCCGTGGCACGAGATTTCCACCGTATTTTCGCCGGTATACGAATGCGGGGCGGCGAATTTCACGGCTATACCGCGGTCGATACCGGATATATCCCCGAAAACCGCCGTATTCGGGGGGACACTTGAAAAATGCCGGTATTTTTTGCCGCCGGGCGAAAATATTTTCGCCCCGATCTCAAAAGCTAAGGGGCCCGATATTCGTATCACCGCCAAACCGCCGGTCCCTTTGGGCGTCGCTATCGCGGCGATTGTTCTTTCATGCATTTTTTTGATTCCTTATTTTGACAATATATTTTTTTTGAAAAAAACCGTGACTGCCGCAAACAGCGCGCCCATACCCGCCGAAACGCCGAACATCCCCGCGCTTATCTCCCCGAAGCCCAAAAAATCCCTGACGGCCGGCACAAAAACCGCAAATGCGATACCGCCCAGATTCAGCGTCAGTGCGGCGGCGTAGAGCTTGTTTTTGAATATCCCGAAATCAAAGGGCCGCCTGCCCTTTATATACCGCGCCGCGACCGCCGCGCACAAAGTCAGATACGAGACAAGCGCCGCCGTCTGCGCGGATTTTATACTCGGGTCAATTGCAAAAGGCGCGCTCAGATATTTTTTAAACGCGCCGGCTCCCGAGGGGTCCCGGAGAGTCAGGCATATGAAAAAACACGAAACCGCGCAGGCGAACGCCAGAAGCGCGTAGACGAACCCGTTTTTGAGCACTGCCCCCTCGTATTTTTTCGGGGTTTTGTATTTTTTTATCCTGTTTCTCGCGGTATGCCAGCCGCCGTTGTTTTCATTGAAGCACAGCGAGACCGCGAACAGGTATCCCGCCCCTATCCCGGCCCATATCATCCCCGGCGGGCTCAGTATGTATTCACCCCCCGACAGAACCGGAAGCAGCATCAGAAGATACTGCGAAAAAAACAGCATGGACAGATAATGCAGGATTCCGCATATGTTGCGGTAGATCAAAACGGCGTTCTGGAGCGTTTTTGCGATGGTGGAGACTGTCAGGTTTTTGGTTATCACCGAGGCTTTGTTTTTTAAAATGCCCGTTTCGGCGCTCACCGAAGTAAAGGACACACAGCGCTCGTTCATCAGCGAGATTTCCTCGATGTGACTCACCGTCACGGCGGGCCGCTTGTTTTTGAATATGAGCGCCCTTATGAGTTTTATCCTGTTTTCCGTGGCGATCGGGGCAAACAGCCTGAATTTGTCCGCATTGATAAAAAACATATCGTCGCCCATGGAGAAGAGCGATTCGTCGTCTATGACAGGCGCCGTTTCGGCGTTTTTTATTATCCCGAATTTGAGCGCCGCGTTTTTGGTGTATGCCTCTTCCCCGCCCGCGATCATGACGGGGGCCACCCCGCTTTTTTTCAGATAGTCTATGCTTTCAAACACCGCCCGCGTCTTCGGCTCGGCAAAACCCGCAAATCCCAGAAAATCCAGATTGCCATCCGTTTCATCCTCCAAAGCGCCCCTTGTGCCGTAAGCGAAATCCTTTGTCGCCACGGCCATAACCAAATCGTATTCTTTATACAACCCGTCGATTTTGCCTTTGTAGAAATCCAAGCTCCTTTTATCCAGCATGCTCCCTTTTACCCCGGAGCAGCGGCTCAATATGTTGAAGGCCTCGCCGAAGCATATGAGGTTCGCTTTGCCGTCCTTTATGATATACGCGCTTTTTATCCCGCTTTTCGGGTTGTACATGGTTTTCCCGATTTTTTGGTATGTATTGGTCACCGCTTCATGGCCGAGCCCGCATCTGTTCAGCGCCTCAAACACCGCCACGTCGACCGCCGAGCCCGAATATACGGGTTTGGCGCCGCCGCGGTGCTGCTCCACATTCGCGCACATCGCCATACAGCTTAAGATATGGCCTATCTCGTACAGATTCCCGCCGGAGGGATCATGATCCGACACTTTTTTCAGCAGCATTTTGTTTTGGGTGAACGATTCCGTCTTTTTGGCGATTATCGTGTCTATTTCATTTATGTCGTCTATTATCGCGGTTTTTTTGATGAGTATGCCGGATTTCGCCGATCTGTGCATCCCGTGGATCGCGGCGAAATCCGCGATGATCGGGATCTGCTCGGAAAAACAAGCCGCCAAAAACGCCGCGCAGCTCATAATCACCGCGAGAGTGTCCCTTTTTTGCATTATTCCCGAAAAAATTATGACCATCGAAAACGCGACCGACAAAAGGAAGAAAATTTTGGAAATGGTGTGCGCGCGCTTTTGCATGAACGAATACTCGTCTTCAGCCGCCGGGTCGGCCTTGTTTATATCCTCGTTCAAATCCGTGTTTTTTGAAATTTCGGCGTCCGCCGTTTTGGCTATGTGCGTGTTTTCCCCCGTGGCGACCACCACGGCCGCGGCGCTGCCGTAGTCCACCACATCCGCCGCGCACACGATGTTCGCGGGTATTTCGGCCGGGTTGTACTTCAATATCTCCGCCGTTTTCCCCTCTTTGACCGGTGTTCCGCTTTCGGTTATATGCACGCAGGACAAATACGCGGCCGAGACAATTCTGGCATCCGCGGGCACGATATCCCCCGCTGACAAAAGTATGAGGTCCCCGGGCACGATATTTTCGATGAACACATTTTTTCTCTTGCTGTCGCGTATGACCAATGCCTTCGGGCGCGCGATTTTGTACAGGTATTCGTATTTTTTTTCGGACAGCATATTCAAGGAAAACGAGAAGGCCGCCAAAAACACGTAAAAAGGCAAAAACAAAAAAAGGTTCACGTCAAAATCCATGACTGCGAGAATGGCGAGCGTAAGCGCGTAAAGCACCCCTACGATCCCCACCGAACCCGAAAGCATGGCCTTTATATTCCTGTGTTTTCTTTTCAGCCCGTAAAAATTCTGCCGGGTCAGCAGATCGGAGTCTATTATATTTTCCCCGTACTGAGCTTTGGATATTCTGTGCTGTTCTTTTGTCAGCCCCTTTTTCGCATCGGTCGAAAAATAGAGCTCGAGTTCCGCTATATTTTTTTCCGACCAGTTTATCTCCATCGTGCGCCCACTTTGACTTATATCTCCACCACAAAAGTTTTTTTAATTATATCACGAAAAAACGCAAAATTCAATGGATAAAATAAAAATTTTTTCCGCGCCGCCCGATTTGACGATTTAAAATTGTTGACACGGCTCGAGACGGTATGATATAATAAAAAAAAGCAGAAAAAGGAGAAAATGTATGAAAAGAAAAAAACTTATCGCGGCGGTTCTGATAACGGCGATGATCATGTCGGTTTTTACTTTCGCGTCCCCTTTGCCTGTGAGCGCGGGTGACGAAAACGCAGTGGCGGCCGCAATCCGCGCCGCTTACCCGGATTACAGCTTGATTATCTTTGCAGATACCGGCAGCCGTACAGTCACGGTGACCGGTACGGTCACAGGCACGAAAAAACCGCTTAAGTTGGACATCGATGCCGGCGTGACGGTCATTTGGAAAGCAATCTATGAGGCGCCGCTCAGCGGCAACAACAGTTTGATCGAGCTGACCGGCGGCGGCACGTTTGAAGTCGCGGAGGGCGGTCATATCGCAAACAGCAGTACGGGAAATGTCATCAGTGTTTCCGGAGTGAACGCCACGGTAAATATATGCGGCGGCACGGTGCGCGCGTCGGACTCGGGCAAAAACGCCGTCCGCGTCGAAAGCGGGACAAATGTAGCCGTCAATGTAAGCGGCGGCACGGTGAGTTCCAACGACCGGCCGGCTATCAGTTTTGCCGGCACAACGACAAACTGCAGCGTGGATATAAGCGGCGGTGCGGTGAGCGCCGCATCCAAATCGTATCCCACCATCTATTTTTTCGACTCAAAAAACAGCGCCATCGATATAAGCGGGGGCGTGGTGAGCGCCGCGGACAAGGAAGCCGTTTATATCAAAGGCAGCGATTCCACTGTCACTGTGAGCGGAGGGTTTGTGTTTGCATGGGGAACGGCCCTCAGCGGTGTTATCAGCACAGCCGGCGGCGCAACACTCAAAATCGAAGGCGCGGGCATCGTCTGCGCGTGGAAACCGGGCGCGCCGGGCAAGGAATATACCTCGAAAACGGCGGATGATATATTTTCCGACCCCGCCGGTTCGGCCGTATGGGGACTCGGCGGGGGCCAGGGGGGCATAGCCTACTCCAACGGCGCGAATACCGGCTTTTTCCCGATAGAAGGCGTCACGGTAAAGCTGGCGGAATATACAATAACATTTGACACCGACGGCGGCGGCAATGTGAGCGCTCAGGTTGTCAAATCGGGTGAAAAGCCGGCAGAGCCGGCCGACCCGGCAAAAGAGGGCTATGAATTCGAAGGGTGGCACGAGGATGCGGGGTGTACCGTCCGGTATAGTTTTGACGACCCGGTGGAATCGGGCTTCACGCTGTACGCGAAATGGACGGCGGTGAAAACGGATCCCGCCATCGACCCTGCGGCGGGGGACTACGTGAAAGGGAGCGGCGAAGATATCTTCGTAACGGTGAATCCGGGCGGTCACAATCTGAAAAGCATCAAAAGCGGCGCCCACACATTCAAGGAAGGCACCGATTACAAAGTCAACGGCGACGAAGTGACGCTTACGGCGGCATATCTCGAAGGGCTCGAATTGAAAACTCACACGATCACATTCGAATTTGACGGCGGGGCAGTTTCGAAGCTGGATTTCAAGCTCACGGTGGGGCTGCCTCTGACGAGCGGCGACTACAAATATACAATCGGCGCGGGCAGCTATCATACGGCGGCGCTCGACAGCGGCGGCAGCCTCTGGGCGTGGGGGTATAACGGGTACGGACAGCTGGGCGACGGCACGGCGAAAAACAAAAACGAGCCGGTGCAGACAGCATCCGGTACGAAGTTCGCGCAGGTTTCAGCGGGCGAATATCACACGCTGGCGCTCGACAGCGAGGGCAGCCTCTGGGCATGGGGAAGAAACGACATGGGGCAACTCGGCGACGGCACGACAGAAAACAAAAACGCGCCGGTGCAAATAGCGTCCGGAAAGAAATTCACGCAGGTTTCTGCGGGTACCTGGCAGCACACGGCGGCGCTCGACAGCGACGGCAACCTCTGGGCCTGGGGGAATAACCTGCACGGGCAGCTGGGCGACGGTTCGAAGGCAGACAAAACCGCTCCGGTGCAGATATCGTCCAAAACGAAGTTCGTCCAAATTTCGGCGGGCGGATCGCACACAGTGGCGCTCGACAGCGGCGGCAACCTCTGGGCCTGGGGGAATAACGGGTCCGGGCAGCTCGGCGACGGCACGACGGCAGGCAAACAAAATCCGACGCAAATAAAAGCCCAAACGAAATTCGCGCAGGTTTCGGCGGGCGGCAGTTACACGGCGGCAATAGACAGCGAAGGCAATCTCTGGGCATGGGGTTATAACTGGTACGGGCAACTCGGCGACGGCACGACGGCAGGCAAACAAAATCCGACGCAAATAAAAGCCCAAATGAAATTCGCGCAGGTTTCGGCGAGCAGCAATCACACGGCGGCGATAGCGGAAGACGGCAGCCTCTGGGCGTGGGGGTGGAACAAGTACGGGCAGCTGGGCGACGGCACGACAGAAGACAAAACCGCGCCGGTGCAGATAAAAGCCGGGACGAAGTTCGTCGAAGTTTCGGCGGGCTTCGAGCACACGATAGCGATGGCGGACGACGGCAGCCTCTGGGTTTGGGGATATAACGAGCACGGGCAGATCGGCGACGGCTCGAATACAGACAGAAATGTTCCCGTCAAAATAGAACCCGCCGTCAAGCCGGCAGACGCCGCTATCGACCCGATGGCCGCGGCTT